>UMFY01037923.1_pt1 | contig 12438 bp, 10 predicted proteins | sample 1965121 | NCBI WGS metagenome assembly UMFY01 (sample SAMEA4836057, study PRJEB28245) | human gut metagenome | biome: gut microbiome; material: fecal sample | place: Denmark | collected 2008
TTGACGGAAAAATTCTGGATTGAATACACCGGGCAGACCGATACCGCTTTGGCGGGAAACGTGGGATGATCCTTGCAGGAACTGGTTCGGGCACAGAAAAACGTAGAACGATTTTTTGCGGAGGAAAAGAACACCACCGATAAAACCCAGACCCGATAAACGAATCCCGCCGAGGAGCTTTCCCAGTTGGAAGGCTCCTCGGCGGATTTTTTTGTCAAGCACTGATCATAAATAATAAGTAGTATTCACAATCATAAACTCTTGAAATGCTTCTGTCGGAATGTTACAATACATACTAGATACGTTGGTATATACTGTTCAAAAAACTGCTGACAACAGGGCATGAATCATGCTGCAATGAACTTCTTGAAACCTGTGCAATGGAAATGAAACTGAAATGAGACCGTCTGGGGCGGAGAAAGATTGGATAAAATGAAAAACTCTGGAACGAGCGAAACCATGCAGACGCTGATGCGGAAAAGCGTCTGTGCGATGCTGAGTCTGCTGCTGTTGCTGTCAGCCGTGCTCCCTGTGAAGGCTGCCGCAGAAACCGCCCCTGCAAAGGTCGTCCGTGTCGGCTCGTTTGAGGACACCTTCAACTATGTCAACGAGAAGGGTGCAAGAAAAGGCTACGGCTACGAATTGCTGGAAACACTATCCGGCTATACAGGCTGGCAGTTTGAGTATGTGACCTGCGATTGGTCAGACTGTTTTGAAAAACTCAAAAACGGCGAGATCGACATCATGGGCGATATTTCCTATACGGAAGACCGCGCTGAGGAGATGCTGTTTTCGGACGAGCCGATGGGGGAAGAAAAATATTACCTCTACGCTGATTTCTCGCGCACAGACATCTCCGCCTCCAACTTCAAAACGCTGAACGGCAAAAAGATCGGTGTTCTGATGGGTACGGAACCGGAAGCGATGCTGACCGAATGGGAGGAAAAACACGGCATAAAAACGGAACACGTCAACATTTCCGACAACGAGGATGTGAAGCAAAAGCTGGCAAACCACGAGATCGACTGCTTTGTTTCACTGGAAGAAGCTTTCTGGGCAGAGCTTGGCATTTCGACCATGACCCGTGTGGGAGAATCCAGCATCTACTATGCGATCAATGAGGACCGGCCTGATCTCAAGGAAGAACTGGATTATGCAATGAGCACGTTGGACGAAGCGGATCCTTTTTATACGGCGGATCTGTATAAACGGTATTTCTCAATGGATTATACGCCCATCCTTACAGGGGAGGAAAAGGCGTGGCTCAGAAAGCACGGCGCAATCCGGATGGGCTTTCTGACGAGTGATGGCGGCGTCAGCAACTTTGACCCGGCCACCGGGAAGCTTACCGGAGCGATCACGGACTATATTCAGTTTGCAATAGGTTGTCTTGGAAATCAGGAACTGGAATTCCAGATCGTCGGCTATGACAGCATAGAAGCGGAACTCGATGCCCTGAAATCAGGCGAGATCGACATGATCTTCCATTTCAATCAGAACCCCAATCTGGCGGAAGAGTATCGTGTTGCCTGTACCAGCACAACATGGATCACAAACCTGATGGCGGTTACGAACAAAGAGCACTTTAACGAGAGCAAGGCAAACCGTATTGCCGTTCCCCAGAACAAGCTCTCCCTGAAAAAGTACCTTGCGTTTTATTATCCGCAGTGGGAGATCGTGGACTGTGATACACAGGAGGATGCGGCAAAGCTGATTGAAACCGGACGGGCAGATTGCTTTGTTACAGGAATCAGCAGTGAGGAAAATTACAGTAAGAAATACGGCTTTTACAGCGTTCCGCTGTTGAACCCTGTAAAATCCTGTTTTGCGGTCAAGAGCGGAAACTGCAGCTTGCTGTCCATCCTGAACAAAACGATCAAGGCAAAGCCGATCAATCTGCTTGCCGGTTCTATTGCAATGTATCAGAGCTCTGCGCGGAAGGTTACCCTGAGCGAGTTTATAAAGGATAACTTCTTCATGGTTATGCTGATTAGCAGCATTGCCGTTGCAGTTGTTCTGCTCACGATCCTGAAGCTGCTCCAGAAGGCGCGTAAAGCCGAAGCTGCTGCAAAGAAAGCCGCAAACGATACGCAGGAGCTGAATGCAAAATTGCAGGTCGCTGTGGAAAACGCGGAGAGCGCGAACCGCGCCAAGTCCACCTTCCTGTTCAATATGTCTCATGATATCCGTACGCCCATGAACGCCATTATCGGTTACGCAGATCTTGCCTCCCGGCATCTGGACGACCCTGCAAAGCTGGAAAAATACATGGAGAACATTCAGGTGTGCGGACAGAACCTGCTGATGCTGCTGAACAATGTTCTGGATCTCGCCCGGATCGAGAATGATAAGACGGAGATCGAGTATTCGGTTTCGGATGTGGAGAAGGATTTCCGTAACTGCATTGCGATGTTCCAGAATCAGGCAGACAGCAAGGGGCAGACGCTTACGGTGACAGCACAGCTGCAGCATCCGTATGTCTATGCGGATATTCCACACCTGACCGAGGTCTGCACGAATCTTGTCAGCAATGCAGTCAAATACACAGGTGCCTGTGGCACGATCCACTGCGATATCACGCAGAAGCCCGGCAAGAAAGAGGGCTGGTGCGATACGGTGATCACGGTTGCCGATAACGGCATCGGGATGTCGCAGGAGTTCCAGAAGCATATCTTTGAACCCTTTGAACGGGAGCGCACTTCCACCGTCAGCAAGGTGGAAGGCAGCGGCATCGGGATGGGCATCGTGAAAAAGCTGGTCGGGCTGATGGGCGGCACCGTGGAAGTGGAGAGCAAGATCGGTGTTGGCTCCACGTTTACCGTCACCATTCCCTGCCGCATTGCATCGCAGGAGGAAAGACAGGCGAAACGGGATACCACTTCTTCGGACAAAAAGAGCCTGTCCGGTACAAAAATCTTGCTGGCCGAGGACAACGACCTGAATGCGGAAATCGCCGTCGAGCTGCTGCAGGAAGAGGGCTGCACGGTAGACCGCGCCAAAGACGGCGTGGAATGTGTGGATATGCTGGAAAAAGCTGCGAACGGAACCTATCAGCTGATCCTTATGGACATCCAGATGCCTGTGATGAACGGCTACGATGCGGCAAAAAAGATACGGAGGATGGATGATCTCCCAAAAGCGGATATCCCCATCATCGCCATGACTGCAAATGCTTTTTCCGAAGATAAACAGGCGGCATTGGATGCCGGGATGAACGACCATGTTTCAAAGCCGATCAATAGGAATATCCTTGTGCCGACCATCCAGAAATATCTCTGACGCTGGGCTTCGTCCTTTGTGCGGCAGGTGCAGTTGAAAAGATTGCATGGAATATTATAAAAGTATTATTCTTTTGTGAATTTTAGCACTCTACGCTTGACAGTGCTAAAAACGTGTGGTATAACTAGGCCGTGCTCAGGAGGAAGGGCAAAGAAGAGAGCCGCAAGGCTCCCCGGAAAGCCCCGCCGAATGGGTAACATAAAGATTTTTGACCCGACCCGAACGCCGGGATTGGAGGAATGATTTATGTTTATGCCGACTATTTTCCATGAAAACCTGTTCGATGATCTCTTTGACCCGTTCTGGAACGATGGCGCGCTGGAACGTGCGATGAACCGTGACGAGCGTGAAACCTTCGGCAAGCGCGGTGCAAACATGATGAAGACCGATGTGAAGCAGACCGCCGATGGCAACTATGATGTTGCCGTTGACCTGCCCGGCTGCAAAAAGGAAGATGTTCAGATGGAACTGAACGACGGCTACCTGACCATTCAGGCCGTCCGCAGCCACAGCAATGACGAGAAAGATCAAAATGGCCGCTACCTGCGCCGCGAGACCTTCTCCGGCACCTGCGCCCGCAGCTTCTATGTGGGGGACGCCGTGAAGAAGGAGGACATCCACGCAAAGTTCGAGGATGGCATCCTGCACATCACGCTGCCCGCACCGCAGCAGCAGAAGGCTCTGCCTGTGAACCCCAACCTGATCGAAATTGAATAACAGCCGTGCATCGGTGTGAGGAACATCGGTGCCCAGTGTATAATGCAAGCCCCCGGAGAGCTGTGAAAAGGCTCTCCGGGGGCTTTTTGCGTCTGCTTCGACGAAATAAATTATTTCCGGCTGGTCAACCGGTTCAGCAGCATCACGGCCAAAACAATGACGCCGATGACGAGAATGATGCCGACCATGCCGATGAACATCATGGGCAGCGTGGTCATCCACGAAGAAAGATGAAGCATATGCGTACCTCCGTTAAGCCATCAGGGTCAGGATCAGGCCGCCGGCGATGACGGATGCGATCTGCCCCGAAACATTGACGCTGATGGAGTACATCAGCAGGAAATTCTGAGGATCCTCTTCCAATCCCATCTTATTGACCACGCGGCCGCTCATGGGGAAGGCCGAGATGCCGGCCGCGCCGATCATCGGGTTCAGCTTTTTGCCTTCCGGCAGGAACAGATTCAGCAGCTTTGCGAACAGCACACCGCCCGCCGTATCAAAGACGAAAGCCACCAGACCCAGTGCAAGGATGAGCAGAGTGTCGGGACGGACGAACTTGTCTGCCGTCATCTGCCCGGCCACGGTCAGGCCCAGCACAAGGGTGATGAGGTTTGCCAGAACATTCTGTGCCGTTTCACTGAGGGCATTCAACACGCCGCATTCCCGCAGCAGATTGCCGAACATCAGGAAGCCCACCAGAGCCACACTGGCAGGAGCCACCATACCGGCGATGATGGTCACCACAACGGGGAACAGAATTTTCGTCAGCTGGCTGACATTGCCTTTTTCGTAGGGCATTCGGATAAGGCGCTCTTTCCGGGTGGTCAGCAGCTTGACGACCGGCGGCTGCACGATGGGCACCAATGCCATGTAGCTGTAAGCTGCCACCATGATGGCACCGAGGTACTGGGAATTGAGGGTGTTTGCCACAAAAATGGCAGTGGGCCCGTCCGCTGCACCGATCACGGCAATGGAAGCGGCGTCCCTCAGGTCGAAGAAGAAGCCCGCCAGAAACAGGGTGAAGAAGATACCGAACTGAGCGGCGGCACCGAAGAGCATGAGCCACGGTTTTTCCAGCAGGGGGCCAAAGTCGATCATGGCGCCAATGCCGATGAAAAGCAGCAGGGGAAACAGCTCGTTGGACATTCCCGCTTCAAACAAGGCGGAAATGGGGCCGACGGTGTCCCCCTGCGTGATGGCACCCGACAGCGGCAGGTTGACCAGAATGGCCCCGAAGCCCATGGGCAGCAGCAGACTCGGCTCCATCTTTTTGGCGATGGCGAGGTAGATGAGCAGCGCACCGATGCCCCACATTACCACCATCTGCCACGTCAGGTTCCCAAAGTTGGAAAACAGACTTGCGAATGTGTTCAGAAAGTTCATTTTTTCTTACCTCCTTGTGTTCCGGTACGGTGGCAAGAAAAAAGAGGCTTCTGCCACAGTACCTTGTCTGTGACAAAAGTCTCAAGCGAACACATGACATCGGGCATTCCTGCCGTGATGACGCTGCCATGCAGCAGTTCCCCGAATGAAAAAACGAAAACTGCCCTTTACTCCCTTTTATCAAGGGTATTAAAACAGAAGAGGGGGAAGGCTGTCAAGAGAGATACGGAAATCTTTTCTGAATCTTATCCGGTTTGGAATCGCGGCTGGTTAAAGCAGGGAAGGAAAGATGGCCGTGTCTGCGTGCATCGGCTGCTGAAAACAAATCGGCTGAAACAGGATTTCGTTTTCACATCACGCCTTGAAGCATCGGAGCGGATGGGCAGATAGAAGTGAAAATGACGGTTTTGTTGTATAAAGCAAGCGGGTCTGTCCTATGGATTCCTCCCTTTGTGTGATATGATTGCATCAATGAAAAGGAGGAATGCAAGATGATCCACCTGTTGCTGGCCGTGATCTATGTCTCGTTTATCAGTCTGGGGTTGCCGGATTCCCTTCTGGGGGCGGCGTGGCCGTCCATTTATCAGGGGCTCAGGGTCCCGGTCTCCTATTCCGGCGTGATTTTCTGCATCATCTCGGTGGGGACGGTGATCTCCAGCCTGCAAAGTGACCGACTGACCCGGAAATTCGGGGCGGGCGGCGTCACAGCCATCAGCGTAGCCATGACGGCGGCGGCGCTGTTCGGCTTCTCCGCCAGCAATTCGTTCTGGGCTTTGTGCCTGTGGGCCATTCCCTACGGCCTCGGTGCCGGGAGCGTGGATACGGCCCTCAACAACTACGTGGCGCTCCACTTCGCCAGCCGCCACATGAGCTGGCTCCACTGCATGTGGGGCATTGGTGCCTCAGTCGGGCCGTACATCATGGGGGCTGCCTTGACGCGAGGCGCCGGGTGGCAGATGGGCTACCGTATCATCAGCGGGATGCAGGTGGTACTGACGATCATGATCGTTCTGAGCCTCCCGCTCTGGAAGGCCAAAACCACTGCGGACGCAGGGGAGCAGGAAGCGGCCCCTGCAAAGGCTCTGACCCTGAAACAAATTTTCCGCATCCCCGGCGTGAAAGAGGTTCTGGTCACATTTTTCTGTTACTGCTCGCTGGAGCAGACCACGAGTCTGTGGGCCAGCAGCTATCTGGTGCTGAACAGGGGCATCTCCCCGGAAACCGCCGCCAGCTTTGCCAGCCTGTTTTTCCTCGGCATCACTGCGGGCCGGGCCCTCTGCGGCTTTTTGACCCTGAAGCTGAACGATGCACAGATGGTTCGGATGGGCCTTGGCTTGATCGCGATGGGGGTCGTGTTTCTGCTGCTGCCGCTGGGGGAAACGGCGGCCTTGGCGGGGCTGCTGCTGGTCGGCTTCGGCTGCGCACCCATTTACCCCAGCCTGATCCATGGGACGCCGGGCCGTTTCGGGGCGGAAAATTCACAGGCGATCATCGGGGTGCAGATGGCAAGCGCCTACATCGGCAACTGCCTGATGCCGCCCCTGTTCGGCGCGGCCGCAAACCATACCACCATCGCTATTTTTCCCTATTATCTGCTGGTGATCCTGATCCTGATGGGGGCGATGCACGAGACGCTGCAAAAGGGAACGAAAGTGGGGCACTAAAACATTATTTGTGCAAAACAGCACTGGCCTTTTTCTGCGGGGCGTGATACACTAAAGCCATCCAGAATAGGGAGGTCAAGACTATGGAATTTCATGAAGTTGTGAAAGAGCGTTATTCCTGCAAAGGGTTCGGCCCCGGCAAAGTTCCCGCCGAGAAGCTGAACGCCATCCTCGAAGCGGGCCGCCTTGCGCCGACGGCCAAGAACCTGCAGGAGCAGCGGATCTATGTGATCCAGTCTGAAGAGGGTCTGGCGAAGATCGACGCTGCCACGCCCTGCCGCTACGGCGCCACCACCTGCGTGGTGGTGGCCTTTGACCGGAACAATACCTTTACCTACCCCGGCGGGAAGCGGAACTCCGGTGTGGAGGATGCCTCCATCGTGGCGACCCACCTGATGCTGGCCGCCGCCAACGAGGGGGTGGACAGCTGCTGGCTGAACTTCTTCGACCCGGACAAGCTGGCCGAGGCGCTGGGGCTGCCGGAGAACGAGGAGATCCTGATGATCCTCGACCTTGGCTACGCCGCCGAGGGCACCAAGCCCTTGCCCAACCACGCTTCCAGAAAGCCGCTGTCGGAAACGGTCGCATACCTGTGATCCGGCCATGAAGTGCACGGCGTATTATCATCTGCCCGGCCTGTTCGAGTTTTATGAGCTATACCGCGTCTTTCTGCCGTTGTTCCACACCCATCGGGAGTATTTTTACGATTGGTGCGAGATCGGTTCGCTCTACGGTGCCCCGTCGGACTGCATCTGGGGCGGGGGGCGCACCGGCTTCGGCAGCGCCGACCCCGGCGAGGTCCTTGCTTTGACGCAGGAGTACGGCATCTCCGCCCGCCTGACGTTCAGCAACTCTCTGCTGCGGGAAGAGCACCTTGCCGACCCGAAGTGCAATGCCCTTTGCGCCCGGTTCGCGGCCGGCGGCGGGGTGCAAAGCGGCGTCATCGTCCACTCGGAATTGCTGCTGGATTACCTGAAACGGACCTATCCGGCGCTGTACTTCGTCTCCTCCACCACCAAGGTGCTGACGGAGTTTCCCCAGCTTTTGCAGGAGTTGCAGCGGGAGGAGTTCCGCTATGTCGTGCCGGATTTCCGTTTAAACAAAGCCTTTTCGGAGCTGGACGCTCTGCCGCAGACGCTGAAGGACAAGGTGGAGTTTCTCTGCAACGAGTGCTGCTGGGTCGGCTGCACTGACCGGAAACGGTGCTATGAGAATGTCAGCCGCAAAAACCTCGGTGAGCCCTGCCCGGATCACCGCTGTGCCGCGCCGGAGGCGGCAGAGGGCTACCGCTTCTCCAAGGCGATGGCAAGCCCCAGCTTCATCGGCGTGGAGGACATCCGGGACTGCTATCTGCCCATGGGCTTTTCGCAGTTCAAGATCGAGGGCCGCGGCCTTGGCAGCGCCCTGATCTTGGAGTTTCTGCTCCACTATCTGACCAAACCGGAATACCAGCTCCACGTCCGGGAGGCTGTCTATCTGGACAACATGCTCGATCTGTTCTGAGCGGTCGTCTGCTTTCATAATGTAAAAGAGGCTGTTGCACGTCGTTTTAGTCGAACGTGCAGCAGCCTCTTTTTATTCATCGAACACGGCGTCCTCAGGCGAGGTCGGCGAGAATGCCCGGCCAAAGGGCTTCCTCCTGCCGCATGACGGCGAAGGCACAGTCCAGATACATCTTGTTGGCGGCGGAGATGATGGTGCTGCGGAGCAGCAGCTTTTCCTCCCCGGCGTCTTCGGCAAGGTCCCGGATGGTGTGGCGCAGGCCGAAGACGTAGGGCAGACAGTTTTCCAGCTCGTCGCAGAAATAATCGTAAGCCTGTGCGGCGGAGAAATGCTGCCGCTGCATTTTGAACAGGGTGTCGATGTTTTCCATCGAGAGGACGGTTTTGGAGACGACGATGTAGATCAGGCTGGCCAGCTGCTCGCGGGTGTATTTTTTCTTGACGGGGTGGCTGATGATCCCTTTCTTGACATAGTTGCTCACCATGGAGGCGGTGAGCTCCACTCCTTGAAACGAACGAAAATACCCGTTGACGAACTGAACGGTCTGGTCGAGATACAGCCCAACGGAAGGCAGCTCCTCGTACCGGGGCAGGGCAAAATCCACGGCACAGGCCGCAATGCGGCGGTTCGATTCTTCTTTCATGCGGATAGTATAGCGTATTTTTCCAGCGGGGTCAATGGGTTTGTGAAATCTTTTGAAAGAATTTGCAAAAACAGTTGACAGGTTTTTGAAAAACTGATATCATGTCTCCGACAACCATGAAGACGTGGCGGCGCATCCGGCCGCTGAAAGGGAGAGATCGCTTATGAAGACCAAGATCGTTGTGGACTCCGCCGCAAACCTGTATGCGCTGGAGGGCGTGGACTTCGCCTGTGTCCCGCTGAAGATCATCACCGACCATGAGGAGTACCGCGACGACGGCACGCTGGACGCTGTGGGCATGGCAACGACCCTGCGCACTTACAAAGGAAAGACCTCCACCTCCTGCCCGAACGTCAGCGACTGGCTGGAGGCTTTCGAGGGAGCCGACGAGGTGTATGCCATCACCATCACGGGTACCCTGTCCGGCTGCTACAATGCGGCCCAGTTGGCGGCGGAAGAATACCAGCAGGAGCACCCCGGCAAGCGGGTCTTCGTGCTGGACAGCCTGTCCACCGGCCCGGAGCAGCAGCTTCTGGCCGAGCACCTGCGGGATGAGCTGGCGGCTGGGAAGGACTTCGACGCCATCTGTGCGGAGATGCTCCGCTACCACGAGCACACGCATCTGCTCTTCTCGCTGGAATCGCTGGCGAATCTGGCCCGCAATGGCCGGGTGAAGCCCGCCGTCGCCGCTGTGGCGCGGATGCTGGGCATCCGGGTCATTGGTCAGGCCAGCGCGGCGGGAGAGCTGGACGTTATCTGCAAAACGCGGGGGGAGCACGGCGCACTGGAACGCATCGTGCTGGAACTCAAGGAGCACGGCTATGCCGGCAGCCGGGTGATCGTCTCCCACTGCGGCAACCCCGCCGCCGCCGAGCGCCTCAAGCATATGATCGAGGCGGTCTTCGAGGGCGCACAGGTCGTTGTGAACCCCTGCGGCGGCCTGTGCAGCTACTACGCTGAGCTGGGCGGGCTGCTGGTTGGGTATGAGGACGCAGAGGCGTAAGAAAGCCGCCTTGCAAACCGAGCCAAGCTGCGCTATACTATCTCCATCACAAGAGCCGCAGGGCGGCGGGGGAGGGGTGCAGCGTGTTCAGACTGCCATTCGTCAAATTTTTCAGCCGGATCATCAATCGGGCCACCGTCACCATTGCACTGGTGCTTTTGCAGGCGGCGTGGCTGCTGTGGGCGTTCTGGGCTTTCACCACGGGCCGGGTCTGGCTGAACGGTCTGCTGAAGGCGCTGAGCATCTGCATCGTGCTGTACCTCGTCCGGAAGGACGAAAACAGCGCTTACAAGATCGGCTGGATTGTTCTGATCGGGCTGCTGCCGTTGCTGGGCGGCGCGCTTTACCTCGCCTTTGGCAATAAGGCCCCGGCCAAGGGGCTGCGCACCCGGATGCAGAAGGTGGAACGGGCTCACACCGCCGACCTTGCCCCGCAGGAGGACCAGACCGACACGCTGGAACGGTCGGCCAAAAACCTGAGCCGCTACGTGGAAAAATACGGCCCCTACCCGGCGTGGAAGCACACGGACACGGAATATTTCCCCAGCGGCGAGGCCATGTACCCCAAACTGTTGGCCGACCTCGAAAGGGCGGAAAAGTTCATCTTTCTGGAATTTTTCATCGTTAAGACCGGCATCATGTGGGACGGCGTGGAGACTATCCTCAAGCGGAAAGCCGCCGCGGGGGTGGACGTCCGGCTCATCTACGATGATTTCGGAAGTCTGCTGGGGCTGCCGACGGATTTCGTCGTTCGGATGGAGCGCAACCGCATCCGCTGCATCCCCTTCAACCCGGTGGTGCCGCTGGTGTCGCTGGTCATGAACCACCGCGACCACCGGAAGATCGTGGTCATCGACGGCAACATTGCCTACACGGGCGGCGTCAACCTTGCCGATGAATATATCAACGCCGAGCACCGGTTCGGCTACTGGAAGGACGCCGCCATCCGGCTGGAAGGGGCGGCGGTCTGGAACTTTACGGTCATGTTCCTCAACAGCTGGAATGCCTTCCGCCCGCAGGAAACGGATTACGCTCCCTTTGCGCCCACGAAGCTGCCCGAAACCTCGGACGGCATCGTGCAGCCCTACGCGGACAGCCCGCTGGACGAAGAGCCGCTGGCGGAGACGGTCTACCTGAACATCCTGAACCAAGCGCAGCAGTATATCTATATCTATACGCCTTACCTTGCGGTGGGCGAAGAAATGCTCGATGCGCTGAAAAATGCGGCCAAGCGCGGGGTAGATGTCCGGCTGGTGCTGCCCGGCATCCCGGACAAAAAGCTGGTGTTCCGGCTGAGCCGGTCCTACTATGTGCCGCTGCTCCGGGCGGGGGTGCACATTTATGAGTTTACCCCCGGCTTCCTCCATTCGAAGTGCTACGTCAGCGATGACCATCTGGCAGTGGTGGGCAGCATCAACATGGACTACCGCAGCCTGTTTCTGCACTTCGAGTGTGGGGCGCTGCTCTACAACAACAGTCAGGTCATCGCCCTGCGGGACGATGTGCTGGCCACGCTCCCCCGGTGCCGCGAAGTGAGCCTCTCCGACTGCCGCACCTCCCTCGTCGGCACCCTGTTGGATAGTGTGCTGCGGCTGCTCAGCCCGCTGATGTGATACCAACATCTGACGGCACTTTTTGTGGCAGCAGGGCGTAAAGTGCTGAATTGCAAACCTTGCGGACTGCCAAGGCCTCTCACTTTGGGAGAGGTGGCATCGCGAAGCGATGACGGAGAGGGCAAGGACGCTGACAAGAACGCACCGCGTCCGTTTAGATCAAGCCTTTCGGAAGTCTACCCCATCGTAAGCGCCCTCTAAACCGGGGCAAAGTCTCCCCGCCAGCATCCTCGCCCTCTCAGGCGCTTTGCGCCAGCTCCCCCAAAGTGGGAGCCATTGGCAAAGGCGTGAAGTCTGAGCGTAACGCCTTCGGCTCCCTTGCGGCAGCAGGGCCTTTGTTTACGACTGCGTTCGATAAGGCGAGGGTAAGCCCCGCTGACGAATAAGAAAATCCTTACCGGATATACTATTCCTAAACCTATCCGGAAAGGAAGCGTATCTATGAGAAAACCAAGGGTTCTTTGGGGCTGTGCGCTGGCGGCGGCGCTGCTGTTGACTTCCTGCGGGAAAAACAATGCAGGGTCGTCGGGTTCCGGCAGCATGAGCGGGGCGGCCAGCGGGAGCGGCTCGGCCTCCCAGACAACGGCGGCGTGGAAGACCGGCCTCGGCGTCATCACCGAGGCATCGGAAGAG
>UMFY01029561.1_pt1 | contig 12362 bp, 10 predicted proteins | sample 1965121 | NCBI WGS metagenome assembly UMFY01 (sample SAMEA4836057, study PRJEB28245) | human gut metagenome | biome: gut microbiome; material: fecal sample | place: Denmark | collected 2008
ATGCGATGTTTTTTACCATGTGCTTGCGGATCTTGTCTTCGTCAAAGGCAAAGCCTTCCTTCATGACCACATATGCCCATACTGACTGTCCGCGGAGCGGATCGGGATGTCCTACGACAGCGCATTCGCCGACGCCTTCCACTTCATAGATGCAGTCTTCCACTTCGCCGGGATAAATATTTTCACCGTTCATGATGATCAGGTCTTTGATGCGGTCTACAATGTAAATGTATCCGTCCGCGTCCATGTATACCAGATCGCCGGTACGGAGCCAGCCGTCCTCATCGAGTACTTTCTTTGTTTCTTCCGGTTTTTTCCAGTAACCTTTCATCACGTTGTCCCCGCGGACGGCGAGTTCACCGACCGTGCCCGGAACGTAAGGCACTTTCTTATCAGTGATGACTTTTACCTCTACACCGGGGAGAGCGGGGCCGGAAGTGAGGTATTTCGGCTTAGCCGTGGGGAGGATGGAAACGACGGGAGACGCTTCTGTCAGGCCGTAACCTTCCTGCACGGGGTGGCCGAACCGTTCGTAGAAAGACTGCGCCACAGGCTGGGGAAGGGATGCGCCGCCGGAAACAAAGGTGTGCACTGTTTTCATGCTGCTCGGTTCGCCGCGGCGGGCAAGCAGGTTGTAAAGCGGCGGCACCATAATCGCGATGGTGACGGAGTATTTCATGATCGTATTGATGATTTCCGTTGGGCTTTTGGAGCGGAGGATGACGATAGTGGAATGGTGGTACAAACTTCCCAGCACCACGGTAGTCAGACCGTAGCAGTGGAACATGGGGAGCACGCAGAGCACTTTGTCCTCCGGTTTGAAACGGACTACGGCAGTGTACTGTTCCACATTGCGCACCTGGTTCTTGTGGGTGATCATGGCGCCTTTCGGGCTTCCTGTCGTACCTGATGTATAAATTAGGGCGCATACGTCATCTTCTGTCAGATCCGCCGGGAAGGCAGGAGCCTTCGGCGCGTTTTCCGTGGATGCGCGGTAATCCAGATCATGGATGTCGATGAACGGTACGGAAACGGTAAGGGGCATATCGGAAATCAGGAGCTTCGACTCCGCGTCGCGGAGAATGAAATCCACTTCGCGGTCAACAAGAGAATTGTTTATCGGAACGATGATCGCGCCGAGACTGACGACTGCCATGTATACATACACGAACTCCGCGCGGTTCGCTGTGTACAGGCCCACCGTGTCGCCGCGGCGGATGCCCATGGCATACAGCGTATTCCTGTAATTTTCCACTGCTTTTTCAAGCTGGCCGTAAGTGACATTGGATTCGCCTGTCATTGCAAGACTTTTCGGGTCTGCATTTTTAAATATTTCATGAATAAACATAGATCCACCTCTTTGGTAAGAATGCGTACTTATTGTAGCAAAAATCGACCGTCCGTTCAAATAGGGCAGAGGATATCGAAATTGTGCTATACTGTTCTAAAAGAAATCATGATCAGGGAGGCTCTATGAAAGCAGCGCAGATGACAAGAGAAGACGAAATCCGTTCCATCAGCCAAAAGTATGAAATGGATAAAGAGAAAGTGCGGGACATACTCGAAAGAGGTGTCCGCTATGCAGATGCGGACAAAGCGGCGCTTTTTGCCTGCATGACGGGAAAGGATATCGAGGAAGTACTGGCGCTCCGCAGGGAAGAGCCCTGGGGCCGTGTGCAGGTCAGGCTGGGTATAACGGGAGACAGATATGATAAAAAATACTTCAGCCACCGTGCCCGCCGGCTGCATCGTTTCTATGGCGTGGAAGAAACCCGCGCGTTTAACGCCTTGAAGGAAGGATACCCGAACCATTGGATCCGCCTTGCTTACCTTCTCGAAGTGAAGACGGGAAAGAAGATGGAAGAAATTCTGGCGGTAAAAAAGAAAACGATGAAATGGAAAGAGTGGGCGGAAATCAATCTGGGAGTAAAGCCTGAAGATTTTTTGCAGTGGATCCTGGAGACGAGGAACCCCGCTTTGAAGCCGAAGTAAGCAGGAAATCAAAGTCGGGCAAGATAAAGAAGGGAATATAAAAATAATGAGCAGGAAAAATGAATAAAGATGAACGAGGACCATCGCTGATGCGGTGGTTCTTTTTTATCGCAGTGTGTACAGATCCATTTCTTTTTTGAAAAAAACAAAGAAATTCGATATAATAAATCAGTTATATCAGGAAGAAATTCTCCGGAAGATAAAGAAAGAAGGATAAAATGTATCTCATTGATACTTATGATGTGATTGTCATCGGCGCGGGCCATGCGGGGTGTGAAGCGGCTCTGGCTGCTGCCCGCATGGGATGCCGTACGCTTCTTACGACGATTTCACTGGACAATGTGGCCATGATGCCATGCAACCCCGCTGTCGGCGGGCCGGGCAAGAGTCATCTTGTAAAGGAAATAGATGCTCTCGGGGGGGAAATGGGTATCGCCGCCGATGCGACAGCTGTCCAGATGCGCATGCTGAACCGCGGGAAAGGACCGGCGGTATATGCCCTCCGTGCCCAGTCGGATAAAGGCGCTTATCACCGCTATATGAAAAATGTGGTGGAAAATACGGACAACCTGGATCTGAAACAGGTGCAGGTTATGGATATCATCGTGGAAGACGGAAAGTGCGTGGGCATTACTACCGAATTGGATGAAGAATACCGGGCAAAAGCTGTCATCTTATGTACCGGCACGTACCTGGACAGCATGATCATCATCGGCGATACTATGTATTCCGGCGGTCCAAACGGTATGCGTTCTTCTGTAGGACTTTCCGCCAATCTGAAAAAGCACGGGCTGGAAATCCTCCGTTTCAAAACGGGGACGCCATCCCGCGTAGACAGACGGAGCCTTCATCTGGAGGGGATGGAACTGGAAGAGGGTGACCCGGAGAATCATGCCTTTTCCTTTATGAGTGAACGGAAAGACAGAAATAAGCGGAACTGCTGGCTTACGTATACCAACGAAAAGACCCATGAAATCATCAGGGAAAATATTATGCGTGCCCCCAAGTATGCGGGGAAAATTCATGGCATCGGAGCCCGTTACTGCCCTTCCATCGAAGACAAGGTCGTCCGTTTTGCGGATAAAGACCGCCACCAGCTCTTCGTTGAGCCTGAGGGACTGGACACCACGGAAATGTATGTGCAGGGCATGTCCACCTCCATGCCGATCGATGTGCAGTATGCTTTCCTCCGCACTATCCCCGGGTTTGAAGATGTGAAAATGATGCGGCCCGCTTATGCCATCGAATATGATCTGCTCGACCCTCTTCAGCTCTATCCCACGCTGGAAGTAATCAAACTTCCCGGCCTTTATTCCGCGGGGCAGTCAAACGGTACGAGCGGTTACGAAGAGGCGGCTGCCCAGGGCCTTGTGGCGGGGATCAATGCCGCACTTAAAATACAGGGGAAAGATCCGTTTATCCTTGCCCGCCATGAAGCATATATCGGATCTCTCGTAGACGATCTCGTCACCAAGGGCGCTGACGAACCCTACCGCATGATGACAAGCCGCAGCGAATACCGCCTCATTCTGAGGCAGGACAATGCCGATCTCCGTCTCACCGAAAAAGGACATAGTATCGGTTTGGTGGGAGAAGAACGGTATGCCCGTTTCCTGGAGCGGAAAAAGAAATATGAAGAAGCTATGGACTATATCCGTACACAGCGTTTTACCCCGAAAGAAGAGATCAATCGGGCCCTGGAGAGCATGGGAACCGCACCCCTGACGACAGGTACCGGGGCCGATCAGATTCTGAAACGGCCTGAAATGACCTATCGGAAAATGATGGAAACGCTCGGCTGTCCCTCTTTTGATGAGGAAGCTGTGGAAGAGATGGAAATCACCGTGAAGTATGAAGGCTACATCGCAAGGCAGGAAGCAGCCGTGCGGAAAGCTGCCCGCATGGAAAATGAAAAACTTCCCCTTGATATGGATTACCTGTCCCTTGACGGTATTTCCACAGAAGCGAGACAGAAAATGGATAAAATCCGCCCCCTCTCTCTGGGGCAGGCGGCGAGAATCCCCGGTGTTTCCCCAGCGGATATATCGGTGCTGATGGTGTATGTGAAGCAGCGCAAAGGAAAGAAAGGCGCGGAATAAAGAAGGTTAAAAATAAAAACGGCAGGCCCTGTTTTGGGAATGAGGAATATGATTTTCCGGGCGGATACTATTTCTGTTTAAACCGTTTTTTTCAAAGGATGGGAACTATGTTATACTTGAAACCGGAAACGGTATCCGCCTGCCGGCGGAAGTTTTTGTATCATTGATTGAAATATATGAATTGAAGAAAGGAATGTGTGCTAATGGATTCTATTTTTATCGTTGTGGCTTTTTTTATCGCTGTTTCACTTTTGAGTATCCCTTGTATGATGTATTATAAGAAAAAAGAGAAGAAGGAACATCAGCTTATCAGTGAAAACAGAGATCAAGCCGTGCTGCAGATCTATGGGGATCCCATCCGGATTGACGGGAAAATTTTTTCCGAATATGAACACATGGGAAGTAAGCTTTCTTACTATACCGTAGTGCTTCCGGAAGGCCGCCATACGCTGGAGGCGAAGTTCCAGACAACATCCGCCGGTGTTTCGGGCAATCAGAATTATAAGACGCCGGAACCGATTCCCTGTGATTTGTTTTTAGAAAAAGGTTTTGTTTATACGGCGGGTATTTATTTCTATTCGCCCAAGAGCCGGTATGAGTATTACAAAGGGGAAGTAGGGGAAGCCGTTTTTTCAAAAGAATTGTCTGTAACAGGATCGACTTCTTATGGAACAGCGTATGTCATCGTATATAAGGATAAGGATGCGGACGGCAACTTGATCAAGGCGCCTGCCTGTCCTGAAGAATAAACAGGGCGCGGATCGGGTAAGCCTTTGCTGTAAACGGCAGTTCTTTTCGGTCCGCTGCTGAAACGGAGTAGAGTAATCTATTCCGTTTTTTTACAGGAATATGATGGTGAGAATATCGTGGAAACAGAAACGATTGCGGCTCTTGTGCTGCTGGCGGCCATGGGATGCCTGGTGCTGAGTATATATAAAGTAAAAGAATGGTACCGGAAGAATACCCGGACCGCAGATCCGGATGCCTGCGAACAGGAAAAAGTGAATCTGAAAATGATGGAACAGGTGAGACGGCGGGAGCAAGTCATCAAGCCTGAACCGCCGTTGGACGGATATGCGGAAATCGCGGCTCCTTTCGGAGGACATGGGTTGTTGGATTTGAAAAATATGCTTCTGGCTGTTCTGCTGTTTGTTTTTTACGGGCTGGCAGTGGAATATACAGGTACGCATCCGTTTTTGGACGGCGGAGAGAAGCTTTTTATAGTATTTCTCCTTACGGTTCTTACGTGCTGCGCGGCCATCCGGATATATCGCAGGGTGTATTTCGGGTATCGTATATACCTGCCGGAAGATTCGACGGGCATGGTGGTGTACAATTGGTACTGGGGGCGGCGCTTTTTTTCTCTGTACCGGATCCCGCCTTACAGAGGCTGCGTATCCGTGTGTTCCGTAGATCGGTATGAGGTGCGGGATGATGAAATCCGTATCTACGGAAATTTTGTTCATACAGGAACCGATGTCACCATACAGGGCTTTAATGATAAAGGGCTGCCCGTTGGGCGCTTCTTTGGCGAAGAGGATGAAAAACAAATTTTAAATAGGCTGGAAGCGATGCGGAAAACAGGTACGGGAAGCGAGATATGAAACAAGAAAAAGCTGTCAGAAGGCGGAAGTCGGATTTTTGACAGCTTTTTCATTTGCTGATGAAAACGGCGCTCATGGCAAGGCATCATCCGAAGCGAATGTGAAGGATCTGCTGTTATAATGAGGGAAATGTTAATCGTCATCCTGAACGGATGTGAAGGATCTATACCCGTAGTGAGGCAAGCGGTAAGCTGTCATCAGAGTCATAGATTCTTCACTCCGCGTCACTGTCCCGTTTTCTGTTTTTCCCACACGGCATTCTTGCGTCCGTTCAGAATGACGATTGGAGGAAAGGGCGTCATAATGAGGGAAATGTTAAGCGTTATCCTGAACGAATGTGAAGGATCTATTACCGTGGTGAAGAAGCCGGTAAGGCGTTATCAGAGTAATAGATTCTTCACTCCGTGTCACTGTCCCGTTTTCTGTTTTTTCCACACGGCATTCTTGCGTCCGTTCAGAATGACGATTGGAGGAAAGGGCGTCATAATGAGGGAAACGTTAAGCGTTATCCTGAACGAATGTGAAGGATCTATTACCGTGGTGAGGAAGACGGTAAGAAGATAAAAGCTATCAGCTGTGAGCTGTCAGCTGCAAGCTAAATATTCTTTTACGGTTTGAGTCACTATGGAATGCGAGTATCCTCCATTACTGGTGCGGGCAGCTGGTTCACAATTGTCGGTTTTCAGGAGCCGGCAGCTTACGTCCGATTATGTTTTATCGGCGGCTGTCAGGTTCCGTTTTCTTTTTCCTGCTTTTTCAAGAAGGTCAAGAAGGGTATTTTTATCTGCTCTGTCCAGTGCTGTTTTTATTGCAGAAAGGCTTTCTGTGAAACGGTCGATTTCAAGAAGCAGGTTTTCACGGTTGGCAAGGAATAAATCTGTCCAAAGGGGGCTGTTGATATCCGCTACTCTTGTTTCATCACGGAATGATCCGCCTGTAAAGTACTTTGTGTCTTCTTTCAGGGAAGTGCTGTTTATCAGCGCCGCCGCAAGGACGTGGGTCAGGTCGCTGGTGTAGGCGATGTGGCGGTCGTGTTCTTCCGGTGTGATTGACGGCACGTGGCGGCAGCCGAGAGCCAGCGCCATGTTTCGGATCAGCTCCACATTCTCCAGGCGGTTCGTTTTATCGGGAAGGAGGATATAATTTGCTCCGCGGAAAATGTCCGGATCCGCCCGGGAAAGTCCTTCACCTTCATGTCCGCACATAGGGTGGGATGAAATGAAATCTATGCCCGGCGGAAGTATTTGCCGGATATCATCGGCAAGGTTTCCTTTTACGCCGGCGATATCGGTCATGATCGCGTCGGAGCGGAAGTCCGGCAGGTGATCTTTCACAAAGGCGAGTGTCGCTTTGGCAGGTGTGCAGAATATAACAATGTCCGCGTGTTTCAGGTCACTGATATCGATGGAATCCACTATGCCCTGCCGAAGGGCGGCCTCTGCCGTCGATAATGTCCGATTGATGCCGATTACTGCCGCTCCGAGTTCCTTCAGTCTCATGGCAAAGGAACCGCCCATCAGACCCAGGCCGATAACGGCCGCTGTTATTTTGCTGAAATCCATTTTTATACTCCTGTTTCCGGTTTAAAATAGTATACCTTTCAGGCAGATTGTTTTATTGTCTGCATTATAGCATAGCACCCCATGGAGAACAGGTTTTACAGGTTATGAGAAACAGGGCGAAAAAAATACCGGAAGTTTATTTTTACTCCCGGTATTTCTTTCGAAGGTTTGCAATTATTCCATTTGTATATATTTCTTTAAGGTTTCAATTTCTCCCGTATAAATATATCCTTTTCCGATTTCCAGAACGAGGGGTGTTTCTATTTTTTCATCTTTTACATTTTTTCCATGTTCCAGAAGGGAGACAAGAATATCACGGGGAACGTCAAGATTGGTGGGAAGGCCGATAGACTGGAGGACGTACTTGATCCGTTCCGCTGTACCCCGCTTGGTGAGTCCCAGAATTTCAGAAGCGCTCGTGATCATGTACATGCCGGCCGCCGTTGCTTCCCCGTGGGTCAGGCGGAGATCATTGAAACGGTAGTATCTCTCTGCCGCGCCGCCCAGTGTGTGGCCGAAATCAAGAATGCGGCGCTCACCTTTGTCTTCGGGATCGATTTCCACATAGTGTGCCTTGATGGTAATGCAGCGGCGGATGATTTCCGGAAGGACGCGAAGGATATCCTGGTCAGAGGCGGCTTTTTCAAATATTTCAAAGAGGTCTTTGTCTGCCACGCAGCCGATTTTAATCGCTTCGCCGAGGCCGTTATGGAAGAAACGGGCAGGCAGCGTGCGGACCATGGCAGGATCTACATACACGGCTTTGGGCTGGTAGAATGTACCGATGAGATTTTTTCTTCCATTGATATCGATGGAGATTTTCCCTCCGATGGCGCTGCTGATCTGTGCCAGGAGAGAAGTGGGCACCTGCACGTAGGGAGTCCCTCTCCGGTAAGTTGCTGCAACAAAGCCTGTCACATCGCCGACGACACGTCCGCCAAGGCCGATGAGCAGATCTCCTGCACAGAACCCGAAGTCTGCCAGCGCCTCGCATACACGGCTCACGACAGAAAGGCTTCGGCTCTTTTCGCTCGAAGAAAGAACGATCTGCTGTACGTTCAGGTTCTCTTTTTCCAGCTGGCGTTTCAAATCCTGGCCATACAGTTCGTCAATGCCTTCTTCCGTGATAATGACTGCGCGCCCGTGACCCGACAGGGGGGCGGTTTCTTTTCCCAGGCGGCCGATGATGCCTGAGTCGATTATCACATCATAAGAATCATTCCCTAAATTGATATGTACCGTATCCATGATTTGTCTCCCTGTAAAAAAGTATTTATAAAGTATTTACCATATATATTATATCATTTTTTCTCTGAAAGACTCCACCGGCGGCGACATGGGGCGGAAAAGAGGATTTTACCCCGATAGGAAATACATTTTGAAGGCAAATAAAAAAGCCGCCTTTTGGCAGCTGTGCATTCCTGGTGCGCCCAAAGGGATTTGAACCCCCGACACACGGTTTAGGAAACCGCTGCTCTATCCAGCTGAGCTATGGACGCGTGTACATGTCATATTTTAGCACAAAAAAGGCAGAAATGGGAGTTTGCAAATAAAATGGAATGAAAGAGACAAAACGGGAAAATGATTTTCATTTCTGCCGATGTCGGAACGGAAGGAAATCATTTTTTCTTTTAGAAAGTTTTTATTTCTTATGTACACAGCAGGCGGACAAATACAGGGGTGATTTGAAATGAATTCTTTTATTCGCTTTTTTTCTTTCTATTTTGCACGTATTCGTTGTCAAGAGGGGAAGAAAAATGGATGATTGGAAGAAAGGGGGACAGATGGAGAAAAAGTTATTCACATGCATATCGGGGGTATCCTATGAGAGTGAAAGTGAGAAAGATATACGATAAATACGGAATGTTTTCCATTCTCATTTACAGAATGGCAAAACGGTTATGCACAGTTATGCACAGCTTGTGTGTCTTTTTGGGATGGACAGGCAGAAAAAAGCTTTGATTTATCGCGAAAAGAGAAAAAAACAGATTGTTTTTATCCACATGATGTGAATAGTTGTGAATAAGCTTGTGAATAATGTGAATAAGTGTAATTTTTATCGAAAGAAAAACGCAGCGAATGAAGTTTCGGGGAAATCATGTTCGCCGCGATGAAGCTTGATTTTATGGGAAATCGGAAAAAGCCAGATCTGCTGTTTCTGATAATATCGGTTTTCTCATTATCAAGAAAGAGGCTTAAATGAGAGTGGGAAAGAATTTCTTTATTTTTGTAAAAATTTTTGTTTACTGCTTTTGCGGCGGATTTATTTTCCTGCACCGGAAAAATGACGGAGCCGGTGTTTATCTGTCTTCTGATTTCAGCAGCATGCCATGTTGTGGCTTATAAAGTCCGTTCCGGCTTTTGCCAAAAGGAATAAAAAAGGATAGAATATTTACAATATAGTTGTTATTTTTTAAGGAGATGTTCATCATAGACTTCAAACCGTTTACAATTGAAAAAAGAGAGTATATCGACAGCTTTTTCCATGTCCATCATTATGAGGGGATCGACTGTTCATTCAATACACTTTTTTTATGGCAGGAAGCGTACCATACGCAGTGGGCGGTAGAGGAGAATATCTTATTCGTCCGTGCGGGGGAAGGGGAGAATACGTTCTTTATGCCCCCTTTTGCCGGTGAAGGGGCGTCTTTCGGCCGCGGCATGGAGATTATCCATGAATGCCTGGAGCGCGAGGGAAAACCGTTTATCATTAAGGCTGCTTCACCCTGGGTGCTGGAACAGATCAAAGCCCATTGCCCGAACCGGTATGAATTCACTGCGGATCGGGATAATTGGGAATATGTATACCGTACGGCAGACATGATCAATTTGTCGGGAAAGAAACTCCGGATGAAGAAAAATCATCTGAATGGTTTTCTCCGCCAGTATGGTGATTATACATATGAGTCCATCACGTCGGAAAACAGGGAAGACGCATGGCAGGGGATTGAAGACTGGTTTGAACGGCATGGAGACATTGCGGAAGAAAAAGAAGCGCTGCAGCGGTGTTTTGCCAATTGGGACGCTTTGAAATTGAAAGGCGCCATTATCCGCATTTATGGAAAGGTAGAGGCCTTTACGAACGGAGATTTGGTCAATCCCCGGGTGGCGCATATTTTCTTTGAAAAGGCAAATCCGAATATCCGCGGGCTGTATCAGGCAATCAACCGCGATTTCCTGATGCATGAATTTGCGGAAACAGAATTTGTAAACCGTGAGGAGGACATGGGGTTGCCCGGCCTGCGTCAGGCAAAAATGGAATACAATCCTGACCATTTCGCGGAAAAGTATGATGTCGTCGTAAAAGACGGCAGTTGTTTCTGAGGCGGTTATGAAAATACGTAAATGCAGTCGGACGGATGAAAAGGATATACGCGCGCTTTGGTCGTACTGTTTTGAAAGAGAGGACGACCCGTGGTTCCGCTGGTATTTCAGGGAGCTCTACCGCCCGGAAGATGTACTGGCGGGAGAAGAAGCAGAGAAAATAGCGTGCAGTCTTCACCGCCGCCCTTATGAAATATGTGTCCGCGGCGCAAAGATGCCGGTGGATTACCTTGTCGGGGTAGCCACCCATCCTGCCGCAAGAGGGAAGGGGCTTGCGACTGAACTGATCCGCGGCGCGTTCCATATGGCGCGGATGGAAAATAAAGGCGCTGTCATTCTCATGCCCTCGGCGGCATCGTATTATTATCCTATGGGATTTTCATTTTATGCGCACCAGTGGAAACGAAGCGCCGCGCCTGAGCATTTAAGTTTCTTGGGTAAGCGGGCGCAGTCCGCAGGGAGTATTGCCTCGATAGATGAATGGAAAACTCTTGCCTCTGTCTATGACAGGTATGTGAAGGGGCGGAACAGCTGGGCTTTTCGTGATGAGGCGTCATGGAAGAAGCACATCGGCGCCCAGTTCTGTGACGGCGGTTACATCGCTGTCGTCAATGACCTGGACGGTGCGGCCGGATATATTTTCTACCATCTGGACGGAAGGAAACTCATCGTGTCGGAAATGGCGTACGCCTCCGATGCAGGACGGAAAGGACTCTATGCTTACATGGCTGGACACCGCGGTTCCGTGGATGAATGCGTGTGGTATGAACCTTTTGATGACAGGGCATTTTTCTACTGGCAGAATGGCGCGGAGCATACCTATATACATAATGTCTCTTTCCCGACCATGATGGGACGCGTCACGGATCCGGTCATGGCATTTGACGGACTTCCCTGCAGAGAGATGAAAGGATTCCTGTCTTTCCAGCTGGCGGACGAGTTCCTTCCCGAAAACAGCGGCATCTACGTTCTTTCCGCCAAGGAAGGAAGAATTTACGCTGTGAAATATGATGTATTTTACACACTGAAGCTTCATATCGAAGATATTTCCGGCGTGAAATTGGGAAATAAAATTCCCGAACCGGATTTTACCATGACCGCAGGTGCCCTCGCCCAGCTTTTTTTCGGGGCCCTGTCTTTGAGAGAGCTGTCGGATCTGGGGCGCATCGAATGGCTGGAAGGTGCGGAGCGTGAAAAAGTTCTTGAAACGGCGGAAAACATGCTTCCCTCTGAAAAAAACTGGATCAATGAATGGTACTGAGCCTCCGGCCTGCAGTTGCCAGCTTGTCTCTGTTCTAAATGCCGGTTCATTTCATTAGTACCATATAAGTGCAGCAAAGAGAAATGCAACATTTCCCCTGCTGCACTTTTTATTAAAGGGAAACAGCAATAGGACACAAGGTGAAGAATCTATTACCCTGATGACGTCTTACCGGCTTCCTCATTATGGGTGCAGATTCTTCGCTGACACTCAGAATGACGTCTTGCCATCCGCCGTCATTCAGCATTTTAGCTGACGGCTCACAGCTAACGGCTAACGGCTAACAGCTCACAGCTGATAGCTTTTATCTTCTTACCGTTTCCCTCACTATGACGCCTTACCGTCCGCCGTCATTCTGAACGGGGGCAAGCATGCCTTGTGAGAAAATTGGGAAACAGAGCAGTGATATGGAGTGAAGAATCTATTACGCTGGTGACAGCTTATCGTTTTCCTTACCACAGCAGCAGACTCTTCACATTCGTTCAGGATGACGCTTTACCGTCCGTCATCACTCAGAACG
>UMFY01024289.1_pt1 | contig 12290 bp, 10 predicted proteins | sample 1965121 | NCBI WGS metagenome assembly UMFY01 (sample SAMEA4836057, study PRJEB28245) | human gut metagenome | biome: gut microbiome; material: fecal sample | place: Denmark | collected 2008
TTTTTGCCCTCTTTTTTCGCTTTGTCTCTTTTTGCTAGTTTTTTGTTTCTTTTTAGCCCTCTCTTTGACAAGCTTGGATACAAGGTCTTCTCCGGGGCTTTTCCTGCTGTTCTGTCCCTATATAATGTAATAATATAAGAGCTCCGTATAGATGCCAGCGGATATTACGAGCCGGAATGCGGATACTATCCCTGCACTGCTTGTCAAGACCTTTGCGTTCAAATTTTGCCCCGAAAATCTCTCCGTATTTTTGGTCAAACTTCCGAAACACAAAATGTAGTGGTCTATCCATTGACATATCACTAAATAGTGATATGATAGAAGCACATTCAAACGAATTGATTCTACGGCATTTTGCGGGCGGCTCTGGCAAAAAGGGGACGCCCGTTTGAACTGCGGCAAAGAGTGCAACCCGATAAAAAGATGGAGGAAAGCCATGAAGATCATCAAGCGCAACGGCTCGGAGGTTCCTTTCGATATTACCAAGATCATCACCGCTGTTACCAAAGCCAGCGATTCCGTAAGCGGCAAGAGCCGCCTGACCCGCGAGCAGATCACCCAGATCGCTGCGGAGGTCACGGACCAGTGCCAGTCCCTGAACCGCGCAGTCAGCGTGGAAGAGATTCAGGATATGGTGGAGAACAAGTTGATGGACATGAAGGCCCACGACATTGCCCGCCATTACATCACCTATCGGTATGTCCAGAGCCTGAAGCGCCAGACCAACACCACCGACGAGCGCATCCTGAGCCTGATCGAGTGCCAGAACGAAGAGGTCAAGCAGGAGAACGCCAACAAGAACCCCACCGTGAACAGCGTTCAGCGCGACTACATGGCCGGCGAGATCTCCAAGGACCTGACCGCCCGTCTGCTGCTGGACCCGGAGATCGTCAAGGCCCATCAGGAGGGCCTGATCCACTTCCACGATTCCGATTACTTTGCCCAGCACATGCACAACTGCGATCTGGTCAATCTGGAAGATATGCTCCAGAACGGCACCGTCATCTCCGGCACCTATATTGAAAAGCCCCACAGCTTTTCCACCGCCTGCAACATTGCGACCCAGATCATCGCACAGGTGGCGTCCAATCAGTACGGCGGCCAGAGCATCAGCCTGACTCACCTCGCTCCCTTCGTGGATGTCTCCCGCAAGAAGATCGCCGCCGAGGTCGAGACCGAGATGGAGGGCCTGAACGTCTCCGCTGAGCGGAAGAAGGCGATCGTCGAGCGCCGTCTGCGCAACGAGATCAACCGCGGCGTCCAGACCATCCAGTATCAGGTCGTCACCCTGATGACCACCAATGGTCAGGCTCCGTTCATTACCGTCTTCATGTATCTGGGAGAGGCCCGGAACGCGCAGGAGAAGGCCGACCTTGCCATCATCATCGAGGAGACCATCCGCCAGCGGTATCAGGGCGTCAAGAATGAGGCGGGCGTCTGGATCACCCCGGCCTTCCCGAAGCTGATCTATGTGCTGGAAGAGGACAACATCCGCCCCGGCACCCCGTATTACTACCTGACCGAACTGGCCGCCAAGTGCACCGCCAAGCGGATGGTGCCCGACTACATCTCCGAGAAGAAAATGCTGGAGATGAAGATTGACAAAAATGGCGAGGGCCATTGCTATACCTGCATGGGCTGCCGCAGCTTCCTGACCCCGTATGTGGACCCGGAGACCGGCAAGCCCAAGTATTACGGCCGCTTCAATCAGGGCGTCGTCACCATCAACTTGGTGGATGTGGCCCTGTCCTCCGGTGGCAACTTTGAGAAGTTCTGGAAGATCTTCGACGAGCGGCTGGCCCTCTGCCATCGTGCCCTTCAGGCACGCCACAAGCGGCTGCTGGGCACCCCCAGCGACGCTGCCCCGATCCTGTGGCAGTACGGCGCGCTGGCCCGTCTGAAGAAGGGCGAGAAGATCGACAAGCTGCTCTTCGGCGGCTACTCCACCATCAGCCTCGGCTATGCCGGCCTGTATGAGTGCGTCAAGTATATGACCGGCCGCAGCCACACCGACGCCGGTGCCAAGCCCTTTGCCCTGAGCGTGATGCAGCACATGAACGACAAGTGCAATGAGTGGAAGAAGGCCGAGAACATCGACTACTCCCTCTACGGCACCCCGCTGGAATCCACGACGTACAAGTTCGCCAAGTGCCTCCAGAAGCGGTTTGGCATCGTGCCCGGCATCACCGACAAGAACTATATCACCAACAGCTACCATGTCCATGTGTCCGAGCCCATCGATGCTTTCACCAAGCTGAAGTTCGAGAGCGAGTTCCAGAGGCTGTCGCCGGGCGGCGCCATCAGCTATGTGGAAGTGCCCAACATGCAGGACAATCTGGAAGCCGTCATAAGCGTGCTGCAGTTCATCTACGACAACATCATGTACGCCGAGCTGAACACGAAGTCCGATTACTGCCAGTGCTGCGGCTATGACGGCGAGATCAAGATCGTGGAGGACGACGGCAAGCTGGTGTGGGAGTGCCCCAAGTGCGGCAACCGTGACCAGAACAAGCTGAACGTTGCCCGCCGCACCTGCGGTTATATCGGCACCCAGTTCTGGAACCAGGGCCGCACGCAGGAGATCAAGGACCGCGTTTTACACCTGTGACCTTCTCAGGCGCATCGCGCAAGCGATGACGGAAGGAGTCAATTTTCTGATATTTACCATGAATTACGCTACCATTAAATACTATGACATCGCCAACGGCCCCGGCGTGCGGACGAGTGTGTTCGTCTCCGGGTGCCGCCACCACTGCCCCGGCTGCTTCAACGAGGTGGCATGGGATTTCGGCTACGGCAAGCCCTTCGACAAGGCCATCCGCAACGAGGTCTTCGCCTCCTGCCAGCCCGCCTATATCACCGGGCTAAGCCTTCTGGGCGGCGAGCCCATGGAGCCGGAAAACCAGCGGGAGCTTCTCCCCTTCGTCCGGAATTTCAAAGCCCTCTACCCGAACAAGACCGTTTGGTGCTACTCCGGCTATACGTGGGAGCAGCTCACCGGCAAGGACCCTTGTCCCGCCCGGTGCGAAGTCACCGACGAGCTGCTGGCCCTGCTGGACGTCCTCGTAGACGGCCGCTTCGTCGAGGCAAAGCACGATATCTCCCTGCGCTTCCGCGGCAGCTCCAATCAGCGTCTGCTGGATGTGCCCAAGTCTCTTGCCGCCGGGCAGCCGGTCTGGTGGGAGGACGAGAAGGTCTTTGCCACGCATACGATGTAAGGGAGAGGCGCTATGAGTTACAAAACAACAGATGGTTTGATGCGTCATCTGCGCGATAACGGCATTTCTATTTCCGGCAGCACCCAAAAACGGCAGTTGATGAACACCGGATATTACCATGGCTATAAAGGTTACCGGTTCTTCAAATCTGCCGGAAATCCTCTTCCTTTTACTTCTTATCAGGAGCTTTATGCGACCATTGCGTACGATTCTGCCTTAAAATCCCTTTTCTACGGGAAGATGATGTTCATCGAAACCGCTGTCAAAAACATTGCTTTGCAGGGAATTCTTGAAAACGCCAAATCCGAAAGCATTCAGGATATCCTTGATCGTGTCGTTTGCAGTTACAACAATTCTCCGGAATCCTTTACGACCGACCAAAAGAAACGTGCCCAGCAGTGCAAACTAAATCTTCAGCGCTCTATTCAGTCCAGCCTTGCTTCCGCTTATTCCAAGGGAAATCCCAAAATCACGCACTTCTATAATAACCCAAATTATTCTGGCGTCCCCATTTGGGCTTATTTCGAGATCATGACGATGGGTGATTTAGGTTTTTTTCTTTCCTGCCTAACATTTGAGGTACGGGAGGATATTTCCAAACGCGTCGGGCTCGACCTGTCAAACGACACTTCAAGGCAGTTGTTATTCAAATACATCTATGCTCTGAAAGATCTTCGCAACGCGATTGCACATAATGCTGTTGTGTTTGACACACGATTCCGCAACATCGACCCCACAAGAGCCATGACCTCGTGCCTTAAATCCGCAGTCGGTCTTCCCTATGTGAACTTTAAGACGATCGGCGATTACGTCATTCTCATGTGCTATTACCTAAAGTTGCTCCACATGCCCAAAACTGAGATCAAGGCCTTTATTCGTGAGTTTGAGCGTATCACAAAAGCTTACGGCGCTTCTGTTGATCCTGCTGTTTCCGCCATGGTCATCCATCCAGACCTTTCCAATCGGATGGAAATTCTGACCAACTTTATTTGACCATTGCATTTCAGCGGTATCTGTGGTATAGTATACTTACTAATTGGGGTATACGTTCTCACGGATGTATACTTGAGAGAGTTGGAGCAGTTCAGCTCTCTTTTTATTTTGTCTTGCAAACAACAAAGCGTTCTGTTTTCCACCGCCCGGCAGGGCAATGTGGAAACCAGAACGCTTTTCGTTTATCGTGACTCCACCGCGTCCTCGATGATGCGGAGGAAGTCCCGGCCATAGTGGGCAGCTTTCTTTTCGCCCACGCCGGTGATGTTCAGCAGCTCGTCGAGGCTGAGGGGCTTCTTCTGTGTCATCTCGCGGAGGGTGGCGTCGTTGAAGATCATATAGGCGGGCACCTTCTGCTTCGCGGCCAGCCGCTTGCGCAGGGCATACAGCCCGGCCAGCAGCTTCTCGTCGGCTTCGCTCAGCGGTTCGGCATCGGCTGCGCGGCGGCGGGCACCGGCCAGACGCTTGGCGCTGGCGGCGGCGCGCTCCTTGGCCTGTGCGGCTTGCTGCTGCATCTCCTCGGCGGCCTGTTCCGACATCCGGCAGTTGGAGCAGTTGCCGCATCTGGGGGCCGCAGTCTCGCCGAAGTAGTTGAGCAGAAAGCTCCGCAGACAGCGCGGCGTCGTGGAATAGAAGGTCATGTACTTGAGCCGTTCCTCGGCTTTGCGGGCCGCTTCGGCTTTGACGTCCGCCGGGAGGCCGTTGTCCGCTTCCATCTCCTTGTCGATGAAGAAACGGATGGTCCGCACGTCGGTGCCGGAGTAGAGCAGGGTGCAGCGAGCCGTTTCCCCGTCGCGGCCCGCGCGGCCCGCCTCCTGATAGTAGCTTTCCAGATCCTTGGGCATATTGTAATGAATGACGAACCGGACGTTGGGTTTGTCGATGCCCATGCCAAAGGCGTTGGTTGCCACCATGATCTGCACCCGGTCGTAAAGGAAGTCGTCCTGATTTTTCCGCCGGGTCTCCGGGTCGAGCTTGGCGTGATACGCCGCCGCCCGGATGCCCCGGCTCTGGAGCAGACGGGTCGTCTCGTCCACCTGCTTGGTGGTGCTGCAATAGATGATGCCCGCGTTGTCCCGCTCTTTGAGCACCAGATCCAGCAGGACCCGCGGCTTTTCGCTGGGCAGGGCGCGGCGGGTGCCGAAGTAGAGATTCGGGCGGTCGAAGCTGGTGATGACCTCATAGGGGTCGTGGAGATCCAGATGGCTGCGGATGTCGTCCCGGACATGGGCGGTGGCCGTGGCCGTGAAGGCTCCGATGACCGGGCGCTTGGGCAGGGTCTCCACGAACTCTTTGATGCGGAGGTAGCTGGGGCGGAAGTCCTGCCCCCACTGGCTGATGCAGTGGGCCTCGTCCACCGTCACCATACTGATCTCCCGCTCCTGCGCAAACCGCTGGAAGCCCGGCATCTCCAACCGCTCCGGGGCCACATAGATGATCTTATACCAGCCCTCCCGCGCACGGCGGAGCATCAGGGCCTTCTGGTTATCGGTCAGGCTGTTGTTCAGGAACGCCGCCGCCACGCCGGCCTGTACCAGCGCCCCCACCTGATCTTTCATCAGGCTGACCAGCGGCGACACCACGATGGTGATGCCCGGCAGCAGCAGCGCAGGCACCTGATAGCAGATGGACTTGCCCGCACCGGTGGGCATCACGGCCAGAACGTCCTGCCCGGCCAGCAGCCGGGAGACGATCTGCTCCTGTCCGGGGCGGAAGCCGTCATAGCCGAATACTTTTTTTAAGATCGAATGCGGGTTTTCCATGAGTTCCTCCGTTATAATAGATGAGCACTGCCTTTGGAGCCTTACCAGTATACCACAAAAAACGCCGGTTTGCGCGCCGGACGGCCTCCTTTTTGGCAAAACGAACGAAATGTCACAAGGATTTTTTTACAATCGATAGCTTTTCAGGCGCGAAAATGATATAATGAGACTACATATCTCCATCCCGGCTGTTTTTTGTGCCGGACCCAACGAAAAAGGAGCATTTTAAACCATGCAGAAATTGATCACATTTGCAGTCCCCTGCTATAATTCTGCCGCTTATATGCGTCACTGCATCGAGACCCTGCTCTCCGCCGGAGAACAGGCCGAGATCATCCTCGTGGACGACGGTTCCGTCAAGGACGAGACCCCCGCCATCTGCGACGAATATGCCGAGAAGTACCCCACCATCGTCAAGGCCATCCATCAGGAGAACGGCGGCCACGGCGAGGGCGTCAATCAGGGCATCCGGAACGCCACCGGCCTGTACTACAAGGTCGTGGACAGCGACGACTGGCTCGACACCGCCGCCCTCAAGACCGTGCTGGCCAAGCTGCAGACCCTCGCGGCCCGCGGCACCGCCCCCGACCTGATGATCTGCAACTACGTGTACGAGCATGTGGAGGACAACACCAGCCACACCGTCCGCTACACCAACGTCTTCCCGGAGAACCGGCTCTTCACTTGGATGCACGTGGGCCATTTCCGCCCGGACCAGAACCTGCTGATGCACTCGGTCATCTACCGCACGCAGGTGCTGCGGGACTGCGGCATGGTGCTGCCCAAGCACACCTTCTACGTGGACAACATCTTCGTCTACCAGCCGCTGCCCTACGTCAAGAGCATGTACTACATGAACCTTGACCTCTACCGCTACTTCATCGGCCGCTCCGACCAGAGCGTGAACGAGAGCGTCATGGTCAAGCGTGTAGACCAGCAGCTCCGCGTCACCAAGCACATGATCGATTGTCAGGACCTCGACGCCCTCAAGAACGAGAAGCGTCTGCGCAGCTACATGCTGCACTACCTGTCCATGATGATGGCCGTCAGCGATATCTTCCTGCTGCTGGACGGCAGCGCCGAGGCCAAGGCCAAGAAGGCCGACCTGTGGAGCTACCTCAAGGCCCACACCAGCCCCGCCGTCTTCCACTCCATCCGCTACGGCTTCGGCGGCGTGACCAACCTCAACTTCCCCAAGGGGGATACCATCGTCATCGGCTGCTACCGCATCGCGCAGAAGCTCTTCAAATTCAACTAAAATAAAACTTGTTGTTTCTTTTGGAATAATGTTGCCGAACCGGGCAGCTGGGGTCACCTCCAGCAGCCCGGTTTTTGTTTGGATACAAGCTCGTTCATCTGCCCGCCGTCACCTCCTATCTGGTGGCGGGTCTGCTGCTGGGGCCCTTCTTTCTGGGTAAGCTTGGCCTGAGCGGCTGGGGCATCGGCTTCGGGAGCATCGTACAGGTCGAGGGCTACGGCATCATCACGCAGGTGGCGCTGGGCTTTATCTCCTTCGTCATCGGCAACGAATTCCGCCTGTCGGCCCTTGAGAGCATGGGCAAACAGGCCATCACGGTGGGCATCCTGCAAGCCGTGGTGACCACCGGCCTCGCGGATGTGGCACTGGTCATCCTGCACCTTCTCCGCCCGGACATCATCTCCATGGCCTCCGCCATCACGCTGGGTTCCATTGCAGCCGCTACGGCCCCCGCCGCCACCCTGATGGTCGTCAAACAGTACAAGGCCAACGGCCCGCTGACCCACCTGCTGCTGATGGTCGTTGCCATCGACGACGCCGTGGGTCTGGTGCTCTTTTCGGCTTCCTTCGGCGTGGCGAACGCGCTGGAGCAGGGCCGCATCGACCCCATCAGCGTCATCGTCGAGCCGCTGGTGGAGATCGTCTTCTCACTGGGGCTGGGTGCGCTGGCCGGTTTCGTGCTCAACCAGATGGAAGTCTATTTTCACTCCCGCTCCAAGCGCATGAGCCTCTCCGTCGCCTTTGTCCTGCTGACGGTGGGCCTCTCGATGCTCTCCTTCCAGATCGGGCCGGTGCACTGCAGCTTCTCGCTGCTGCTGGTCTGCATGATGACGGGCACCGTCTTCTGCAACATCTGCCCCACTTCCGATGAGCTGATGGACCGCCTCGACCGCTGGGTGTCGCCGGTGAACATCCTCTTCTTCGTCTTCAGCGGCGCAGAGCTGGACCTGAACATCCTGTCGAACCCGCTGGTGCTCCTCATCGGCGTGGTATACATCACCTCCCGCTCGCTGGGCAAGATCAGCGGCTCCTACGTGAGCTGCCGCGCCACCCACTGCAGCGAGAAGATCCAGAAGTACCTTGGCATCACGCTGCTGCCGCAGGCCGGTGTGGCGCTGGGCATGGCAGCCGAAGCCGCCGAGCTTTCCGACGGCCACATGGTGCGGAACGTCGTGCTTTTCTCGGTGCTCGTGTATGAGCTGGTCGGCCCGACCCTGACCAAGTTCAGCCTGACCGCCGCCGGTGAGATCGAACCGGAAGGCCGTACCAGCGCCCGTACCGCCAACAAACCGGAGGCACCCGTCACCTTGAACTGATCTCAAGAAACAAAAAGGGGCTGCTGCACATCGTTTCGCCGAATGTGCAGCAGCTCCTTTTGTTCTCAGTAGGTATCCGAGCAGCCCAGTAATAATTTCATGTAGGCGAAGGTCCGCTCCTGCCCAAGGTCGCGCACCATTTTCAGCAGCTTTTCCAGCAGGGCGCGGGTCTCCGGGTGGAGCATGTAATGATCTTTGCTGTGCTCGTAGTATTCCCACGGGGAGGCATCGGTGTATTTTTCGCCCAGATAGATCTGGCTGGCCGCCACCCGGTCGCAGATCATCTCGCAGACATACCGCAGCGGCATCTTCATGCCGGTCATGCCGGATTTATTGGAGCTGTAGTCGATCCAGTATTCGAGGTGGTGCTTGTTCCGGCCCTTGTGGTGGAGCCACGCCGAGGAGTAGCCCTTGGCGTCCCGCTCGGCCTCGTTGGGGCTATGGTCGCCCTGATAGTAGATGCAGCCGGGGATGAACTCCGTGGGGCTGTATTTGCTCAGGTCGTGGGCCAAGCCCTGCTCATACAGGCCGCATTCAAAGCAGTATTTCATCACCAGCAGCTTGTGGCGGGTGATGGTCTCAAAATGGCCTAGGATGTTCATGCTTCGCCTCCGCGAAAACGCACTGTCACCTTCCCCGCTTTCAGCCCGCGCAGATCGTCGCTCTCCGAAAAATCCTCCCGGTCGCGGGTCAGGTTGGGGTTGTAGTAGGGGTCGTCGAGGATGTTTTCCTTCCCGTGGATGGTATAGAGCCGCTGCTGCTCGGCGGCAAAGCGGGCCGCCTTGGCGGGATCCTTTTCGTCGCCGCCGCGGCTCTTGCTCTCGTAGTGGGTCAGCTCGGCGTAGGGGGTCCATGCGATGCGGCAGCCCGCATCCCGCACCCGCAGACAGAAGTCCACATCGTTGAACGCCACGGCGAACTGTTCATCCAGCCCGCCCACTTCGTCGTAGACGCTGGCCTTGACCAGCAGACAGGCCCCCGTCACCGCCGAGAAGTCCTGCACGGTGGCGATGCGGAACAGATAGCCGCTGCCGCCCTTCTGCTTGTACTTGTGGCTGTGGCCCGCGTAGCCGCCAAGGCCCGTGATGACGCCCGCATGCTGGAGCGTCTCGTCCGGGTAGTAGAGCATGGCCCCGCAGATGGCCGCACCGCCCTTGTGGGCGCACTGCCGCAGCAGCTCCGTCAGCCAGTCCCCGTTGCGGACTTCCACATCGTTGTTCAGGAGCAGCAGGTAATCCCCCGCTGCCGCTTTCCGGCCAAAGTTGTTGATGCCGGAGAAGTTGAAGCCCTTTTCCGGGTAGGTGACCACCTTCAGGCCGTCGTATCGCTGTTTCGCCTTCTCGTAGTAGGCGAAGGTGGCCGGGTCAGTGGAGTTGTTCTCGATGACGATGATCTCGTAGTTGTCCCACGTCGTCTTTTTCCAGATGCTTTGCAGACACTTTTCGAGGTCATCGGTGTGGTCCTTGTTGGGGATGAGGATGCTCACCTTCGGGTCGCCCTCGATGTCCCACTTCACCCGGTAAGTGCTGGGGAAGAGGCCGTCCTCCACCGTACCGGTGCGGCCGGTGCGGGCCAAGTGGTCGGCCAGCGCCTTTTTGGCTGCTGCTGCCACATAGGGCTTGGCCTCGGTGCCGCCGGAAGTAGACCCCGCATGGACCCGCCAATAATAGAGCACCTGCGGCACATGGGCCGCGCCGCCCACCTGCTCGATGAGCCGGAGGAAGAGGTCGTGGTCCTGACTGCCATCGCACTCCGGCCGCTCGCCGCCCACGGCATCCCACAGGGCCTTTTGGAACACGGCCAAATGGCAGATGTAGTTGCAGCAGAGCAGGTAATCCGGCGCATAGTCCGGCTTGAAGTGCGCTACGATGGGCCGCTGGATGCTCTTGGAGAAGAGCGCTTCATCGCTGTAAAGGAAGCCATCCGGCTCCCCCCGCTCCCGTAATTGCAGGATGGCCTTGCCCATCGTGTACATCGCGTGGGGCGCCAAAATGTCGTCGTGGTCCGCAAGGGCCAGATAGTCCCCGGTGGCAAGGGAAGCGGCGGCATTGGTGTTCGCCGCAATGCCCTTATTTTCGATCTTTTTGTATACGATGCGTTGATTCTTCGTCTGATATTCCTTCACGATCCGTTTTACGGCATCGTGTTCCGCGTCGGACGCATCGGCAAGGCAGAGCTGGCCGTTGGGAGCCGTCTGATCCACAAAAGAATCCAGAAATTCCCGCAGGTATGGTTCCGGCGTATTGTACAGCGGGGTCAGGATCGAGATGGTGGGCAGCCCGCAGGAGTCCGCCGTCTGCCCGGCCAGTTCGGCCCTTTGGGCTTCCAGCACCTTTTTCGTGGGCAGATACCGGGCCTTTTTGCCGAAGCACCGGCGCTTGACGAAGCCGGCCCCCCGCGCCAGCATGGTGCCGAGGCCCTCATCTTTCGTCAGCTGGACAGCATAGCCCGCCAGCTCCTTGGCGCGTTTCAGTCGTACATTCATCTCATGCCTCGCCGCGCTGGGTCGCCTTGTAAGCGTCACAGACCGTCTTGGTGTCGCCGTTCATCTTCAGGTGGCCGTGGCTCAGCCATGCCACCTTGCTGCACATCCGCTCGATCTGCTCGATGGAGTGGGACACCAGAATGACCGTAGTGCCGCCCGCCATCAGCTCCTGCATCCGCTTTTCGCACTTCTGCTGGAAGAGGAAGTCGCCCACCGACAGCACCTCGTCCGCGATCAGGATGTCGGGCTTGGTGATGGTGGCAATGGCAAAGCCGATGCGGGCCACCATGCCGGAGGAGTAGTTCTTGAGCGGGACGTCGAGGAAGTTCTGCAGTTCGCTGAACTCTACGATCTCGTCAAATTTTTCGTCGAGATACTTGGGCGAGAAGCCCAGCACCGTGCCGTTCAGGTAGATATTCTCGCGGGCAGTCAGGTCCATATCGAAGCCCGCGCCCAGCTCGATGAGCGGGGCGATGGTGCCGTTGACGGTCACCTTGCCCTTGGAGGGCTTGTACACGCCCGCAATGGTCTTGAGCAGGGTAGACTTGCCCGAACCGTTCAGGCCCACAAGGCCGTAAAAATCGCCGGGCATGATGTCAAGGCTGACATCTTTCAGGGCGTAGAACTCGTCGTATTGCAGACGGCCCTGCACCATGGCCAGCAAGTATTCTTTCAAGCTCTCGTGCTTTTCGGTGGAGAGGTTGAAGCACATGGAAACATTGTCCACTTTGATGATCGGTTCCATTTTGTCCCCTCCTTAAATGTGCAGCACGAAGCGATCCTGCGTTTTGCGGAACATCCAGACGCCCACCACCATGGACAGCACCGCGCAGATGCCGCAGACCGCGAACATGTTGAAGTCCAGCGGGATGCCCCACATCAGGGTGCGGCGGAAACCGGTGATATACCAATACATCGGGTTCAGCTTGATGATCTGCTGCATGTTGAAGCCGCCGATGGAGAAGGTCATCTGGGTGGGGTCGTAGAAGATGGCGGAGAAGTAGAGCAGCGCCGTGGTGAAGACGCTCCAGATGTGCATAATATCCCGGAAGAAGACCGTTGCCGCCGCGAGGAAAAGCCCGACGCCGAGGCTGAAGAAGAAGAGGGTCACCAGTGGGTAGAGCGCCTCAAGGATCGTCAGATGGAACGGTGCCCCGGTGAAGATCATCACCAACAGCAGGGCCACAAAGCTGAACACGCAGTTCACCATGGCGAAGCAGCACTTTTCCAGCGGGAAGATATACTTGGGGATATACA
>UMFY01003823.1_pt1 | contig 12170 bp, 10 predicted proteins | sample 1965121 | NCBI WGS metagenome assembly UMFY01 (sample SAMEA4836057, study PRJEB28245) | human gut metagenome | biome: gut microbiome; material: fecal sample | place: Denmark | collected 2008
GAGCACGGACCGCAGGGGCCGGTGGGGCCAGCGGCCCAGAAGTTGTCGTCCTCGCCCAGGCGGGAGATGTGGTCCTCGGCAACGCCCAGAGAACGCCACACGTCGTGGGTCTCGTCGTCCTCGGTAAAGACGGTAAAGTACAGGCGGTCGAGCGGCAGCTTGAACTCCTTGGTGATGAGCTCAAAGGCCCATGCGCAAGCCTGCTCCTTGGAGACGCCGCCAAAAGAGAAATCGCCGAGCATCTCGAAGAACGACAGGTGACGACCGTCCTCGCCGATGCAATCGATGTCGTTGGTGCGGACGCACTTCTGGCAGGAAATCGCGCCGATCTCCTTCATGGTCTTCTTGCCCTGGTAGTACTCCTTAAACTGGTTCATGCCGGCGTTGGCAAGCAGCAGCGAGGGATCATCGGGGACGAGGGACGAAGAAGGATAGAGCTTAAGACCGCGCTCCTCAAAGAAGTTGAGGAACTTGGAGCGGATCTCGGCCGTAGTCATTGACGGGTAGTCAGCACTCATAGAGGGAATCTCCTCGGTTTCACATCGAAACAGTTCAAACGTAACGATATTACCATCCCACCGCGCAAGTGCAAAAAAGAGGGCCGCCAAACAGCGACCCTCCAGCGAAAGTGCACGTTATTCAGTACTGTGCGATCCTTTGAAAAAGGACTGCTGTAGAATTACATATAAGAGTCACCCGGAAGGAGCGATCGATGAAAAGTAGACGATTTGTCCTGAATGCACTTCTGGTACTAGCACTTTTAGCGCTCTTGGCCTTCTCCTGCTGGTACGCAAACCAACCAGCATTTGGCTACGTATTGTATGCAGTAATGTCCGGCGATAAGGCTTATTACACTCTACGCGCAATTGACGTTCTCTTTTTCTATGTAGCCGGCCCCTTATCAATCGCTTTGCTCGCGTTTATTGTCATTTACAACTTCAAGAAACGTTAATAGGGCCTATTTAGAATCCGAATCGTCCATGGAGCCGTCGATGCCGGTTTTGGTATCGTCGTCCGAGTTGGAGTCATCGTCCTTGGCGAAGGGATTCTTGAAGAAGCCCGTGGCATCGGGTTGCAAACCCGAGAGCTTGATCCAGGGATTATCGAACTCGGGCTTAGGCATCGCTTGGGCCTCGGGCGCAGTCTCGTTGCCGATGAGCTCGGACTCGTAAATGAAAGTGTCGTCGCCGAGCGCGTCGTAGGCGGCGACCGGGTTGCCATCGGCATCGCGGTACGGCGTGCCCTTAAACACGGCGCCGTCATAGGCCACAAGCTGACGGCCGGTCTCATTCTCGAAGTAGTACACGAAGATGCCCTTGAGGGCCGCACAAAGCGGGATGGCAATAATCATGCCGATGGGCCCCATGAGTGCCGAACCAATAACGAGCGCCGTGAGGCTCATAATGGGATGCACCTGCACTGAGCTCTGCATGACCTTAGGCGAAATCACATTGTCGGTGACGTTTTGCGCGACCATCGTCACGATGAGCGTCCATAACGCCAACATGGGGCTGAACATGAAACCGAGTACCGTGGCGATTGCTGCGCTCACCCAGGGACCGACGACCGGAACCAAATGCATGATGCCGGTAAAGATAGCCATGAGCGCCGCATACGGATGACCGATGATCATAAAACCGATAAAGGCGAGGAAACCACCGCAGATGGACGTCACGACCATACCGCGCATGTAGCCGCCGACAGAGCGAGAAAGGATGGCGACCATAAAGCGGTACGAGGTCTCCTTCTCCTGACCGATGATGGTGCAAATCTCGTGATGCATGCGAGGGTAGTCGCAGGCCATCCAGTAGGCAAGCACCAGACCAAGGAAGATCACGAACAACTGCGAGGCCGTATTGGTGATGAGCGGGAACACACCGCGACCAAGCTCGGCAGCAATCTGAGACACATACTTCGATGCCACGGTAACCAGGGACGAAAGATTATCGTCCAAATACTCCTTGAGCGGCGTGTTGTTGAGCGTCTTGGCATGCGAGATCATCTCATTGAGATCGCCACCCGCAACACGAAGCTGCTCGGGCAGGCGGCTCAGGACTTCCATGATCTGACCAAAGAGAATCGGCGACAAGATGCAAACGACACCGACTAGCACGGCAACAACAACAATAAGCGCGACAAGCGAACCGATGCCGCGATTCGCGCCATGGTGCTCGAGCCAGTTGGTGATCGGCGACATCACAAAGGCGATGATGGAGCCGACTGCCAAAAACTCGATAACCGGCGCCAGCATGCCCATAAGGTTAAAGATGACGGCAGCGATGACAATGCAGCCGACGACGCCCCAAATGCGCAGCGTCAGAATACGGGTGTCGCGAAGCGTGCGGTCGGTTTGTTGGGGGTGCTCACTCATGAACGAACCATCACTCCGTCGGGGTCAATCTTGTCTTGAATCTTCTTAAGGGTACGGCGCAGCAGACGCGAGACCTGCACCTGCGAGATGCCCAGCTTCTTAGCAATCTCGATCTGGGTCATGCCCTTTACGAAGCGCAGCTCGATAACCTCGCGCTCGCGAGGCGAGAAATCGCGGATGGCTTCCTCGATTACCAAGCGATCATCGGTAAAGTCGAGCTCGTTGTCGTCGTCGGCGTAGCGATCGAGAATCGAAGGCGCATCGTCAGAATCGGACGCACCGGGGGCCTCGATGGGCACCGAGGTGTAGGCCGAGGACGATTCCATGGCTTCGAGCACCTCGTCGACGGTCACGCCCAGGTAATCGGCGATTTCCTCAACCTTGGGCGAACGCTGAAGCTCGTTGGTGAGCTTATCGGTAGCCTGATTGACCTTGGCCGAGAGCTCCTGCAAGCGACGGGGCACGCGCACGCTCCAGCCCTTGTCGCGGAAGTGACGCTTGATCTCGCCCAATATGGTAGGCGTGGCAAACGTGGTGAACTCGAGTCCGCGCTCAGGGTCAAAGCGGTCGATAGCCTTGAGCAGGCCCAAATAGCCAACCTGCATCAGATCATCGAGCGGCTCGCCGCGGTTCTTAAATTTGTTGGCAAGAAACCTTACCAGGTTCATGTGGGACATGACGAGCTGCTCGCGTGCGTCCGGGTCACCGGTCTCTTTATAGCGACGAAACAGCTCGCGGGTTTTCTCCTTGTCCCAAGCGGTCTTACCGCTCCGGGAACGTTCGGTCATATTAGATATCCGCCTTGAGGTCGAGGGAAAGCGTCAGGGGCGCCGCAGTCTTTTCGTAGGAATCGCACACGCTCGCCAAAATGAGCTCGGCATACACAGCGGCCTGGTCATCCTCGTCGACGGTGGCCTGGTCGCCAAAGGTAAAGGTCATGCCAACGTGAGATTCGTCGACATCGAATTTGATCGAGATGTCATCGGAATCAACAGCCGTGCAGCCGAAAATAAATGCTTCCTCGGCAGCCATACGAATGTCCTCGATGCGATCGACGGACATGGAGCAGAGCGCACCGACATTTGCCGCCGTCATGCGCACAAGGCGCGCCAGACGCGGGTCGCCGGCAACGGTCAGCGTAATGGGGCAAGTTGCTTCGCTACTCATCGCAGGACTCCTCGGTGGTCTCGGCGGGCGTGTAGGTGTAATACTGGGCTGCTTTAGCAGCAGGCTTCTGTGCATCATTGTCACCAGCAGCGACATCGTCCCCGGCTTCGCCAATCAGGACACGCTCGGTCGGCTGCTCGGCTTTTTCGGCAGCGGAAAGCTTGCGCTCAGCGTCGGCCGCGGGAGCCTTCACCTTGTTAAAGAGTTTCTGCACGGCACCTGCCGCAGAATCAGTCACGCTCGACACAGCATTGCTGGCCTCGGCCATGCTACCGGTGACCTCAGAAATGTCGCGAACCACGGCTTCGACCTCTACGAGATTGGAGGTAAGGGCATCAACTGCCGTCTTGCTCGACTTAAGCAGCGGCTCCATCTGGGCAAGCGCCGGCGTAAGCTCATCGACAGCGCCACCGAGCTTTGCCACCACAGGCTGAGCCTCGGCGATGGTGTTGTTGAGGTCGTTCACGGTCTTATCGAGCGAGTCGACAACGGTGCGGGTCTTGCGCAGGGTAAGCGCGAGCTCAACGATGGCCCACACGCCGGCAACAGCGAGCAGCAGCAGGGCGATTTGAATGGGACTCATACAAGCCTCCCAAAGGAATCGATATACAGACGATTTCCATGGTACCCCAAAGGGGGCCGAACATGCCATGAGCAGCAACGTGGGACAAAATTATCAGCAGCTACTTCGGTGCATTCCCGCTGCGGTCGCGTTCACTTTGCTCTACGCGCCATTCTTCCCAACCGCGGCCGGCAGGCTGCCAAAATGCACCGCGTTCCAAGCCTTCGGGCAAATAGCGCTGATCGACCCAGCCTTCGGGATAATCGTGCGGGTATTTATACACACCGTAGTCGTCGCTGCCTGGGCGATGGCGATCGCGCAGATAACTCGGCACCTCGCGAAGCCCACTAGAATGGATATCGGCCAGCGCCGCATCGATCGAAGCCTCACACGCGTTGGATTTAGGGGCCAAACACACATAGAGTGCAGCCTGAGCCAGGTTAATGCGGCACTCGGGATAGCCAATGACCTCGGCAGACTTAAACGCGGCATGTGCCACCAAAAGCGCCTGCGGGTCGGCGTTGCCAACGTCCTCAGAAGCATGAATCATAATACGGCGAGCGATAAACTTAGGATCCTCCCCAGCATCGATCATGCGCGCGAGCCAATAGATCGTGGCATCGGGGTCGCTACCGCGCATAGACTTAATAAACGCACTGATGATGTCATAGTGCATGTCGCCGTTTTTGTCATACGAAAATCCACGACGCGGATTGGCAATCTTTACGTCATCCACGGTAATGGGATAACGCTCCCCCGCCGCCGGCGCTGGCGTCCCTTCGGTATCGGGACGCGTTACGGCAATCTCGCTCGCAAGTTCGAGCGTCGTGAGCGCCGAGCGAGCGTCACCCGCTGCCAGCGTGCAGATGGTCTTAACCGTATCCTCATCGGCCGAGAACTTGCCGTTCAAACCCTGCGGCGCCTCGAGCGCACGCTCGATAAGCGTGGCGATATCCTCGTCTTTAAGATGCTCCAGCTCCACCACGCGACCGCGCGAGAGCAATGCCGAGTTGACCTCGAAGTACGGATTCTCCGTCGTGGCGCCAATCATAATGACGGTACGGTTCTCAACCGCATGCAGCAGGGCATCCTGCTGCGACTTAGAGAAGCGGTGAATCTCATCGATGAATAGAATGGTGCGGCGGTCGTACGTATTCAGGCGCGTCTTGGCCTCATCAATCACGCGACGCAGGTCCTTCACGGTACCCGTGACGGCGCTGACCTCGACAAACTCGCTCTTGGTATGGTTGGCGATAATGTGGGCCAGCGTCGTCTTGCCCGTACCGGCCGGCCCGTACAGTATCACGCTCGAAAGCACGTCATGCTCGATCGCGGCACGCAGCCACGAGCCCTTACCGACGGCCTTTTGCTGACCCACGTACTCGTCGAGCGAATTGGGACGCATGCGCACCGCGAGCGGCGCATTTTTAAAGGAACGCTCGCGCGTCGAGACAGAAAAAAGGTCGTCCATAGCCATCCCATGCATCAATCAAAAACGTTTTCCACTAACAGTATACCGAATTAATACGAACTACCGTTCGTTAATATAGGTACGGTGCGGAAACTCCAGACCAGGGAACAGCTTGCTCGTCAGCTCGCAGAAATAACCGTCCGTCATGCTCGCGATATAATCCACCACGGCTTGATCCTTGTCGTCCTCCCAGGCATAGGTGCGATCGTAGTAGGAAAGCTGCTGCTCAATGCGCGAAATATGGTGCTTAAAGATATACGAAGACTCGTCGCCTTCGTTTATGTCCTGCAGACAACGGTCGTAGAGCTTTACGAACGCCTCGCGCAGCTCCGCCTCGGAATCGCCTTCGATACCGCCCTTGCTATAGATCTTCTCGTAGTTCTCGCGCTTGGCTCGGCGAATTTCCTCAAACAGGTCCTCGCTCATCTCGATGCGCGGCTTACCATAGCTGTGCTCAACGATATCGATGGAGGCATGCGTGAGGATCCAACTGTTGTAGGCACCGCCCCGGCCATCATCAAAAGCGTCAGGCGAAAGCAGGCCCGCCGCGATCGCATCCTGACGGTCACGACCGACGTAGGCAAGAATATCCGAGATGCGAACGACGCAGCCCTCGAGCGTCATGGGACGCAGGTGCTCAATTGCGCTATAGCCCGTGGCAATGCAATCCTCAACCGTCGGGTCAAACTGGTCAAAGGAGCCCATGTCCGAGAGCTCAAACACACGCTGCTCGTACTCGCCGTTATGGCATAGCACGCCGTCGAGCGTCTGGAGCGACACGTTGCGGCCATACAACGCGTCGAGCACGCGGACCGACTGCACGTTATGGAAAAAATAACGCCCCGTGCGCTCATGAAAGATATCGTTGAGGAAGCGCTCGCCGGCATGGCCGAAAGGCGTGTGTCCCAAGTCGTGACCCAGGCCAATCGCCTCGATCAGATCGCAATTGAGCCCCAGGGCGCGACCGATATCGCGCGCAATGCGGGAGACAAGCTGTACGTGCAAACCGCGGCGTGAAAGATCGTCATTGCTACGGAAGCTAAAGACCTGCGTTTTGCCTGCATAACGGGTGTACGCCGGAAGATGAAGTATCTTTTCGGTATCGCGCATAAACGCCGGACGCATAAGCGTGCCTTTGTCGGCGGCGCGATCAATACGACGAATGACTTGATCGTCGTTGCAACGATACGGGTTGACATAGCCCGAAGCACGATCGGCGGCAATGCGCTCGACAAGTTCGGGCGACAACGCCGAGGGAATACGGTCCATGCGCGCCTTAATGACGGCCGTTTCTTGATTAATTGCCATGGCATGCTCCTTAAGAAGGATGCGCAATCGGTTACAAAGTGCAGCCCACGACCTCGATTATGGCAAAAATCGGCACCAAAAACGGGAGCAATGGCAGAGAGCGCGATTTTGTGATGAGGCAGGCAATGGCAAGGCCTAGGAGCGCGGCGGTAAATGCCACGATGCCGCCCATAGGATCGAAGGTGCAAAGCGCGAAGAGTGCCTTGACGTCCCCCATGCCGATGCCCGAAGTTTGGCGAAAACGACGCCAGAGGGACTCAGTCAGCACAAGGGCAAGGTAGACGATGACCGCAAGACCGGCGTGGTCAAGCGCTGTGTTCAAACCGAGGTCGAGCCAAACGCCCGCCAACGCCGCCACGGCACATGCGCCGGCAAGCCCATTGGGAAACCGTCGCTCTCGGGCATCAATTGCCACGCCGGCAAAGATGCAAATCCAAAACGGGATATAGGCCATCGGACTCCTCCTCGAGCTGCATCGCAAAAGCAAAAACCACCACAAAGGTGCCTGTCCCCTTTGCGGTGGTTTTGGTGGTGGTTATTTGGCGCCTTGCATGACCTCGTCAAGGGTAACGTTGACGGCGTGCTGCGTCGGCACCCAGTCGACCTTCAGGAACAGCGCGGCCACCGTGATGGGGATATAGCTGAACATAAAGATCGGGAAGGTAAACAGGTTAGTCACCAGACGCCACTTTTGCGCGCAGTGAATGTGCTTGTACTCAAAGATAGTCGTGAGCAGCGCCAGGATAAAGAAAGTCTGATACATCATCGCGAAGGTCATAATGAGCGAAGCGGCACAAGCCTGCATCTCGACCTCGGTGGCCAAGAAGCCGTGCGAGAGCCCGCCCACGATCAGGAACGTGGCATTGGCGAGCATCGAGATCAGCGATAGTAGCATACCCGGGGCGATCGTCATAAACATGTCGTAAGCGGCAAAACGATGGTAGCGGAAGGTCGATTTGACCAGGTGCTTACCGTACGTAAAGAACACCTGGTAGAAGCCCTTGGTCCAACGCATGCGCTGTTTCCAGGACGCCTTAAACGTCACGGGCTGCTCGTCAAAGAACTCCGCCGGCGCATAGCCAATGCGAATGCCGTGAATGGCGCAGAACGTGGTGAACTGAATATCCTCGGTCAGCGTATGGAACTGCCAGCCGTGCATACCCTCGATCACGCTGGCAGAAATAAGGTAGCCCGAACCCGAGACGGCGCAAGACGTCTTGCAGATGTTGCGCGCGTTGTTGAGAAAGCGCGCCTCGCGCAGATACCAGGTGGCATTAGCCGCCGAGATCCACGAGCTGCCGAAGTTCTTGGAGTTACGATAGCTCGTGACCACATGGAAACCCTGGTCAAAGGCATCGTTCATCTTGGACACGTAATCGCGGGAGATTACGTTGTCGGCATCGAAGATAAAGTAGCCCTCAAACGTGTCGGGATACTCGTTAAGGATACGGTCAAAACCAAAGTCCATGACCCAGCTCTTACCCTTGCGGGCCAGGTCATTACGTTCGTACACAATAGCGCCGGCCTCGCGCGCGAGCTGCGCCGTGTTGTCGGTGCAGGCATCGGCGACCACGAAGACCTCGATGAGCTCGGACGGATAATCCTGATCCTTGATGGAGCGAACGAGGTTGGCGATCACGGCTTCCTCGTTATGCGCCGCGATAAAGAAGGCATAGCGGTGGAGTTTTTTGGCCTTGGGAGGCGCTACCTCGCCCCGAAGAGCGCCAATGACAAAGAAGACCACCTGGTACAGAAAGCAGACCGTAAGCAACGTGACGACAATCTGGTTGAAGATCACGATGGGTGTGTTGGTTTGTAAAAAGGCGAGCATGCAGGCTCCCAGCAACGCGTTACGTAAACAATCGTATATCTTACCGCAGGCTTACCGAGTTCAAGAAACCACCTAATACTGGCTAGGCTTCGAGCAGACCGAGTTGCGGGACGATTTCGTCGCCAGCGGCAGTGCGGCCGAGCGAGCGCGGGGCCAGGTCGTCAAGAACCGCAGCGAGATCCCACGGCAGCTCGTCGCGGCACTCAATGCGCTCCCCCGTCACGGGATGGTCGAATGCAACACGCCAGGAATGAAGGAATTGCCTGGTCAGACCCTGATCGGCGCGTGCATCGCACTTGCCGTAGAGCGGATCGCCCACGCAGGCGTGGTTGATATGGCGCATATGCACGCGAATCTGATGTGTGCGGCCCGTAAACAGGTGGCACTCGACGAGCGTATAGCCGTCGTCAAAACGCGTGGAATCGAAGCGCTCGAGGACCTTAAAGGTCGTAATGGCCTGGCGCGCGAAAGGATCGTCCGAAACCGCCATCTTGACACGGTCACGCGTAGAACGGGCAATGCCGGTGTTAATGGTGCCCTCATCCATAGCGATATGTCCGTGAACGAGCGTGATATAGCGACGATCGAGCGTGCGCGTGCGAATGAGATTTTGGAGTGCGCGCTGCGTGTCGTCGTCTTTTGCCGCAAGCATGAGGCCCGAGGTATCGCGATCTAAACGATGCACGATGCCGGGGCGGTCCTCACCCTGCACGGTACCCAGATGGTCAATGCCGCAGTGGTAGACCAGAGCGTTCGCAAGCGTGCCGCTCTCGTGGCCATGGGCGGGATGGCACACCAGGCCGCGCTGCTTGGAGAGCACGATGAGGTAGTCGTCCTCGTAACGGATATCGAGGGGGATGGCCTCGGGAATCACATCAGTGGGATCATGCGGCTCGGGCAGGTCGACCGAGATACGGTCACCGGAGCGCACAGCATATTTTTTTGATAGGCAGGTCTCGCCGTTCACGATTACGGCGCCGCCCTCGATCAGATGCGCGCAGGCAGAGCGCGTGGGGCAGCCGTCGTTGGCACCCAGAAAGGCGTCGAGACGCTGGCCAGAGCAATCGTCGGCAACAAGAATATGGATGTCGGCCATTAACGCTCATTCCTTTCGCGAATCTTGCGGGCACGCTCCCCACGCTGCTTGGCTTTGCGCTTGGCGCGGGCCTCATCACGGGCATTGAGCTCGGCAGTCGCATCGACTTCGCGGGCCGCAGGGCTCAAGAACATGTAGCCGATGAGGGCAAGCACAACGCCTACGGTGATGCCGATATCGGCCACGTTAAAGACGGGAAAGTCGATGAAGGTGGTGGCAATAAAATCGGTCACAAAGCCAAAAGTCAGACGGTCGATCGCGTTGCCAATGGCGCCGCCCGCGACCATAGCCATGCCCACAACCTCCAAGCGAGCAAGCTGGGGCGCGCGAAGCAAGTACACGGCAATAGCGATAATGACCGCCAACGCCAGCACGGCAAACGCGATGCCATGCCCCTCGCCCATGCTAAAGGCAGCACCGATATTGCGGACAAATAGAAAGTCGATCACACCGGGGATAACAGTCACATGCAAAGCGTCGCCCGCGGCACGAACTGCAAGCTTGGTCAGCTGGTCAACAAGCAGCACAACCAGCGCCACCCCACCAGCAACACCCAACCGCCAACGCAAAGGCGGCGTCATATCCCCAGCACGACCCAAAGAAATCCCCTACCCTCAAGAACATCGAATTCCGTTTAACGCAATTAACCATCTTATATTGACCAGCAACGAAATAGCCGGTGATTCGTTACCGACAGCGAAAACCCGCCAGAGCGAGCAAGGTGCCTTGAAGCAAGGCGGCATAGACCTTCTGGTCATGCCGCCGAAGCTGAAAGGCAGATTGCCGCTCTGGCGGGTTTGCAGCGTCAACCTGTTACGCGGTTTGGTAAAACCGCGTAACTACAAGGCCTCCGCGCAGCGCTTGCAGATATGCGCGTGGCCGTTGTACTCGCCGACGGTGGTGCGGTAGTTCCAGCAACGGTCGCAGCACTCGCCCTCGGCTGCCTCGATGGCAACGGAGAGCTCCTCGCCCTGGGTCAGCTCAACATCGGAGACGATGTAGAACTCGGCCAGGTCGACGGCCTTATCACCGGTCAGCAGCGCGTACATCTCGGCGGGAACGACCGCCTTGACGCGGACCTGCTGGCTCTTGGTGAAGGTACCGGCGGAGCGGGCATCCTCAAGGGCCTTGGTCACGGCGCTACGGAGCTCGAGTGAAGCCTCGAGCACGCCCTCAAACTCATTGGCCTCGTCGAACGTGATGGGCGACTTGTACCAATCGAGCAGCGCGGCGTACTTCTGGTGATCGACGCAGCCGGCGGGCGCATAGGCCATGGCCTCGTCAACCGTGTAGGACAGGATCGGCTGAAGGTCGCGCATGAGCATCGAGAAGAGCTCGGCCAGCACGGTCTGGGCGCTGCGGCGCTCGAGCGAGCCGGGCTTCTCACAGTACAGACGGTCCTTCAGGGCGTCGAGATACACGTTGGAGAGCTCGGTAACCACGAAGTCGTAGAGCGCACGGTAAGCGCGCGGGAACTCGTAGCAAGAGTAAGCGTCGTCGACCTCGGCCTGGACCTGGGTCAGACGGGCAACCATGAGCTTGTCGAGCGGCAACAGGTCGGCAAAGGCGACGCCGTCGGTCTCGGGCTCAAACTGGCCCTCGAGCTCGGAGAGCAGGAAGCGCAGCGTGTTGCGGAAACGACGGTAGGCATCGGACGTACGAGCGAGGATCTCGTGGTCGATGGAAACGTCGGAGCTGGTATCGACAGATGCAACCCACAGACGGATGATGTCGGCACCCATCTCGTCACAGACCTTGTTGGGGTCGATGACGTTACCGAGCGACTTGGACATCTTGCGGCCCTGGCCGTCGAGCGTGAAGCCCTGCGAGACGACCGCCTTATACGGAGCGTGGCCGTTGGCGCCCACCGAGGTGAGCAGCGAGCTCTGGAACCAACCGCGGTGCTGGTCGGAGCCCTCGAGATACACGTCCGCCGGATACTCCAGCTCGGGGCGATACTCGCAGACGGCCTTCCAGGAGACGCCGGAATCCCACCACACGTCGAGGATGTCCTTATCGGCCTTGAGGTGATGGCCTCCGCACTTGGGACAGACGCAGGCCTCACCCAGGTAGCTCTCGGGAGCGTCGGTGAACCAGGCGTCGGAGCCCTTCTCGTGGAAGAGCTTGATGACGGCGTCGAGCGTGGCGTCGTTCATGACCTTCTCGCCGCAGTCGGCGCAAGTGTAGCTGGGGATAGGCACGCCCCAGTTGCGCTGACGGCTAATGCACCAGTCGGGACGCTGCTCGACCATGGCGCCGATGCGGTTGGCGGCGTGAGCCGGATACCACTTGACGTTCTCGCGGACCTCTTTGCCAGCCTGCTCGCGCAGACCGGTCTTGTCCATCGAGACGAACCACTGGTCG
>UMFY01002843.1_pt1 | contig 12155 bp, 8 predicted proteins | sample 1965121 | NCBI WGS metagenome assembly UMFY01 (sample SAMEA4836057, study PRJEB28245) | human gut metagenome | biome: gut microbiome; material: fecal sample | place: Denmark | collected 2008
TTTTGCCTGTATTGCCGTACTTCCACCATCATCATTCTTGCAGATATCGGTAGACAACATTTGGTAGGTCACTCCCTTGTAGGTTTCTGCAGGGAAGGCATACCAGCCGTCTGTATTGCGATGATTGACCACAACATCAGCTATTGCGCCTATGCCGTTGGCTTTGAATTTGGCAATCAGACTTCTGAGTTCACCCTCAGTTCCGAATGAGGAATTCTGGTTGAAATAATAATATGGCTTATAGCCCATCACCTTTGTGGTTTCGATGCATTTACCGCTTTGTGGGAGCCATACTAGGTCGATGAAACCTTTCATGTCGTCGGCTTGTTTCTCTAGGACGCTCCATTGGGAGTAGTCGTAAGAATCCCATGAGAATCCTTGCAGCATGACGCCACTATAGTTAGCAGGCCAACCTTGTGCAAACATATTGATGCTTGCCAGTAAAGCGATAAGTGTAAAGTATATCTTCTTCATAATTATCATTGTATTTTGTGATTATTATTTTATGTTTAATTGCAAGTTGTATTGTTATACGTTGGCAAAGTTACGATTTATTTCATTAGCTTGTTCAAAAATTGATGCAAATCAAGCGAATAAATTGTGCAAACGTTTGCATTCCGGTGCGCTTTTCTTCTATATATAATTTAAGGTATATGTAGCTTTAGGAGATAATTATGATTAAAAAACTAGAAAACATTTGGCGGTCTCGTTTTTTATTGCGTAATTTGCGTTGCGTAAAAAGCGCAATGAACGTTTGTATAATGAATGATAACAAGATATGGCAAGATTGAACAATCCTTTTGTGGTATATGGCTATAAGGGCGCAGAGTATTTCTGCGACCGCTTCTTTGCAAAATGGCTGGTGAGAGGAGGAATCATAGCCAACTGAGGAAATGAAAATTACGTCCTGATGCAGCATTTGCTACGTCCCGACGCAGTAAAAGATGCGTCCCGACGCAGTAACAGATACGTCGGGACGTAGTTTCAGAAGCATCCTGGTAATCATCAAGTGAGCCTCTTTCGCTTCATGTACGTCATTGCGCAAGTTCATACGTTTCATTGAATTGAAGGATACGACTGCGCTGGGTTAAAGATACGACTTCGTTGGGTGATGGATTCGACTTCGCTGGGTGGAAGAGGCAATTTCGTTGGCTGAATAAAGCACTTGATGTTGCAGAATGAAGTACTTGAATGAGGCGGTTGATGTTGCTGAATTTTCAACTATAAGTTGACTGAACTTTAGCATGCGGTTCAAGAACGGGCTGAAGGGGCAAAACTTGCGAAAGTCCAGCTAGCCTCTACTTATTCCTTCAATTTCTGGATTTCCTCCAGTGGAAGTTCGGTGGCTGTTGCCATTGGTGATTTTAATATTGTGGCAAGCATATAAAGTCCTTGCTCTGTAAATCCCTTTACAGTTGCATGAGAAAACTTCAATGTTTCGAGGTGGTCAAAATTTTTGATTAGTTCATTTTTTCTCGCTGTCATTCAACTCAATAACATAACCTGGAGGAAACTTTTTAGGGTTGTTCCTTAGTGCTTGGTTGATTTCTCTGGTTTCTACTCCATATAATTCAGCAACATCTCTGTCAAGGATAACTTGCGTATCCCTGATGATAATGATTTTTCTTTCTGTTTTTACAATATCTTCTTGATGTCCCATAATTTCTTTTTTATAGCTTTTCTTCTGCAAAGATACGACTTTTCCTCATAACTTCCAAGGTTTTAGGGAAAAAATACTTGAAAAGGATGGGGAGAAAGAAAAAATAGGCGGCTCCCGGAATTGAGAGCCGCCTATTGGTTATACTATTTTTATTATGATGAAACAGATGCTTATTCTACTGTGCAGTAGATATTGTCATTTGTCTTTCTTGTTGGATACAACTTGACTGTGTTGCCTGCTACTGTAATGTTGTCGCCACCAGCAGTAAGGTTATTGAGACTTCCACCGAGGTTGATGTCCCAACCACCATTTACGCGGAACTTCCAACCATCGGCAGTAACACCTACATTTGTTGCCTCGAAGCAATACTCTTCAGCATTCCAAGCCATGACTGCGTCGCCACTCCAATCGTTGAATTGACCCATGATGCCCATGGTCTCAACTTTAGTTGCCTTGATGGTGCCTTCTCCAAGATTAACATCGAAGTAGTAGACACCCTCTCCAGCGTTCACGCCGATATTTCCATTTTCGTTGGTTGTTGCAGCATCCGAGAATGTGTTGAATGTACCAGCATTGATTTCGTTGTCCCAGCTTCCAGCTACACGTTGGAACTTGAACTGGAGGCCAGCTCCGTTAGGATCGGCTACATATACATAACCAGTGTATACGCCCTTTGCCTCGTCCACGAGAGCGAGCTTCTGGTCAGAGCTCTTCCAACCGTCAGTTGCGCCAATGAAGTAGATGAATGGATTGTATTTAACCTCCTCGAAGGTATAAGTGTAGTCCATCATGTTGAGGGTGAGCTTGTACTTACCAGCCTTAGCTATCTTACCAGCCTTAGCGTCACCATTTGTCAAAGAACCAGTCATGCTGTCTTCGCCGTCAACCTTAGGACCTACTACACCAGCAGCAGATGAATCGGTATTACCTGCATCAACGTTCGCCTTAGGAATAATCTTCCAATACTGGTCCGCCTTGGTTGTTTCGAAAGTGATAGTGAAAATAGGATCTTCATATACATCCTTATCGCTGTGTTTGAATGTCTGCTTGTCACTTATAGTATTCCAACCATTTACGTCATCTGTAGTAAACATGTCACCTACGAGGTAGTAAGCTGCATCGATGAATGGAGCCTTTGGAGTCATTACGAGGTTAATCTTGCCTGCATCGATGAGAACAGCCTGACCCTCTTTTATAGCATTTACATAAACCTGGGCATCAAAAGTGCGGGCTGTAGGACGCTTGCCATAAGCTGATTCTACAACAGATGCGAGGTCAGCTACTGCACCCTTACCATCAAGACTTGTATTAACTGTAGTCTTGGTTGCATTCTCTACACCCTGAGGAGTAAGCTCAATGCGAGCATTTCCCAAGGTAAAACCTTCAGGAAGAGCAGCGCTGCTTAAAGAGAAGGTGTTGACACTATCTGTAGTCACACTGGCAAAGTCGATGGCCTGAGCTGCTGTTGCAGTAAAGCCAGGAATTGTGATGGCATCTTCCTGTGGGTTAGTCTGAGGATCTGCCCAGTCTTTGAAATCTTCGCTGCAGGACCCCATGAAGAGGCCTGCAAGTGCGATAGAGATATATAATGATAACTTTTTCATTTTACTTCGATTTTAAATCGTTATTACTTGATTTCACCAGTTCCCTTAGAGAAGTTGAGGTGAACCTGCTGACCTACTTCACCTGTAACTCTATCCTGGTCGCCGCCTGTTGCACGGTACTTGATCTTACCGTCTAATACAACGAACTCAGAATGCCACCAGTCGTGTCCTGGAATCTTAACGTACATACGTACACCCTTATCAGTACCAGCAGGAACTGAACCTACGAATGCAGGAGATACGAATTCTCCGTCCATGGTTGTAGGTACAGTGAATGACCAGCCTTCTGCTTCCTCTGCGAAATCGTCGCTGCCAGCTGCAGGGCCAATCAGCCAGATTGTTGGCTTGTTGAACTGAACGTCATAGTGGATTTCACGGTTTACAACAGATGTTGTTACGATTACGAGATACCAGCCTGGTTTGCTAGAAGCGATATTGCCATCCTTGTCGATGATATCGTCCTTGCAGTCGCCGGAAACTGTAATGCCAGCATAACCAACTTCGCTCTTATTGCTTTCAGCTACAGTATTGAGCTTGATACCGCTATCGTCGATATAGACAAGACGCCAGAAGGTATTATCTGTACCATAAACCTGAACCATGTCGAAGCTCTTTGCCCAATCCCAGTCACAGAAGTTACCTACTATATGTACATGGCTAGGTAAGTTGACAGGTGGCAATGAGAACAAGAGGTGAATCTTGTTGAGTGAAACCACATTAGAAAGAATCTCTGTTCCTTCTACAACATTACCATTACTGGTCACAATATTTGCCTTCAAACGGAAGTAAGCTTTTACGTCCATAGGGAAATCAGCCTCTGTCTTGCCTTTCTCCACAAAGATGTTGGTCAAAGCACTTGCCAATGAAGATGCATTGATTGCAACCTTGGCACTTGTGCTGGTTTCTGAAAGCTCAACAGCATCAGTCATATTTTCATCTGTAGCGACCTGTACTGTATATTGAACGCTAGCTGTATAGCTATAGTTAGGCTGTGAGCAGGTCAACATAATCTTAGACGAATTCGCCAGGTCGATTGGGGTATTCTGCAATGCAGGAGTATTCAACTTGAACTCTGTTGGTGACTGAATAGTCGGATTAGAGTCATTGTCGTCGCTACAAGCTGTCATGAGAAATAAACTCATGACAACGAGTAGAGCTGATTTAATTATATTTTTCATAATGAATTCCTTTTTATGTTTGCAAATTAATATCCAGGATTCTGAATCAGATTCTTGTTAGATGTCAACTCATTGGTTGGGATAGCAAAGATGTTCAAATGTTCAGAGAAGTTGCGACCTTCCTTGGTGCCGCCCTTCCACTGCCAGTTGTAGTTGACATTGCCACCATAACGGTTGAAACGGATCAGATCCATACGACGGCGCCCCTCGAAGTAGAACTCACGGCTCCATTCATCGCAGATATCGTTCAGAGAATAGCCTCTGTCTTCACGAGTAGAGGCATTTGCACGTTTGCGGATAGCATTGATAGCTGCGGTACCTTCCTCTGTAGTCTGACCACCATTGATGCGGGCATCAGCCTCTGCAAAGTTCAGGTATGCCTCTGCTACACGCATCAGGAAGAAGTCTGCATCAGGGAATGTAGCATCTTTACCTGCGCTTCCATCTGTCTTGAAGTTGGTGAACTTAGCAACACCGAAACCGCTCTTGAAAGTAGCAACGTCATCATTATCCAATGAACGGTTTACACCGTTGAAGAGAGCACGGTCATCACCGGCAGCTTTTGCTGTAGCGTAGCTTTCAAGATTTGGAACGTTACCATTAGGGAAGAACTTCTTCACCAAGTCAGGACGAGCGCGGTTACCACCCCAAGCCTGGTCAGTACCATTGGTAGCTGAAGGGTTGTTTGGATTTGCGTGCATATCTTGATCGTAGGTAGAAGCCAACAGGAAGAGTGTAGTACCCCAGCTTGTGGTCTTCAAACCATCCTGCAAGAGAGGGAAGATACCCTCGTAAGCTGCATCTGTCTCACCGTTATCGCCCATGAAGAGCATCTGGTAAGCACTCCAGCCGTTTACGCTTTTGGTGTTCAGCTTATAAGAAGAATCCATCACCTTCTTGGCGTATGACTTAGCCTTCTCCCACTGAGGTGTGCCTGTATAAACCTCTGCATTGAGGTAGAGGCGGGAGAGAAGCAACCAGCATGCAGCCTTATCTACACGACCGTAACCGGCATCTGTTGACTTCTTAGCCTTTGCATCAGAAAGGCTTGGCTCTATTTCAAGAAGCTCCTTCTCAAGCCATTCGTAAACCTGTGCTCTGGTATATCTTTCAGGCTTGGTCAATGGCTGAAGTGTAAATGGGATGTTGCCCCATCCGTCCATCAAGCTAAAATATTCGTATGCTCTCAGGAAGCGAATCTCTGCAAGCTTGGTTGCATCCTGATCTCCTGCTTCTGCAAGATACTGGTTGCAATAAGCAATACCTGTTGTGATACGGGCATACAAACCAATCAACATTGGGTTTGAGGCATTGTAGCTATTATAGCAGAAGCCGGCTATACCATCATCACCCCAACCGCAGATAGCCTCATCGGTTGGTAATTCGTTTGCATTGAATGTCTGGCGTATAAAACCAGATGTTCCACCGTCAATACCATCAATGTCGCAGTCACCATTAGCACCACCATTACCAGCCAGGGCAAAGTTAGCATAGCACTTGTTGAAAAGACCATCGATGTTAAGGCCTGTCTGGATGTTTGGGTTAATCGGAGTAACGTCCAAATCACCGACACATGATGTTGCTGTTCCCATTGTAAGCAGAAGTGCTGCTACTGGAACAATATTTTTAATATATTTTTTCATAATTGATATCCTTTCTTATTAGAAATTCAAGCTAAGACCAACTACTACAGAGAATGGACGTGGGTAGAGGTTGTTGTCGTTACCATCGCCTACTTCTGGATCCAAACCGTCATAATTGGTTATTGTGAATACATTTGATGCAGTAGCGTATGCACGACCTGAAAGTCCATGCCAGCCGCTTGACTTAAACAGGTTGTTGAAGCTATAACCCAATGTGATGTTGTCGCACTTCAGGAATGAAGCGTTCTTCACATAGTAGTCAGACAACTTAGAAGTGATCTCGTAGGTCTGCCAGTTTCTCTCAACAGTACTCTTCATACGGTTAGAGAAGTACTTCAAAGAGTTAGAGAACCACTCACCTGTATTCATGTTACTCATGCTCTGCTCAACATTGTTATATACATAGTTGCCGATGCTTGCACGCAAAGAGAAACCGAAGTCCCAGTTCTTGTATTCCAAGCGAGAAGAGAAGCCCATGGTTACAGGAGCTGCTGGGCTCTTGTAGAGATACTTATCGCTTTCATTGATCTTACCGTCACCGTTACGGTCAACTACGCAGTTCTCAATTGGCTTGCCGTTCTTGTCGTAAACCTGCTGGTAAACATAGTATGAGTTCATAGCATAACCCACCTGGTTAGCCTGCAGATAAGCACCAGAACCATCACCTACCTTGATGTTTGTATTAACAACAGGAGCACCATTCTCAGATACACCATTCAAGTCGGTAATCTCGTTCTTGTTGTAAGTGAAGTTGTATGTCATGGTCCAGAACCAGTCCTTGGTCTGGATAGCACGCCAGGTAATAGCTGCTTCAACACCGGTATTCTTCAAGGAACCGATGTTCTGCCATGCCTGGTTCTTGTAACCTGCCATAGAAGAAAGTGGAGCATAGTTCAACAGATCGGTAGTCTTTCTGTAGTACCAATCTACGCTACCAGACAATCTCTGATCCATGATGCCCCAATCCAAACCTACGTTGTAGGTAGAGGTTGTTTCCCACTTCAAGTCAGGACGGTAGTTGTTTGGTCTATAAAGTTCACCTGTGCCAGTAACAGGATAGAAACCATTTGTACCTGTGCTGATAGAATAAGATGGAATCCACTCATAATCGCCGATAGAACCAGCCTGCTGACCAGTCTTACCATAACCCAGACGGAGCTTCAAGTCAGACAACCAGTTAGCGTTCTTCAGGAATGCTTCTTCGTTAGCCTTCCATGCAAAAGCGAATGATGGGAACCATGCCCAGTGCTCCTTGAAACGTGAAGAACCATCATCACGGACGGTTGCTGTCAGGAAGTAACGGTCGAGCAATGTGTAGTTGGCACGTCCGAAGAAAGATACCAGGTAGCTTTCGCTCTTCTCGCTATATGGAGTATGAGGACGCTCTGTGCCAGCAAGACTTGCATTGTTATTTGTTTCAGGATAATAACCTACATAGTCATTGTTCTTGCTGCGCCAGAAGTGCTGCCACTCATAACCAGCCATGATGTCGAAGTGATGAATCTTGTTGAAATCCTTGTAGTACTGAGCGTAAGCACTCAAAGAGAGGTTGCGCTTCAGAATTTCCTCACCCCCGTAGCTGCCATAGTACAATGCGTTTGTGCAAGATGTAGCAAATGACTGGCTCTGGCGACCCTTTGAGATATCTGCACCCAAGGTAGCATGCAATCTCAAGTCCTCGAAACCGTGTACCTTATAGTCGATGTCTGCACTACCGATGAATGAACGGCTGTGAGCAATCTGACTGCCCTGATCCAGCAAAGACAGAGGGTTAGGCATCTGTGTGGTGCTGTCATAAGTGAAAGGCCATGTATTGTCACCATACTCTGCTTTCTTTGACCACTGGAAATAGCCACCATAGTTCTTGAGAGTCTGGTCCAGGAGACTGTTGCCATCTTTGTCTCTAAGCTGATTCTTGTGATATTCAGATGTAAAGTTGTATGGATCCTGAGTTGGATCCATTCTTACAGCTGCTGATACAACAGAACCATCTGTATATAAGGTTCTAGCATACATACCCTTGGCATTCAGGTTCAATGTCAAGTGATCCTGGAAGAATGATGGGTTCAAGTTCAAAGATGCTGTTGCACGCTTGAAGTCAGATGTCTTCACGATACCCTGCTGGTCTGTATAACCTACAGAAACACGGTATGGGAGTGACTTTGCTGCACCAGAAACTGTAATGTTGTGGTCGTGGCTGATAGCTGTACGGTAAATCAAGTCCTGCCAGTTGGTGTTGGCTGTACCCAGTGCGCTGTAAGCTTCACTGTCTTTTCCATACAGTTTTTCAACTGTTGCACGGAACTCGTCAGCGTTAAGAACATCAATTGTGTTCTTCTTCTCGCTGATGGTTATGCTACCAGAGTAAGAAACGGTAGGTTTCTGACCCTTGCGACCCTTCTTGGTTGTAATGATGATGACACCATTAGAACCGCGGGAACCATAAATAGCAGTTGCAGAAGCATCCTTCAAGACACTGAAAGACTCAATATCCTGTGGGTTAACTACAGAAAGGAGATTAGAAAGACCCTTAACACCATCGTTGTCCATTGCCAGACCATCGATAACGATCAATGGGTCGTTAGATGCGTTCAAAGAAGAACCGCCACGAACACGAATCTTGGCACCACCACCAGGAGTACCGTCGTTGCTGGTAATGTTTACACCGGCAACCTTACCTGTAAGCATATCCTGTGCATTAACAACCACACCCTTATTCTTAGAATCAGGTTTGATAGCTGTTACAGAACCGGTCAGGTCTGACTTCTTAGCCACACCATAACCGATGACAACGACTTCATTCAAAGCCTTTGAGTCATCTTCCAAGGTAATGTTCATGTTACTAGATGCCTTCACTGTCTGCGGTGTCATACCCAGATAGGTGAATGTAATCTTGGCACCTGGCGCTGCATCAACTGAGAAGTTACCATCCATGTCGGTAATACCTACTGCCTTACCGTTAACTGTAATGGTAGCACCCATGATAGGCTCACCAGAAGCATCCTTCACATGTCCCTTAACTGCATTTGTCTGCGCAAAGGAACTCACCGTCAGAAGCAGACCGCTTGCTAGGGTCAACGCTCTGAGAGGCAATTTAATTTTTACCTGCTTCATCATTTGCTCGATTTTTAAGTTAATGTATTATATCCTCAAATCCGCAACCTATAGGGTTTAGTGGGATTAAGGTTATATTAAATTATTTACTTTTTCTTCTTTTCTTCTTGGCTTAAGTTGTTGTCGTTCCTACTCAAAATGCCGTTCTGGCTCTTTTCGGGGTCTTTCTGGCATCTTATTACTTATATTATAAGGTAGGAATGGGGCGCTTGCCCATAAACTTGTCGTTTCTGTGTGCAAAATTAAGTTCTTTTCTCTAATGTTGTACTATTTTTGTGTTAATTCCGTTATTTATTTTGTGCAAACGTTTGCACAGAATTTACTTGATTTATGTCAATGAATTCTGACCAATATTGAGGATATTTCGTAATTTTGCAGCACAACTAATAGCAATGGGCGATAAAGAAACAATAACAATGAAAGATATTGCTCGCGATCTGGGCGTAAGTGTTGCCACAGTGAGCCGGGCATTGAAGGACAGTTCTCGTATCAGTACTGCCCAAAAGGAGCGTATTCAGAAATACGCGCGTGAACATAACTTCTTTCCTAATTTCCTAGGTGAAGCTTTAAGACATAATAAGGTGAAGCCGATGAAGGTGATTGGAGTTATTGTGCCTCAGGTGGTACACTATTACTTCATGTCGGTGCTTTCGGGTATAGAGGAAGAGGCTAGAGCCAGAGGTTACCGTGTGATGGTGGCGCAGAGTAACGAACGTTACGATAAGGAGGTGGCCATCTGTGAAGACTTCTATCAGAACAAGGTTTGTGGCATCATCGTTTCACAGGCGAAGGATACCAAGCAGTATGACCATTTCGAAAAACTGCTGCAGAATGGGGTGCCGCTCATCTTCTATGATAGAATATGTACGGGCGTGAACTGCTCGCGAGTGGTGGTAGATGACTATATGGGTGCCTTTACTGCCGTTACCCACATGATTGATACGGGCTGTAAGAAGATTGCCTTCTACGGCTCGCCGATGAATCTGGAAATCTCCAAGAACCGATATAACGGTTATCATGATGCGCTGGTAAAGCATGGCTTGACGGAGAACCCTGACTGGGTGAAGATCTGCGATGACCGTGCCAATGCCGAAGCAATAACGCCGGATATTCTGATAGAAGAAGACCGTCCGGATGCTTTCTTCGCCATCAATGATGATACGGCAATCGGTATCCTCTATACCGCCAAGCGCATGGGGTTCAAGGTGCCTGAAGAAATCAGCATCTGCGGATTCACCAATGGTGACCGTGCCAAGGCGTGCGACCCGATGCTTACTACGGTTGAGCAGCGAGGTGTAGCCGTAGGCGAGGAAGCTGCCAATATCCTGATTGGTCAGGTGGAAGGCTCCATCCCTAGAGATGATGTGGAGAAGAGAGTGGTGAGAACACGACTCGTGGTGAGAGGAACAACGAGATAAAAATATAAAAACAATATAACGATGAAACAAAAACCTGATTTAAGTTTCTGGAAGCTCTGGAACTTGAGCTTCGGATTTTTCGGAGTACAGATTGCCTACGCCCTGCAGAGCGCCAACATCTCCCGAATCTTTGCAACGTTGGGTGCTGATCCACACAACTTGAGTTATTTCTGGATTCTCCCTCCTCTGATGGGAATCCTGGTTCAGCCTATCGTGGGCACGTTGAGTGATAAGACGTGGTGCCGCTTCGGTCGCCGCATCCCTTATCTCTTTGTGGGTGCTACGATTGCCGTCCTGGTGATGTGCCTGCTCCCGAATGCCGGTTCGCTCGGACTGACCGTGAGCGGTGCGATGCTCTTCGGACTGATAGCGCTGATGTTCCTCGATACGAGCATCAACATGGCGATGCAGCCGTTCAAGATGTTGGTAGGCGATATGGTAAATGAAAAACAGAAGGCAAAGGCTTACTCTATCCAGAGTTTCCTCTGCAATGCCGGTTCTGTAGCCGGATATATCTTCCCATTCCTCTTTACCTTCCTCGGTATCAAGAATTATGCTGAGAAGGGTGTGGTTCCTGATTCTGTCATCTGGTCGTTCTATATCGGTGCGGCTATCCTGATTCTCTGTGTTATCTACACCACGATGAAGGTGAAGGAGTGGAATCCACAGCAGTATGCGGAGTATAATGAAGCGAAGAGGGAAGAGGGAAGAGTGAAGAATCCTAATGCTGAGGCTTCTGAAGACAAGGCCGGTTGGATTACTTTGCTCCGCAAGGCGCCATCTACCTTCTGGAAGGTGGGACTGGTTCAGTTCTTCTGCTGGGCTGGTTTCCTTTATCTCTGGAATTATTCTACGGGAGCCATCGCTGAAACCGTATGGAATACGACCGATCCTACTTCTGAAGCATTCCAGGAGGCAGGCAACTGGGTGGGCATTCTTTTTGCCGTACAGGCTGTAGGTAGTGTAGTCTGGGCTGTGATTCTCCCTCAGTTTAAGAATACGAAGGTGGCATACGCTGTCAGTCTGGTTATCGGTGGTGTGGGTTTTGCCCTGATACCTTTCCTGCATGACCAGTATCTGCAGTTTGTTCCGTTCCTGATGATTGGTGCCGGTTGGGCAGCCATGCTGGCGATGCCTTTCACCTTTGTTACCAATGCTTTGCAGGGATATGGTCACATGGGTGCTTATCTCGGTCTGTTTAACGGAACCATCTGTATCCCTCAGATTGTGGCTGCTATCTGCGGTGGAATTGTCTTGAGTCTGGTGGGTTCTCATCAGAGCGATATGATGATTGTGGCAGGTATCCTGCTGATTGCGGGTGCACTGTCTGTGAGTATCATCAAGGATAAGAAATCAGAATAAAATGTGATGAACGATTAATTATTGTTTCTACAGAGTAGGGGTAGTGCAAACGTTTGCACGATTTGTGAGAAAAAATATGCAAATTTCAGATACGTTTTTCGCTCGTTTTTCTTACCTCAATAGTTCGTTAATAATTCAATAATGTGCTAAGCAGCTGTACGCTGTAAGCACGAGAG
>UMFY01061883.1_pt1 | contig 12138 bp, 5 predicted proteins | sample 1965121 | NCBI WGS metagenome assembly UMFY01 (sample SAMEA4836057, study PRJEB28245) | human gut metagenome | biome: gut microbiome; material: fecal sample | place: Denmark | collected 2008
GACGACGCATCTGTCGCACAATCTTTGTGCGGTATTGCCTGAACAGGCTCTTACGCCAAATTGAAAGGAGATATGATTTGTGACAAAATCCGTAGTATGTATTCTGATTGCCATTCTTGTCTATATGGGCATGATGGTCGTGATCGGTGCTGTGTATTCCAAAAAGAACAGCAGCGTCGGCGATTTTTATCTGGGCGGCCGGCGGCTCGGACCGGTGGTTTCTGCCATGAGTGCAGAGGCTTCGGACATGAGCAGCTATCTGCTCATGGGTCTGCCGGGGCTGGCGTATCTGAACGGCTGTGCAGAGGTAGGCTGGACTTCCATTGGTCTGGCGATCGGCACCTATCTGAACTGGCTGCTGGTGGCGAAACGCCTCCGCGTGTATTCTCAGCGTTGCCGGAACTCCATTACCATTCCTGACTTCTTTTCCAACCGGTATCGGGACGATAAGCACGTGCTGATGGGCATTGCGGCAGTCATCATTCTGATATTTTTCGTGCCGTATACCGCTTCGGGTTTCTCCGCCTGCGGCAAGCTGTTCAATCAGCTGTTCGGCTGGAACTATCACATGGCAATGATCATCAGTGCGGTCATCATCATTTCCTATACCTGTCTGGGCGGCTTTCTGGCGGCAAGCTTTACCGACCTGATCCAGAGCATCGTTATGACTTCGGCTCTGGTGGTGCTGGTGATCTATGGCGTACATACTGCCGGCGGACTGGACAACGTATTGGAAAATGCCAAGGGTATTGAAAATTACCTTAGCTTTACCAGCACCCGCACCGCAGAGGGCGAAGCCGTTTCGTTCGGCGGACTGAGCATCATTTCCACGCTGGCGTGGGGACTGGGTTACTTTGGCATGCCGCATATTCTCCTGCGGTTCATGGCGATTGATGACAAGAACAAGGTCAAGATCTCCCGCCGCATTGCTTCTGTCTGGGTAGTGCTGGCAATGGGCGTGGCAGTATTCATTGGCATCATCGGCAACGCCCTGACGGTAAACGGCACGGTTGCTCCGCTTGAAACCTCTTCCAAGGCGGAAACCATTGTGCTGGAAATGGCAACGGTATTGAGCAAACACAGCGTGGGAGCTGCCCTGATCGCCGGACTGATCTTCGCAGGCATTCTGGCGTGCACCATGTCTACTTCCGACTCGCAGCTGCTGGCGGCTTCGTCCAGTATGTCGGAGAACCTGCTGAAAGGCGTGTTCCATATTAAGCTGTCGGAAAAGCAGTCCATGATCGCAGCACGTGCCGTCCTGCTGATTATTGCTGTGCTGGGCATTGTGCTGGCGTGGGACCAGAACAGTTCTGTATTCCGCGTGGTTTCCTTTGCATGGGCAGGCTTCGGTGCGACTTTCGGACCGGTAATGCTGACCTCGCTGTTCTGGAAGCGTTCCAACAAGTATGGTGCACTGGCGGGGCTGATTACCGGCGGTGTGATGATTTTCGTATGGAAGTTTGCCATCAGCAAGCTGGGCGGCGTGTTTGCCATTTATGAGCTGCTGCCGGCGTTCCTGTGTGCACTGATCGCGATCGTTGTGGTTTCGCTGCTGACTAAGGCTCCGGAACAGGAGATCGTAGACGAGTTTGAAGCAGTTTCTGCGGAGATGAAGCAGAAGTAAAACGCTGACAAGTGAATGTTGCAAAAAGCTGGTTCCTGTATGTGCAGGGGCTGGCTTTTTTTGTTACTTAAATGCGAATGAAATACTGAAATTTACAAAATATCGCAAAAATGGTTGTTTTTTCTTTTTCTTTTTGAGCTATAATGTAAAAAACGTTGAATCTTGACTAATTTGAGGAGGATGCAGTTGATGAGGTTTTGGAAAAAAGTTCTTGCATCAGTGACCGTAGGCGTGCTTTGCGTGAGCGGTGTGGGGCTGTCTGGGGTGGAGAGTGTGCAAGAAAGCGTGGGAACAGTGTTATCGGCGAGTGCTTACGATGGCACATATGAAGGTTTGCATTATAATGTGACGGATACAGGAGAAATCGAAATCGCCAAATGCAATAAAGATGCTGCTACAGTAGTGAATATTCCCACAGAAATCGATGGAAAGCCCGTGACGAGCATCGGAAAGCATGCTTTTTCCGGCTTCAGTCTGACGGAAATCACGATCCCGGACAGCGTGGCGAGCATCGGAGAGTATGCTTTTTACGGCTGTACCAGTCTGACGGAAATCACGATTCCGGACAGCGTGACGAGTATTGGAGATTGTTCTTTTTGGGGCTGTACCAGTCTGACCGAAATCACGTTACCAGATAGTGTGACGTATATTGGATATAAAGCTTTTCTTGATACACCTTGGTTAAAGATAAAACAAGCAGAAAATCCATTGGTAATTGTTAATCATATTTTGATTGATGGAACAACTTGTACTGGCTCTGTCTCAATACCCAGTGGTGTGACGAGTATCGGAGTGTGGGCTTTTGACGGCTGTATCAGTCTGACTGAAATCACGATTCCGGACAGTGTGACGAGTATTGGATGGTATGCTTTTGACGAATGTATCAGTTTGACCAAAATCACAATCCCGGACAGCGTGACGAGTATCGGAGGGCGTGCTTTTGACGGCTGTATCAGTCTGACTGAAATCACGATTCCGGACAGCGTGACAAGTATCGAGAGTACTTTTGAGGGTTGTACCAGTCTGACCGAAATCACGATCCCGAATAGCGTGACGAGTATTGGATATTATACTTTTTCTGACTGTACCAGACTGACCAAAATCACGATTCCGGACAGCGTGACGAGTATTGGAGGGTATGCTTTTAAAGGCTGTACCAGTCTGACGGAAATCACCATTCCAAATAGTGTGGTGGATATTGGAGAAAGTGCTTTTGAAAATTGTACCAACTTAACAATTTATGGATATTTTGGTTCTGCAGCAGAAACTTCTGCAGCAGAAAATAAAATTTCTTTTGTATCCATAGGTGGTGTTCAAACCACAGAACCTGTGGCAACTACAACAACTGAACTTGTTACAACAACAACTATATCAACGTCAAAAGCAACGAGTACTACGGCACGGACAGTTACACCTCCTTCAACTGCAATTAAACACCAAGCTACTGCAACTTCTGAAAATCAAACCACCACTTCTTCTACCTCATCTGAGTCTTTTTCGCCTATCTACGGCGACATCAACCTGGACGGGCAAGTGGACATCACAGACGTGATCCTGCTGAACCGGTATTGTTCCGGCACGGTGTCTTTGAATAAGAATGCGGTAAAAAATGCTGACTGCGATGGAGATAAGGAGGTCAGCAGCAACGATGCGGTTGTTCTGCTGCAATTTCTGGTACATATTGTAAGCTTCTTGCCGCACAGTGCATAACACAATTGAGGCAATACCACACAAAGCCGCGTGATGGCTTTGCACAACATGAATAAAAGAAAAACCGATTTTTGCGGAGGTGCAGAAATCGGTTTTTGGTTTTCAGATTCTCAAACAATGCCGCACAAAGAGTGTCTGGTGGGATTGTCCTTGTAAGGACATGTGAAAATGATCACTTGCAATTTTTCCAAAAGTTTGTTATACTATTATAACAGTCCGATTGAAATCACAGAAACGGAGGAACTCTATTTGAATATTCCACAGAAACTGGCTGCCGAATTCCAACTGCGGCAGGAACAGATCGACAATACCATTGCCTTGCTGGACGACGGCAAGACGATCCCGTTTATTGCACGGTACCGGAAAGAGCGTACCGGTTCGCTGGACGATCAGGTGCTTCGTGCCATTGACAACCGGCTGCAATATCTGCGGAAGCTGGAACAGCGGAAAGAAGAAATCTGCACGGCGATCGAAGCACAGGGCAAGCTGACACCGGAACTGGAAGAAAAGATCCGCGGTGCGGAAACACTGGTGGAAACCGAGGACTTGTACCTGCCCTATCGTCCCAAGCGGAAAACACGGGCATCTATGGCGATTGCCCGCGGACTGGAACCGCTGGCACGAATCCTCATGGCACAGAATCCCCAGACGAATCCAGCTCAGGAGGCAGAAGCTTTTTTGCAGGAGGAAGTGCCGGACACCGAAGCGGCATTGCAGGGGGCAATGGACATTCTGGCGGAGGAAATGGCAAATGATGCCGACCTGCGAAAGCAGATGCGTCGGCTGGTGATGTCTGCCGGAACGATACAGTCCCGTGCCACAGAGGAAGATGCCGATACGCCGTACCAGAACTACTACGACTATGCAGAACCGGTGAAACGCATTGTGGGACACCGGATCCTTGCCATTGACCGCGGCGAACGGGAGGGTGCTCTGAAAGTGGCAGTTACGCTGCCGGAAGGACACGGGGCTTCGCTGCTGATTCAGAAGTTCGTGAAGAACCAGAGCCCCTGCGGCAAGCTGGTGCAGACTGCCGCAGAAGATGCATTCCAGCGACTGCTGTTTCCGGCAGTGGAACGGGAAACCCGCAAGGCTCTGACAGAGCAGGCGGCAACGGCGGCAATCGGTGTGTTCTCGTCCAATCTGCGGCAGCTGCTCATGGCAGCACCGCTGAAAAACCGCATTGTTCTGGGCGTAGACCCCGGCTATCGCACCGGCTGCAAGCTGGCAGTGGTGGACGAAACCGGCAAGGTACTGGACACCGGCGTGGCACATATCACCGTCAGCAAAGGTGCTTCGCTGGAACGGGAAAAGGACGTGATCCGAAAGATGCTGCGGAAGCACCACGTGACCGCGGTGGCAATCGGCAATGGCACGGCTTCCAGAGAGTCGGAAGCGGTCGTGGCGGAACTGCTGAAGGAACTGCCTTATTCCGCGGCGTACATGGTGGTTTCCGAGGCAGGGGCTTCGGTATATTCTGCGTCCAAGCTGGCGGCGGAGGAATTTCCGGAGTATGACGTTTCCCTCCGGAGTGCCGTTTCCATTGCCAGACGGTTACAGGATCCGCTGGCGGAACTGGTGAAGATCGATCCGCAGGCGATCGGCGTAGGACAGTATCAGCATGACATGCCCAAGGCGGAACTGTCTGCCGCACTGGACGGCGTGGTGGAGGACTGCGTGAACCATGTGGGCGTAGACCTGAACACGGCTTCGTTCTCTCTGCTGTCCCACATTGCCGGCATCAACCAGACCATTGCCAAGAACATCGTGACATACCGGACGGAAAACGGGGCATTCACCGACCGGAAGCAGCTGAAAAAGGTGGCAAAACTGGGCCCGAAGGCATTCGAGCAGTGTGCCGGATTCCTGCGGGTGTCAGGAGCCAAGAACCCGCTGGACAATACAGCAGTGCATCCGGAAAGCTACGGGGCAGCAGAGCAGATCTTACAGGAGTGCGGCTTCCGGCTGGCAGACATTTCCGGACAGGACCGCAGCGAGATCGGTGCCATTGCCAAGCAGCACGGCATTTCTGCCATTGCGAAAAAGGCAGGCGTAGGCGAACCCACTGTGCGGGACATTCTCAAGGAACTGGAAAAGCCGGGGCGTGACCCCCGTGACGAACTGCCGCCGCCGCTGCTCCGGAGTGGGGACATCATGGAACTGAAAGACCTGAAACCGGGCATGGAACTGGTGGGCACTGTGCGGAATGTCATTGACTTTGGCTGTTTCGTAGACGTGGGCGTTCATGAGGACGGACTGGTGCACATCTCCCAGATCTGTGACCGGTTCATCAAGCACCCGCTGGAGGCTGTCAAGGTCGGCGAGGTGGTGAAAGTCTGGGTGCTGGACGTGGACTTGAAGCGGAAACGCATCGCCCTCACCATGAAGCCGCCGAAAAAGGGATAAGAGGTGTTACATGCGAAACGGAAAAAAAGTCGTTTCTCTGCTGCTGGCAGGGGTGCTGGCGGTGTTGTCGTGCAGCTGCGGCAATTCCTCTAAAGAGGAGAACAGCAAGAAGGAAGCCGACAGCAACCCCCGCACTGAAATGCGGGACGACATGACTACCAGCCAGATCGTGGGAGAAATGGGGCTGGGCATCAATCTGGGCAACACACTGGAAGCCTGCGGCGACTGGATCGACAGCAGCGGCGGGGTAAACAGCTACGAAACTGCATGGGGCAGCCCGACAATTACAGAGGATATGATTGCCGGCTACGCTGCCGCCGGTTTTGATTCGGTGCGGATTCCCGTGGCGTGGTCGAATCTCATGGCAGAGGACTACACCATTGCACCGGAACTGTTAGACCGTGTGGAAACGGTGGCACAGTATGTGCTGGACAACGGCATGTATGCGGTGGTGAATCTCCACTGGGACAACGGCTGGATCGCAGGATTTTCCACGGACTATGACACCTGCATGGAAAAATATACCCGTATCTGGGAGCAGGTGACCGACCGGTTTGCAGATTACGGTGACCACCTGATTCTGGAATCCATGAACGAAGAAGGCTGTTTTGACGATCTGTGGAACCGCTACAGCGGCTCTGATGACGGCAAGGCAGAGGCATACGGCATTGTCAACCGCATCAACCAGCAGTTTGTGGACTTGGTACGCGGTTCCGGGGGAAACAACCCCAGGCGGCATCTGCTGATCGCCGGCTATGCCACTGACGTAGACCTGACCTGTGACGAAGCCTTTCAGATGCCGCAGGACGAAGCCGGACGATGTGCGGTTTCGGTACATTATTATACGCCGCCTACGTTCTGCATTCTGGAAGAAAATGCCGACTGGGGAAAAGCCAAGACCACATGGGGCTCACCCAGAGATCAGAGGATTCTGGAAAACGACATGGACAAGCTGCAAAGCCGGTTTCTGGATAACGGCGTGCCGGTGATCATCGGGGAGTACGGCTGTTCCACCAAGAACAAGACGGAAGAAACTGTCCGGACATTCCTCACCGCGGTGGCACAGGCGGCGTATACCAAAGGTATGTGTCCCATGCTGTGGGATGTTACCGGTGTGTTCTATGACCGGAACAACTGCCGTATGCTGGACAGTCAGCTGGAACAGGATTTGCAGGAGATCGCCGCCGCACCTCGTGACGGCGTTCACAATGCTTCCGGAAATTGACATTTGAAAAATGCAAAATTCACCGGCGTGTCGTATCAGATTATCAAGTTGTTTTTCACTGGCAATTCGAGATTTAGAAAAAATGCACAAAAACAGAGTGTGCTTTTATTGGTGCTGTATAAAAATATGTGGAAAATAAAAAAAATACTTGCAAAATAACGATAAATATGCTATGCTGGTATATGGAGAAGTAGGGTGCAGGAAAGCACTGGGCAGATTTCAGAGGACAAATCGCACGGCTGTACAATTTGAAAGCGGAAAGGGGGACGTGAAAAACAGTGCGGCGGCATTCGTTTTTTTGAAATGCAAAAAGCTTCTCTGCACACAACCAAGCGGCAATACGCCGCATCAATTCAAGAAAGGAAGAATGATAATCATGAAGATGAAAAAGTTTCTTTCATCTCTGACAGCTGGCGTAATGGCGGCAACGACCATTCTGACCAGTGCATTGGTGACCCCGATGATGTCCCTCGCTGCGACAGCGGCAGATGATGCACCGACTGCATTTCTGCACATTCAAAGCGGAGATGGTGATTGGTCGCTGAACAATTATAAGGTAGGCATGGGAACTGATGCTACGATCGATAAGAGCGGTTCTTATGAAGTTTCTGTAAAAAGAGGCAACTGGGGTGATGCTCTGAGTTCCTACAATTTCTTCGACCTGTGCGTTCAGGATCCGGATATTTACGGCGGTAAGTCCCTGTACAAGAAAATCACGATCGATTCTGTAAAGATCGGCGGAACAACTCACGAGATCAATCAGGAGTACACTACATTCTCGCCGGCTAGCATGCAGTCTGCTACAGATGATAAGGTTTGGGATTACAATTGCAGCAAACTGACGATCGATCCGACTGGCTGGGATATGCCGGCAGCAGGCGAAGTGATTTCAGTTAGCTTCACAGTAGAGCTGGCAAATGAAGTCACCACTACTACAACGACCAGTGAAACCACTGCGGAAACTACCGCGGAAACCACGGTTGCTTCCAGTGAAACTACTGTTGCTTCCAGCGAAACCACTGCAACCTCTGCTGTCACTACAGCGACTACCGCAGAGGAAAAGGGCGTGAAAAAGATCACTGTCGGCAAGACCTACAGCGAACTGCTGAAGGATGCACAGAAGGCTGACCCGAAGGAAGGCATGATTGGCTGGAAGTGGGCTGACTTTGGCATCACCAACAGCAATGTTGTCAAGAAGGTCGTTGTCAACGTTTCCTCTGATAAGGAAATCGGCACATACAACTATATGTTCGGTTCTTCTACACAGAAAGCACCGGATTATTGGACACAGACCACACAGGAAAACAAAACCCTGGGCAAGTCCGGCGAATTCACCTGGGACATCACCAAGACTGTGGACGCAACCATTCAGAAGGAATATGATGGTTCTCTGAAGTTTGGTGCCTGGGGCGACGGTACCTATGAGGACTTCACTGTAGATTCTGTTGTGATTTACACAGATGATGCAACGATCACTACGACTGCTGCAACCACTGTGACCACAAAGCCGACCACTACAGTTTCCGCAAAGTACACCAAGGAACTGACTCCGAAGGCAGAGGAAGACAAGGGTACTGACGGCAAGGCAAGCAACACCAAGGTTGAATTCGATCCCATGGGTGCATACAAGGCAATTGCTTACTACACCGTAAAGACAAATGACAAGAACACCAGCGGTGCGTTTGGCACATGGAACGACAGCCTGCCGGAAGGTGAAGAATGGCAGAGCACGGAATTCAAGGATCTGGCTGTACCGGCAAACAAGCAGGTCATCGTATCTTATGATATTCCGAAGACTGTTGGTGAAACTGTACAGTTCATGGTTTATTATCCGAAGTTCGGCGATGTGACAATCGACAAGATCGTACTGTGCTTCGACGAAGATCCGGATCAGACCACTACTTCCACAACTGTGACCACTGTAACCACTGAAACAGTTGCAACCACAGAAGAAAGCACCGTTTCTGCAACGACAGAAGAAACTACTGTTACTTCCAAGGAAACTACTAAGGAAACTACTAAGGAAACCACAGTTACAACTGTAGCTACCACAGCTGACACTACAGCAAAAACCACTGCTTCTACTTCGACAGAAGCATCTGCTGAAACCAGCAAGGCTACAGAAACTTCTGCATCTGCTGCAACAACCACAGCAAAACAGACCACTGCTACAAAGGCAGACACCACTGTTGTAACCACTACCAAGTCCATTGGCACCACCACGACAGAAGCTCCGAAGGGCAAGGGCATCATCTTCAAGGTAGACGAAGCACAGGTCAAGACTGCAAGCAACTATGCAAAGATCCCGCTGTCCGTTCTGGTTGAAAACTATGTGGACGCACAGGGCTTCAACTTCGCTCTGGAAGTTCCGGAAGTTACTTCCAAGATCCTGACGATCTACAAGAACCCGAAGAACAAGAAGGACTATGGTTATAGGGACGTTTATGTCAGCGGCGACCTGGCTCCTTCTCCGCAGAACCTGAAGGGCTATGAGGCAAATGGTCAGGATATGAGCGTTGAGCCGTCCAAGCGTTGGATGTATTTCCAGTGGACTTCCAGTACCAGCACGATCACGATCAGCGGTGACAAGGTGATCGACATCAACTGCACCATTGCAGAAAACGCAGTGGACATCGCAAAGGAATACGGTCTGGAACTGCAGACAGATGAAAACGGCGACAGCTACTATCTGTTCCCGGTAAACTTTGCAGAGTATCAGAAGGTAAACTGGGACTTTGAGGGTACACACGGCGACGGCTATCTGGCTCCGAACCGTCAGTACATTGACGAAAACGGCACAGATATTGCGACCACTGATGTAGTTTACTACAACGGCGGTATCCGCGTTTACACAGATGCACAGACTGAAACCACTACAACTGACACGACTACCACAACCACTACCACAGAAGAAAAGGACATCAATCTGGACATTGACGAAGTATTCGTATATCCCAGTGAAAAGGATGCCACTTCTCTGAAGAACTACACTCTGGGCGTGAAGGTAACTGCCAAGGAAGGCGTAGACGCAACCAGCTATGGTATCAACTGCGTTGTCAACCTGCCGGAGGCAACTGCAAAGCTGTACACCATTCCGTCCAAGCTGCTGAAAAAAAGAGCATTTGTTGTCAACGACTTCGGCAGCGGTATTCCGAATGCAAATGATTTCATTGCATACAAGGACGGCACTTCTACCATTACTGACGGCAGCGACCGCTGGATCCGTTTCATTGGTGCACGTTCTGCCGAAGGTGCAACTGACCCGACAAAGATGAATCAGGTATTCCGCATGATCTTCAATGTGCCGGATAAGGATACTGTACAGGCACTGGCTGACGAATATGGTCTGACACTTCAGACTGGTGAATACGATGGCAAGACTGTTGAGTACTATGAGTTCCCTGTAGACTGGGCACCGAATGGTTCTGACAAACTGCCCAGCGGCACCACGATGGTAGATGTCAAGCGTTTCAACTACCTGAACGGCGAGGGCGTAACCGGCGAAGACATCTTCGACGAAATGGTTGGTCTGAAGGACGGTGCGATCCGCGTAATCATGAATGATGTAGTGGAAACCACCGAAACAACAACTGCTACAACTACAACTACTACAACAGCTACCACCACTACAACTGCAACCTCTGCGGCAACGACTACTACTACAGAAGAACCGCAGACTACAACTGCTACAGAGGCTACGACTGTCACCACCACAACTGCAGCAACCACTACAACAACGACTGCTGCTACAACCACCACTACCGAAGAACCTATTGTAACGACTACCGAAGCAACTACCACTACCACTACTACCGAAGCAACGACTGTTACTACTAAAGCAACAACTGCTACGGCAACCAGCACCAGTGCAGGCCCGACAACCACCAGCACCAGTGCAACAACCACTACTGTAACAGAATCTGAAACAACTACTACAAAGGCAACTACAACTGCTACAACAGAAGAGCTGCCGGACTTCAGCAAGAAGACCACAGCTTCTACAACAGAAGAGCTGCCGGACTTCAGCAAGAAGACGACTACCAGCACAACTACCACAACAACAACAACTACTACAGAAGAAACCACGGAAGCAACTACTGAAGCAACCACTGAAGAAACTACTACCACACCGGCAGCTGTTTCTTCTACTACAGAAGCAACTACCACAGAAGCTACGACAACTGTTACAGAAGCAACCACTACCACAGAAAACACGACAGCTTCTACCGAAGCTACCACTACTACAGAAGAAACCACCACGACTGCAGAAGCAGAACTGGAAATCGAAGTAAATCCGGATGCAAACTTCTATCTGTCTATTGACGGACGCAATTTCAACGCTGCTGACCTTGTGAAGTCTGCAACTGTAAACGGCGAGAGCGTCATGGACGATCTGACCTTTGGTGCAGAAAGCCCGAAGGCACTGTTCGACAGCGAAGGCAAGGCATATGTAGATACCGACCTCGATATCCTGTATAAGGGTGAAAAGGTTGCTACTGCAAAGGTTTACATCGGCGTAAAGGGCGATACTGACTTGTCCGGTAAGGTAGAGGCTACTGATATGTACTACAGTAGCTACTACATTGCAAGACAGGGTGCTGGTATTAAGGATGCAAAGCTTCTGGACGGCACAGATTATGCAAAGGATGCAAATCTGGAGAAACTGTCCTTCTTCCTGACGGATATTGATACCGAAAGCAAGGCAGGAGAGAATTCTGCAGACGGCAAGCTGGAAGCAACTGACATCTTCTACCAGGCATACTATGTTGCTCTGGTTGGTGCTGGTCATAAGAGCACTACCTGGGACAATCCGGTTTGCCCGGATCTGAAGAACCTGAAGGGCTCTATGTGGGCTGAATAATCAGATTCCCTGATTTCGAACGCGTAAGCGTTTCTGACAACAAGGCTATGACAGCATAAGAAAAACCCGATGCGGGAGCATTCCCGTATCGGGTTTTTGTTTGCAAGCGTAAGGCGGGATTTGCTTCAATTTTCAAGGCTGAGGCTTTGCTTTTTTCGAATTCTGTATCGAGATAGAAAAAATCACAAAGAATGCTTGCAAAATCGTGAAAAATCGGTTATACTGAATAGTGGAGAATTGTAGGAACGCAGATTGCCGCTTCCGGGAACTAAGGAAACGCTGAATAAAGCCCGCCTGACGGCTTTGTACGCA
>UMFY01014708.1_pt1 | contig 12097 bp, 8 predicted proteins | sample 1965121 | NCBI WGS metagenome assembly UMFY01 (sample SAMEA4836057, study PRJEB28245) | human gut metagenome | biome: gut microbiome; material: fecal sample | place: Denmark | collected 2008
GTTTGATTTTATCATACAACTTAAAGCACACTTTAAGTCAAGGTCTTTTTGAAAAAACGGAGGTTTCAGATGATCTATACCGTAGATGAAATGGCACAAAAGCTGGGCGTACCTGCCTCCACCCTACGCTACTACGACAAAGAAGGGTTACTTCCCTTTGTGGAGCGTTCCTCCGGCGGCATTCGGATGTTCCGGGAAACCGACTTCGAATGGCTGCAGGTCATCCGCTGCGGGCTGTTCTGGCGCCGCTGCAAGCGGCAGGGAATGCGTATATACTCGGCGGCGAAAATCTGCTGACAGGCTGCGCATACAAGCGCAGATGGGCATATTACTGCAAGGATTTGGGCATGGTGCAATCGGGCTGTTTTTTACGACACTTTTACGACATCTTGAAAAAATAAAAGCGTTTACGACGGTTTTACGACGCGAAAAACAACATGCTTGAACGTGTAGAGACATTATAAAACGTATAAAAAGAGCGTATCTACGTTCATAATTCGTAGATACGCTCTTTTTGGAATGGTGCGGCTAACAGGACTTGAACCTGCACGTCGTGGACACTGGACCCTAAAACCAGCGCGTCTGCCAATTCCGCCATAGCCGCATAACAAAATTAGTATACGTTTTTTTGTGCGGTTTGTCAATGGCAAAACCGTATTGACACGGGCATCCGTTTTAATATAGGGCAATACCGCATAATTCTAAGTGCCGATACGGCGAGCGAGGTGCGGCAGCTGCTAAGCCAAAAGCGCAGATAATACTTTGTGTATTATCGAGCATTTTGGCAACGCAGATGCCGTGCCGCAGCCGCCGGAGCGGTGCTTAAGCCGTAAGGCGGGAATTATGCGGTGTTGCCATAGGAAGGCTTGCGCACAATTTACGTTTTATCTATGGACGTGTGCCCCTGCTGTACGGTATACTATAGGCAAACCGCCTGCCAGCCTGTGACCACGGAGGTAGACTTTGAAAAAGAACATCCTAGCCAAGCTCTCGCCCTTCCATTTTTTGATGCTGCTGATCGCGGGCATCATCAATGCTATCGGTGTAACGCTGTTTATTGCGCCGGTACAGCTGTACGACAGCGGCATCTCCGGCACATCCATCCTGCTCTCCCAGCTGACGCCGGACTATCTTTCGCTGTCCTTCTTCCTGATCCTGCTCAACATCCCGCTGCTGCTGTTCGGCTTCAAGCGGCAGGGGGCGGTGTTTTCGATTTACGCCATCTTCACGGTCTGCGTCTACTCGGTGGCGGCCTGGCTCATCACCGATGTGCTGCCCATCGATGTCAGCATTGCCTCGCCGCTGGCGGGCACGGATTTGTTTTTGTGTGCGCTGTTCGGCGGCATCATCTCGGGCGTCGGCAGCGGCCTGGCCATCCGCTACGGCGGCGCGATGGACGGCATTGAGGTCGTCGCCGTCATCTTTGCAAAGCCGCTCGGGCTGTCCGTCGGTACATTTGTGCTGATTTACAACGTGCTGCTGTACATAATCTGCGGCATCGTCATGAGCAGCTGGATACTGCCGCTCTACTCCATCGTCACCTACGCGGCGGGCTCCAAGACCGTAGACTTCATCGTGGACGGCCTTGACAGCGCCAAGGCAGCCATGATCATCACGACCCACCCGGACGAGATCGCCCGCGCCGTGTCGGAGGAATTCGGCACGGGCCTGACCATCATAGACGCCCACGGCTTCTACTCGGACACGCCCAAGACGGTGCTGTACGTTGTGGTCAACCGCTTCCAGACCGTCAAGCTCAAGACGCTGGTCAAGGGTGTCGACACAAACGCCTATATGGCCATCAGCCCGGTGGCCGACCTGCTGCACGGCAGCAAGGAAAAAGAAACCGCCTGACCCAAGCCCCCTGCATCCCCGCGATGCAGGGGGCTTTTTGTGACATAATCCGCGGACTGCCTGCACATTCTAATCCCAAAGCGAGGGATGAATATGCACCGACACAAATTGTTACGGCATGCGGCGGCTGTCCTGGCGGCAGCGGCCCTGCTGGCGGCCGTGGTACTGACGGGCCTGGCGGCGGCTCTGCCGGATACACTTTACACCGACGGCCCGGCGGCGGAGCTGGAAATTGCCTCGATGCCCTACCTGACCGTAAAAAAGCGGCAGGGGAGCGTGGCCGCGGACAGCACGACGCCTGACACAAGCGCCAACGTCACGCTGACGCTGTTCGGCACGCTGCCGGTCAAGACTGTGCGTGCCGTCAGCACCGAGCGGCGCACCGTGCAGGTCTGCGGGACACCGTTCGGTGTCAAGCTGTTCTCCGACGGGGCGCTTGTCGTGGCGTTCTCGGATCGCTACACGGCGCTGGGCAGCGAGAACCCCGCCAAGGCAGCCGGGCTGCGGCTGGGCGATTTGATCGTCTCCGCCAACGGCAGGCCGGTACGCAGCAACGAGGACCTGACCGCGGCCATTCAGGCGGCGGGCGGCGCACCCCTGACCGTGGTGTACCGGCGCAGCGGTGCCCGGCACACGGCGACGCTGACCCCGACGGCGGACGAAAACGGTCACTACAAGGCGGGCGTCTGGGTGCGGGACTCGGGCGCGGGCATCGGCACAATGAGCTTTGTGGACTCGCAGCGCGGCACATTCGCGGGGCTGGGGCATTCCATCAGCGATGCTGACACAGGTGCGGATCTGACGCTGCTCTCCGGGGAAATCGTCCCGGTGACGATTACCGGCTGCATCCGCGGCGCAGCGGGCAGCCCGGGCGAGCTGCGCGGGGAGTTTGCCGCCGCGCCCGCCGGAACCGTGTTGGCCAACGATGCCGCCGGGGTCTACGGCAGCTACACCGGCAGCTGCACCGCCCCGGCACTGCCCGTGGCAAATTTGCAGGAGGTCACGCCCGGCGAGGCCGAGCTGTGGACCACTGTGCTGGGCACGACGGCGCAGCCCTATACGATTCAAGTCGAGCGTGTGACGATGACCGGCAGCGACCCGAACCGAAACCTGCTGATCCGCGTGACGGACAAGCGCCTGCTTGACGCCACCGGCGGCGTAGTGCAGGGCATGAGCGGTTCGCCCATCGTGCAGAATGGTCGTCTGGCGGCAGTGCTTACCCATGTGCTGGTGAACGATCCGAGCAGAGGCTACGCAATCTTTGCGACAACCATGCTGGAAAAAGCGGATGCTGTCGCCAGCAGCAAATGAGCGCCGAAAATGGGACGCAGCGGACGAAAAAGCGGGACTGCTGACCGACAACAAAAATCACGAAAAAAATAAAATGATGTTGATACGTGTACTATTTTGCCGATGACTGACGAATTATAGAAAAAATTGTCGAACGAAAATTTCGGGAAATAACAATAAACAGCGGGAAATCTATTGATAAATGTGGGAAAATATGGTAGAATTCCCAATGTAAACAGAAACCGAGCGAAGTTTACGCGCGGGGTACGCGCAGCTCAAAATGTATGGAGGATATGTGACGATGGAAAAGATCAAATTTGTAATGACCGACACGGACACGCAGGTGTCCGCTGTGTGCCGCCGTGCGCTGGAAGCCAAAGGCATTGCCGTGACCGTCTGTGAGAAGAACGGCACCAAGGCCCTGGAAACCCTTCTGGCCGTTCATCCGCAGGCCGTTCTGCTGGATGCGTTCATGCCGGACCTGGACGCGATCACGGTCAAGCAGCGCTACGAGGCCCAGAACACCAGCAGCACCCACACGACGTTCTTCGTCACGGGGGCATTCCAGAGCGAGGAGATGGAGCAGGAACTTCTTGACAGCGGGTTCTCGTTCTTCTTCGTCAAGCCGTTTGACGAGTCAGTCCTCGTCAGCCGTGTGCTGAAGGCGGCGGGCAACACAATGCGCCCGCAGGTCGTCTCGCAGGACAGCGACGAGTTGACCGTGACGGAAATTCTGCACCAGATCGGCGTACCTGCCCACATCAAGGGCTACCAGTTCCTGCGCGACGCCATTCTGCTGACGATCTCCGACCACGGGTACATCAACGCCGTGACCAAGCGGCTTTATCCCGAAATCGCCAAGCGCAACATGACCACGGCCAGCCGCGTCGAGCGCGCGATCCGCCACGCCATCGAGGTCGCCTGGGACCGCGGCGACGTGGACACGCTGAACAGCTACTTTGGCTACACGATCCACAACCTGCGCGGCAAGCCGACGAACAGTGAATTTATTGCCATGATAAGCGATAAAATTCGTCTGGACAAAAAGCGGCATGCGTAAACTGCCCGCCGCCCGGTTGCCACACTCCCAACTTCGTGTTATAATACATTTATTATAAGGCAATACCAAAACAAAAGCACCGCAGAATGCACACTGCGTCCGCCGGTGCCGCCAAAATAACACGGAGAAGGAATCGGCTATGGACAAAATGCTTAAAATTGCGGTTGCGGGAACGGGCTATGTGGGACTTTCCATTGCAACGCTGCTGGCGCAGCACCACGAGGTCTGCGCGATTGACGTGATCCCGGCCAAGGTCGATCTCATCAACCGACGCAAATCTCCGATCCGGGACGAATACATTGAAAAATACCTGGCCGAAAAGGAACTGAAACTGACCGCCACGCTTGACCCGGCACAGGCGTACAGCGGCGCGGACTTTGTCGTCATCGCCGCGCCCACAAACTACGACAGCCGCACCCAGCACTTTGACACCTCGGCTGTCGAGGCGGTCATTCAGCTTGTCATGCGGTACAACCCCAACGCCGTCATGGTCATCAAGTCGACGATTCCCGTGGGCTACACGGTGTCGGTGCGCGAAAAATTCGGCAGCAGCAACATCATCTTCAGTCCCGAGTTTCTGCGCGAGTCTAAGGCTCTCTACGACAACCTTTACCCGAGCCGCATCATTGTCGGCACTGACCTGAACGACCCGCGCCTGGTGGAGGCCGCGCACACCTTTGCGGCACTGCTGCAGGAGGGAGCTATCAAGGAAAACATCGACACGCTGTTCATGGGCTTCACCGAGGCCGAGGCTGTCAAGCTGTTCGCCAACACCTACCTGGCGCTGCGCGTGGCGTACTTCAATGAGCTGGACACCTACGCCGAGAGCAAGGGTCTGAATACCCAGCAGATCATCGACGGTGTCTGCCTTGACCCGCGTATCGGCAGCCACTACAATAATCCCAGCTTCGGCTACGGCGGCTACTGCCTGCCCAAGGACACCAAGCAGCTGCTGGCAAACTATGCCGATGTGCCCGAAAAGCTGATCGAGGCCATTGTTGACAGCAACCGCACCCGCAAGGACTTTATCGCGGATCGTGTGCTGAAGCTGGCCGGGTACTACGGCTACGCCGACGAGAATGAGTATGACGCCGGCAGGGAAAAGCCCGTGACCATCGGCGTCTACCGCCTGACGATGAAGAGCAACAGCGATAACTTCCGCCAGAGCTCGATTCAGGGTGTCATGAAGCGCATCAAGGCCAAGGGGGCGACGGTCATCATCTATGAGCCGACGCTGAAGGATGGCGAGACCTTCTTTGGCAGTGTTGTCGTCAACGACTTGGACAGGTTCAAGGCACAGTCGCAGGCCATTCTGGCAAACCGCTATGACAAATGCCTGGACGACGTAAAGGAAAAGGTCTACACGCGCGACATCTTCCGCCGCGATTGACCGCGTTTGCCATGCTGTTTATGCAGCTGCGCCGCGCCCCGATGACCCGGGGCACGGCAGCAGCTGCTTTATTTTTTTGAAATTCAGGCAAAATCCGGCAGAAAATTGTAAAAACGCGCTTGACAGATGTCCCTCCTTCGTGTATAATCATACCTGTTGTTTGCCTCTGTAGCTCAGTCGGTAGAGCAGGGGACTGAAAATCCCCGTGTCATTGGTTCGATTCCGATCGGAGGCACCATTGTATGCGGCCGTAGCTCATCTGGTAGAGCGCCACCTTGCCAAGGTGGAGGTAGCGAGTTCGAGCCTCGTCGGCCGCTCCACTTTTGACCACCCTTCGGGGTGGTTTTTTTGTGCCGAGATCTCACCAAAATAGTGCATACCTCGCCTTTTGCCCATTGACAGCGGCACTTTTATAACAGTATACTTAAACTGTTCTTTTGCGAAAGCGGCGGAACGATTTGCGGTATAGTATTAGAAGGAGTGCGGAATCATGAAAAACTCGAACAGTAAAACCGTCGTTGCCGTCGGCATCGGCGCAGCCCTGTTCTTTGTTCTGGGGCGCTTTGTCGCTATCCCCAGCCCGGTGCCCAACACCAACATCAGCCTGCAGTACGCGGTGCTCGGTCTGCTGGCCGCCATGTACGGCCCTGTGGCCGGCGGCCTGATCGGCTTCATCGGCCATGCCCTCATCGACCTGTCTTGGGGCGGCATTCCGTGGTGGAGCTGGGTCATCGCCTCCGCTTTCACCGGCGTGGTCGTCGGCCTGTTTGCCAAGAAGCTGAATGTGCAGGAGGGCGACTTCAACAAGCGTAAGGTCGCCACCTTCGCCATCGCCAATGTCGCGGCCCATGCCATTGCCTGGATCGTCGTTGCGCCTGTGCTGGACATCCTGATCTACGCCGAGCCCGCCAAAAAGGTCTTTGCACAGGGCGCGTTTGCCGCTGTGTCCAACATCATCACGGCTGTCGTCGTCGGCGGCCTGCTGATTCTGGCCTACACCAAGACCATCGCCAAGAAGGGCTCTCTGGACAAAGAGTGATCCGCTGTTAAACCCGTATGCCTTCCCACAAACGCGGGAAGGCATTTTGCTGTTCCACCACAATTTCCCCTGCGAGGTGCCGTATGGCTGAAACGAGAACCCCGATCATATCCTTTAAAAATTTTTCTTTCCAGTATCGCGCCCAGAAGCAGCCCACGCTGCATGACATCGATCTGGACATCTACCCCGGGGAGCGCGTGCTGATTGCCGGGCCGTCCGGCAGCGGCAAGTCCACGCTGGCGGCCTGCATCAACGGCCTGAACCCGTTCTCCTACCCCGGCGAGTGCACGGGCACGCTGACTGTGGACGGCGTGGACGCGCCCCACAGCAGTATTTTTGAGCTGGCGGGCCACGTCGGCACGGTGCTGCAGGACCCGGACGGCCAGTTCATCGGCCTGACGGTGGGGGAGGACATCGCCTTTGCACTGGAAAACAGCTGCACCCCGCAGGACGAAATGCACGAGATCACCCGCCGCGCCGCCGAGTTGGTCGGCATCGAGAACCACCTCGACTACGCTCCGCACGAGCTTTCCGGGGGCCAAAAGCAGCGCGTCAGCCTCGCGGGCGTCATGGTCGACGAGGTGAAGATTTTACTGTTCGATGAGCCGCTGGCAAACCTTGACCCGGCCACGGGCAAGCAGGCCATTGAGCTGATCGACTCGATCCAGCAAAAGACAGACACGACGGTCCTCATCATTGAGCACCGCCTTGAGGACGTGCTCTGGCGCAGCGTGGACCGCATTGTGCTGGTCAACGAGGGCCGCATCCTGGCCGACCTGCGCCCCGACGAGCTGCTGTCCGGCGCACTGCTGGCAGAAAACGGCATCCGTGAGCCGCTTTACGTCACGGCCATGCGGTATGCGGGCATTGACATCACGCCCGCCAAGCACCCCGCCCACGTTGACTCCGTCGTGCTGGATGACGCTGATACCGAGAAGCTGCGCGCCTGGTTCCGCGCCGAGCCGCTGCCCGCGGCCAAGCCTGCCCCGACCCCGCTGCTGGAGGTCAAGGGTCTGTCCTTCGGCTACAGCAAGGACCAGCACACCCTGTCCGACGTGAGCTTCACGATTGGAAAAGGGGAGATGGTCAGCATCGTGGGCCGCAACGGCGCGGGCAAGTCAACGCTCTCCAAGCTGATCTGCGGCTTTGAGACGCCCGACAGCGGTGAAATTTTCTTTGACGGGAAAGACCTGAAAGACGAAAACATCCGCCGCCGCGCCAGGCATATCGGCTATGTCATGCAGAACCCGAACCAGATGATCTCCAAGACGATGATCTTTGACGAGGTCGCGCTGGGCCTGCAGGGCAGCGGCCTGACCGATGCTGAGATTCGCGCCAGGGTCGAAGACACGCTGAAGGTCTGCGGCTTGTATCCGTTCCGCAACTGGCCCATCTCGGCGCTGAGCTTCGGCCAGAAAAAGCGTGTGACCATCGCCAGCGTGCTGGTGCAGAACCCCGAGCTTATCATTCTGGACGAGCCGACGGCGGGCCAGGATTTCCGACATTACACCGACATTATGGAGTTCCTGCGCGGGCTGAACGCCAAGGGTGTGACCGTGGTCATGATCACCCACGACATGCACCTGATGCTGGAATATACGCCGCGGGCACTGGCCTTTTGCGACGGGCGGCTCATTGCGGACCGCAGCGCGGCGGCCATCCTCTGTGACCCGGCGCTGATCGAGCAGGCGGCCTTGAAGGAGACGAGCCTTTACACGCTGGCCAACCGCTGCGGCATCACGCCCGCCGAGAAATTTGTGGAGCGCTTTATCGCGGCAGACAGGGAGGTGCGTGCCGATGGCTGCTAATACCGTTTTGAACTATATACCGCGCAAAAGCGTGGTTCACGACTTGACCGGCACGACAAAGCTGGCGTTCTTTCTGCTGTTTACCTTCGCCAGCATGATCACCTACAACACCTGGGTGCTGCTGGGGCTGATGGCCGTCAGCTTTGCGGTATTCAGGCTCAGCCACATCAAGCTGCGCGAGGTTCGTTTCATGCTGGTCTTTATGCTGGTGTTCCTCGTGCTGAACGACCTGTTCATCTTCCTGTTCGACCCGAACCAGGGCACGGCGCTCTACGGCACCCGCACGGTGCTTTGCCACCTGTTCTGGCGGTACGACCTGACCGCCGAGCAGCTGTTCTATATGTTCAACATCTCGCTGAAATATTTTGTCGCGCTGCCGGTGGCCATTCTGTTCATCTCGGCCACGAACCCCAGTGAGTTCGCCGCCAGCCTGAACAGCATCGGCATCTCATACAAGGTCGGCTATTCCGTCGCCATTGCGCTGCGGTACATTCCGGATATTCAGCGCGATTACCACAGCATCAGCCAGGCACAGCAGGCCCGCGGCGTCGAGCTGGGCCGCAGCGAGCCGTTCTTCAAGCGCCTGAAGAACTCGGTAAGCATCCTGCTGCCGCTGATTCTGACGAGCCTGAACCGCATCGACACGATCTCCAACGCCATGGAGCTGCGCGGCTTCGGCAAGCATGACAAGCGCACCTGGTACACCCGCCGCCCCTTTGCCCGCCGCGATTTTATCGCGCTGGCAGTCGGCGTCGTGCTGCTGCTCATCAGCCTGACCGTGACGATCAGGTTTGGACGGTTTTATAATCCGTTTGTGTAAAAAACGAAAATTGCGCCCCTGCGGAAAACAGATTCCGTAGGGGCGCATTTTATATGATCCCGTGCCCGTTTGCGGTAGCGGAAACTTTCCCGGGCGGATATGGAATCCGCCCCTACACATAGGGACGGTGCCTGCATCGACTCGGCAAGTCCGTGTTGCCGTGGTCGAACAATGCCCGCCCCTACAACCCCATCAAAAAACAGCCGCCCGCTCAGGCATCGTACCTGGGCGGGCGGCTGTTATTCTGATTTTACTGCATCAGCCCACACACCAGCTGTGCATAGGCAACGGGGTCCTCAATGGGCAGACCGGCGATCAGCAGGGCTTGGTCATAGAGCAGCTCGGCGTACTTGGCGACCTTGTCGGTGTCGCCCGCGGCGTGGGCAGCCTTCAGGGCGGCAAAGACCGTGTGGTTCGGGTTCAGCTCCAGCACCTTCGTGCTCTCGACGCCCTCTGCGTTGGGCATGCGGCGCAGTACCTTCTCCATCTCCATCGAGATACCGCCCTCGGCAGACAGGGTGACGGGGTGTTCCTGCAGGGTCGGATTGACCTTGACTTCCTTGACCTTGCCGTTCAGGTCCTTCTTGATTTCCTCAAACAGGTCCTTGTTCTCGGTCTCGGCAGCCTCGGCGGCCTTCTTCTCGTCCTCGGTCTCCAGACCCAGGTCACCGGAGTTGATGTTCTTAAACTCCTTCTCCTTGTAGTCGCGCATCATCTGCAGGCAGAACTCATCCACATCCTCGGTGCAGAGCAGCAGGTCGTAGCCCTTGCTCAATACCAGCTGGGCGTTGGGCAGCTTGCCCAGACGGTCCGTGTCGTCACCGGCGGCAAAGTAGATGCACTTCTGATCCTCGGGCATCTTCTCGACGTACTCGTCCAGCGTGACGAGCTTTTTCTCCTTGGCGGAGTAGAACATCAGCAGGTCGCCCAGCAGATCCTTGTGCATGCCGTAGTCGCCGTAGATGCCGAACTTGATCTGGCGGCCAAAGTTCTTCCAGAAGGTCTCATACTTCTCGCGGTCATTGACGAGCATCGCGTGCAGCTCGTTCTTGATCTTCTTTTCCAGAGAATTGCGCATCAGCTTGAGCTGGTTGTCCTTCTGCAGCGTCTCACGGCTGATGTTCAGGCTCAGATCCTCGCTGTCCACAACACCCTTCACAAAGCTGAAATAATCCGGCAGCAGGTCGGCACATTTCTCCATGATCATAACGCCGGAGGCATACAGCGCCAGACCCTTCTCGTACTCCTTGGTATAGTAGTCGTACGGGGTCGAGCCGGGGATGAACAGCAGCGCGGTGTAGGTCGCCGTACCCTCGGTGCGGCTGGTGATGACGCGCAGCGGGTCGGTGTAGTCCATGAACTTGTTCTTGTAGAACTCGTTGTAGTCCTCGTCCTTGACCTCGTTCTTCGGGCGTTTCCAGATGGGCACCATGCTGTTCAGCGTTTCCAGCTCGGTGTAGGTCTCGTACTCGGGCTTGTAGTCGTCGCCCGCGTCCTCCGGCTTCGGCTTCTGGCGGGATTTTTCGCGGTACATCGTGATGGGGAAGCGGATGTAGTCGCTGTACTTCTTGACGAGGTTTGCAAGCTCGTAATCCTCGAGGTACTCGCTGTACTTGTCGGTATCGGTGTCGTCCTTCAGCACCAGAATGATCTCGGTGCCGACGTCCTCCTTGTCAGCCTCGGTCAGGGTGTAGCCCTCGACGCCGGTGGACTCCCACTTCCAGGCCGTGTCAGCGCCCTGCGCGCGGGAGATGACGGTGACCTTTTTGGCCACCATGAACGCGGAATAGAAGCCGACGCCGAACTGACCGATGATGTCGATGTTATCGCTCTGGTTCTCGGTCTTGAAGTCAAGGGAGCCGGACCTGGCAATCGTGCCGAGGTTCTTCTCCAGCTCATCCTTCGTCATGCCGATGCCGTTATCGGTGATGGTCAGCGTGCGGCTGTCCTTGTCGGGCTGGATGTGGATTTTCAGGTCGTCCTTCGTGATGCCGATGGACGTGTCGGTCAGGCTCTTGAAGTAGCGCTTGTCGCAGGCGTCCGATGCGTTGGAGATCAGCTCACGCAGGAAGATCTCGCGGTTTGTATAGATAGAATTGATCATCAGGTCAAGCAGCTTTTTGCTCTCGGCCTTAAACTGACGCATAGCCATGGTAGAAAACCTCACTTTAAACAAATGAAATTAGCACTCGTTTATTTCAACTGCTAAAGCTAGTTTAGCACTCTTTTTAATAAAGTGCAACCCTTGCGCAGCATTTTAACAAAAAATTTAAATTCAGGGCTTTTCAAACGTGGGAATTTGCGGTATGCTAACAATGTATAAAGTATTCTGTTAAACAGCGCGGTAGAGGCCGGGCATGCCCGGCCCGCGGGCTTGCCCGTGAATGTCTGCCTGCGTACAGCTGCGGGCCGCATATAGGCGGCCCCTACGCCCTGCCGACAAAAAACGATCCCTTACCATAGAAATACCATAGAAAGAAGAATCCATCATGCAAATATACACCCACACTCTCCCCGGCGGCGCACAGCTCATCGGGTATCTGCGCGATAGGACCGTCGAGATGCCTGCCTTCAACACCCGTCCGGCTATTCTCATCCTGCCGGGCGGCGGCTACGCCTGGTGCAGCAGGCGCGAGGCCGACCCCGTTGCCATGCAGTTTCTGCAGGCTGGCTACAACGTCTTTACCCTCTATTACACCTGCCGAAGTGACGAGACCGTGCCCGCGCTGCGTTGGCAGCCGCTGATCGATGCTGCCGGGGCGATCCTGCATATCCGCCGCAATGCAGAGCAGTTCGGCACCGATCCGGCAAAAATCGCTATCTGCGGCTTCTCGGC
>UMFY01058853.1_pt1 | contig 11987 bp, 7 predicted proteins | sample 1965121 | NCBI WGS metagenome assembly UMFY01 (sample SAMEA4836057, study PRJEB28245) | human gut metagenome | biome: gut microbiome; material: fecal sample | place: Denmark | collected 2008
GAAATTTGCAAGCAGATGGCGTGCAAAGTCGCCAGACGCTCTTTGTGCGGTATTGCCTTTACTTTGCCTGCACTTCTGCTTTTGGCTCATTGGCAGGGGTGCTGTTCTTATCCGAGAGCATTTTCAAGCCCTGCATGCCCAGAATTACTACGCCGCCGATGAGGAAGAACACAATGCTGAACGTGTGCAGTCCCATTGCCGGCTGCGGATTTTCCAGCGTGGTGGGTCCCATAAAGACGGAGTACAGGGAACCCAGCATCATGCCGATGATTAGATATACCGTAGCCCCGCGGTGTTTGGTCAGGGCGTTCTGGATCAGCTTGATAATGCTGATGATGCCGGTAATGACACCCAGCCCAAAGACGATCAGAATGGGCAGCATGTGGAAATTCAAGTGGAGCAGGTCGTGAATGCCGTTAATGATCGGAATGTACAGCCCGAAGATCAGCAGCAGCGTGGAACCGGAAATGCCCGGCAGAACCATGGCACAGATCGCAACGGCTCCCACGAAGAATGCATAGATGTACATGCCGATGCCGGGATTACTCAGATCTTTTCCGCCGCCTACAAAAGTGTTGGCATAGGTGATCGCCACCACGAATGCCATGCCGATGAGGACGAAGAAGCTCATTTTCCAGCGGTCTTTCAGTACCTTTTTTTCCTCGTAGATCACGACCGGAATCGCGAAGATGATGAAGCCGATGAACAGGGAGGATACCCGATAGATATGGGATTCAAAGACATTTGCCAGCACCAGCACCGAGGAGCAGAAGCCGATCACCCAGCCGATGCCCAGCTTGATGAGGTACTTGACAGCCTGGATGCGTTCTTGCTTGCTGCCGGAGATCAGGGCGTTCAGGGAACCGATAAAGTTGTCATAGAAGCCCATGAGGAATGCGATAGTGCCGCCGGAAACGCCGGGGACACTGTCTGCCAGTGCCATACAGAAACCGTGCAGAAGTGTAATTAGTTTTTTCATGTGTGTTTGCTTGTCCTTTCTTGTTTTTCGTTTTTTGTTTACAACTTATTTTATTATACACTTTTTCTGTGTGGTGATGTAAAAAGATTGTGGGTACAATTTAAAAACATCTAAAGAATATTCTGGGCAATATTGCAAAATATGCTTTTCGTACAGTTCGTCCCAGTCTGTCGGAATGCCGGCTCCCTGATAGGCAACGTAGCGGAGTATAAAATAGACATCGATAGTGTCAATGGAGCCGTCTCCGTTGACGTCCAGCTTGGTCAGCAGAGCGGCTTCGATCTCCGGATATTCCGTGAAGGTGTAATCGTGATAGCCGGCACCGTGATATGCACAATACAGCATTACCATGTAAACATCTGTGGAGTCCACCCGACCATTGCGGTCTGCATCGCCTGTGATCTGCGGGAAATTTTCGTCAGGGGGTATGGTGGTTGTGGTGGAAGTTGTGGTTGTTGAAGTCGTTGTGCTTGTGGTGGTGGAAGTAGTCGTTGTTGAAGCCGCTGTGCTTGTAGTTGTGGAAGTAGTCGTTGTTGAAGCAGTTGTGCTTGTGGTAGTGGAAATTGTCGTTGTTGAAACTGTTGTGTTTGTGGTGGCGGAAGTAGTGGTTGTTGAAGCAGTTGTGCTTGTAGTAGTAGAAGTTGCGGTTGTTGAAGTGGTCGTGCTTGTGGCAGTGGAAGTAGTCGTTGTTGAAGTAGCTGTGCTTGTGGTGGTAGAGGTCGTAGTTGTTGAAGCAGTTGTGCTTGTAGTGGTGGAAGTAGTCGTTGTTGAAGTCGTTGTGCTTGTGGTGGTAGAGGTCGTAGTTGTTGAAGCCGTTGTTCTTGTGGTAGTGGAAATTGTCGTTGTTGAAGCGGTCGTGCTTGTGGCAGTGGAAGTCGTGGTTGTCGAAGTGGTCGTGCTTGTAGTAGCGGAAGTTGTCGTTGTTGAAGTGGTCGTGCTTGTTGTAGTAGAAGTTGTAGTTGTTGAAGCAGTCGTGCTTGTAGTAGTAGAAGTTGTGGTTTTCGAAGCGGTCGTGCTTGTGGCAGTGGAAGTTGTGGTTGTCGAAGCAGCTGTACTTGTAGTGGCAGAAGTTGCAGTTGTCAAAGTGGTTGTATTTGTGGTGGTGGAAGTAGTCGTTATCGAAGTAGTCGTGCTTGTTGCGGTGGAAGTCGTGGTTTTCGAAGCAGTCGTGCTTGTGGTAGTGGAAGTTGTCGTTGCCGAAGTGGTCGTGCTTGTGGCAGTGGAAGTCGTAGTTTTCGAAGCGGTCGTGCTTGTAGTTGTGGAAGTCGCGGTTGTTGAAGTGGTCGTGCTTGTGGCAGTGGAAGTCGTGGTTGTTGAAGTGGTTGTACTTGTAGTAGTGGAAGTTGTGGTTGTCGAAGCTGTTGTATTCGTAGTTGTGGAAGTCGTGGTTGTCAAAGCAGCTGTACTTGTAGTAGCGGGAGTTGCGGTTGTTGAAGTGGTCGTGCTTGTAGCAGTGGAAGTCGTGGTCGTCGAAGTGGTTGTATTTGTGGTGGTAGAAGTGGTTGTGCTTGTGGCAGTGGAAGTCGTAGTTTTTAAAGTGGTTGTGCTTGTGGCAGTGGAAGTCGTGGTTGTTGAAGTGGTTGTACTTGTAGTAGTGGAAGTCGTGGTTTTTAAAGTTGTTGTGCTTGTGGTGGTGGAAGTCGTCGCTGTTGAAGTGGTCGTGCTTGTGGTGGTGGAAGTTGTCGTTGTCGAAGTGGTTGTGCTTGCTATAGTGGAAGTCGCGGTTGTTGAAGCGGTCGTGCTTGTGGTAGTGGAGGTTGTGGTTGCCGAAGTGGTTGTGCTTGTAGCAGTGGAAGTCGTAGTTGTTGAAGCCGTTGTGCTTGTGGTGGTGGAAGTAGTCGTTGCCGAAGCAGTTGTGCTTGTGGTGGCGGAAGTAGTAGTTGTTGAAGTAGCTGTACTTGTAGTGGCAGAAGTTGCAGTTGTCAAAGTGGTTGTGTTTGTGGTAGCGGAAGTTGTCGTTTTCGAAGTGGTCGTGCTTGTGGTGGTGGAAGTTGTCGTTGTTGAAGTGGTCGTGCTTGTAGTAGCGGAAGTTGCGGTTGTTGAAGCGGTCGTGCTTGTGGTTGTGGAAGTCGCGGTTGTTGAAGCGGTCGTGCTTGTGATGGAAGTTGTTGTTGTCGAAGCAGCTGAACTTGTAGTGGCAGAAGTTGTTGTTGTTGAAGCAGTCGTGCTCGTTGTATCAGAAGTTGTAGTTCTCTCCGTTGTGGTGGTAGCTGCTGAAGTATTGTTCGTGAATTCTTTCAGTACAGTTTTCCCCTCGCGGACACACCACATATCGCCGCCGGTATTCATCAGTTCGGCAACAATGCCGTTCTGGAAATTCTCCTCTGCCTGTTGCATGCCCTCTGGTTCTTTGTAGTTGCTTCCCACAGCAGTGTAACCGCCTGCTGTGACTGTGTAGAAACAATTCTGCAATTGCGTTTCTGACATATCTCCCAGTCTGCCCACCAGCATGCCGGCAGAATCTTCGGAAGCAGCGTCTGTTTTTGCAACTGTTCCGATATGGTAGCAGTTTTGCAACGGTGCATCGCTTCGTCCGGCAAGACCGCCGACTGTGCCCTTTGCGGTAACTGTGCCGATGTGGTAGGCGTTTTGCACAACGGCTCCCGCTTGAAATTGCCCTGCCAGACCGCCGGCAAAGTCGCGGCTGGCAGTAATATCACCCTCACAAAACGAATCTGTGATCGTCCCGCTGCATAGAGCCGCAATTCCGCCGACAGTATTTTTCCCTTGGATATGTACGTTGGTCAGCCCCAGTTTCTGTACCGTTCCGGACAGCTTTGCAAACATGCCCAAGTTGCTGCCGCCGCTGCACTGCAAATTCGAAATGCAGTGATAATTGCCGTCAAAAGTGCCGGCATAGGAGCCAATCGGTGTCCAGGTTTCTCCTTCCAGCGAAATATCCGCCGTCAGCATTGCACAAATGTTGGGATCAGCCGCTGCCTTTTCCGCAAACTCCAGCAGTTCTGCGGCGGTTGAGAGCAAGTAAGGGTTGTCCGCCTTGCCGGTACCCTCCAGTTCCAGAGCCGCTGCCCGACTACTGCTGAAAACGGCACCGGTGCATGCTGTCAGCAGCAGCACCAGTGCCGTCAGGATACTATATGCCTTTTTTTGGAATGCGGTTTTCATGGTGGATTCTCCTTTTTTCGACACGATTCGACAAATTCCAGGGAAAGAAAAAGCAGAACACAGCTGCCCATGTTCTGCGAGTTTCCGGCAGAATTTTCCTGCTTTTATTATATTACGTCATTGAAAACGATGCAATATATTTGTAATGATTTCTCTGTTTTTGACAATGCAGGTTTGATTTAAAGCTGACTTTTTGTATATTTGTTGGAATTTTGGAAGAATTCGAAGGGGGAAATTCGCGGAAGACATGGAAAAATCACTTGGACAATAGCAGAATGTTCTACAAAACTGGAAATTTATGAAAAGGCATTTGACTTTTTTAAGTTGACATGCTATAATAAAAACAGACAATTTGCAACAAAAGAAAAACGGAGGAATGAAGATGAAGCTGTGGAAAAAAGTGCTTGCAGCTGTGACTGCCGGCGTGCTCTGTCTGGGTAGTGTTGGCGTGTCTGGGGTGCAGAACATGTTGGAGAGCGTGGAGACAGTATTCACCGCAAGTGCATATGTGATAAATTCTTATGACGGCACCTACGGGGACTTGTACTATAGCGTGACAGATACCGATGAAGTAAAGATTTCCGGCTGTAATGAAACTGTAGAATCAGTAGAAATTCCGGCAAGAATTGACGGAAAACGCGTAACAAGTATTGCAAAAAATGCTTTTTATGGGTGCAGTGATTTGACTGCGATTACTATACCGGATAGTGTGACAAGCTTTGAAGGAAATGCATTTTCAAATCTTGAGAATCTGACTGCAATCACCATACCAGACAGCGTAACAAGCATTGGTGAAAGTGCTTTTTCCGGCTGTACCAGTCTGACAAAGATCGCTATACCGAACAGTGTCACAGATATTGGCGGTTTTGTTTTTTCGAATTGTACCAACTTGGAAAGCATTACACTATCCGATCACTTGACCAGTGTTGGAGGATATACTTTTTCGGGCTGCACCAGTTTGTCTGCAATTACCATACCGGACAGCGTAACGAGCATTGGACAAGCTGCCTTTTCTGGTTGTACCAGTTTGACAGAGATCACGATTCCAAACAGTGTGACAAGCATGGAGGAAATCATTTTTTCAGATTGTACAAATTTGGCTGATGTTACCCTATCCAACAGTATGACAAGTATTGGAGAATATACTTTTTCTAACTGTACCAGTTTGGCGGAAATCACTATACCGGATAGCGTAACAAACATTGGACGTTATGCATTTAAGGCATGCACAAAATTAGACAAGATTACCATGTCAAACAACCTGACCAGTATAGATGAGTATGCTTTTGTGGACTGTGCAGGTCTGACTGAAGTTGTGCTGCCGGACGGCATGACAAGTGTCGGAACTAGTGCCTTTTTGAATTGTACTGGACTGAAGAAAATCACAATACCGGATAGCGTTACTGCAATAGCAGGGTTGGCTTTTGAAAATTGCACTGGTCTGACTGCTGTAACTCTCCCGAGTGGCATGACTACAATTGCACATAACACCTTTGAAAACTGTACCAATTTGTCTGAAATTACGATACCAGACAGCGTGACTAGTATAGAGAACAAAGCTTTTTACGGCACTGCTTGGCTGGCAGCAAGACAGAAAGAAAATCCATTGGTAATTATCAATCATCTTTTGATTGACGGAAGTACTTGTGCTGGTGATGTTGTAATTCCTGAAGATGTTGTGACGATCAATATAGGTGCTTTCAACAATTGTACTGCCTTGACAAGTGTTGTCGTGCCGGATAGTGTGACAAGTATTCATGGCAATGCATTCTATGGCTGTACCAATCTGACAACAATTACTCTGCCAGACAGCATAACCAATATCGGCATACTTGCTTTTGGCGATTGTACAAATTTGACCAAGATCACGATTCCAAATGGCATGACGAGCATTGATGCTATGACTTTTGACAATTGCGTTAGCCTGACTGAAATCATCATACCAGACAGTGTGACAAAAATCGATTATAACGTTTTTAAAAGCTGTAGCGATCTGACCATTTACGGCTATACCGGTTCATATGCGGAAACTTATGCGGCAGAAAAAGAGATTCCCTTTGTGTCCTTGAACAGTATTGTTACCACGACAACCACAGACACAACTACAGAAACTACCACTACTGCAAAACAAACTACCACGACTACCACCGAACAAACAACGACTACCACACCAGAACAAACCACAACCACTGCAAAGCAGACAGAAACTACCGTAACAAAGCAAACTACCGCAACTACGACAAAACAAAGCACAACCACCACGGCAGAGCAAACCACTGCCACTACTGCAAAACAAACCGAAACTACCACAGCAAAACAGACCACTGCAACTACCAACCAAACCACCACATCTTCCGCCCAAACCGAACCCACCGCCCTCTACGGCGACCTCAACCTCGACGGACGAGTGGACATCACCGATGCAGTCCTGCTGAACAAAGCCTGTGCTGGTGCGGTTATGCTGGACGATGCCGCTAAGAAAAATGCCGACTGCAACGGCGACAGCGAAGTTGGCAGCGATGATGCCGTTGTGCTGATGCAATTTTTGGTGCATATCGTTGACAAATTGCCTTACCAAAACTGATTTCCTCTTATCGATAAGCCTCCTCCCTTGCGAAATGACAGATATTCGCAAGGGAGGAGGCTTTTTTCAAGGCATCTCCTCTCAAACATTCCCCGCGAACCCTACGATTCCTGTTGCTTTTTATGTCCTGTTGTCATTTATTCATCTTATACACAAAGCTGATATGAAGGTTTCAAAAAACATAACGATATTATTTCCACTTCACTAAACCATCATTTTCGGTGGCATGGTATAATAAGAGTAGAAAAAATGGGAAAAATCATAGCAATTTGATATACAACCAAAAATGTTGTTCCGTTGTGCACAGGGCACACGGCAAAAATTGTGAAGAATGAAAGGGAACACTGCATAAAGCTTGTGCGTAAGATGTGTATTCAGATTTTTCGGCAGATTACACAGAAATTCCGCAGGCAGACTGTATGTCTGGCAAGGGATTTCTGGGCAATATGACGGAAAATCTGTACGCAGATTGCGTGCAAAGCCGTCAGGCAGGCTTTATGCAGTGTTCCCTGAAAGGAAATGCCGCGGAGAAGGGCGTTTCCGTTTGAGATGACGCTTGAGGGGAGCGTAATAACATATGAAATTACAAAATCTGGAGAAGCCTTCTGCTGCCGTTTCGGATACGGTGGACGTGATTGCAGATTCCAACTACAGCAATGTTTCGGAAGCATATAATCATGCATTCCGTGCATGGCGGAACAAAGAAGATAACCCATATGCCTTTCGCTGCAAGAAACAGAAAAAAGAAGCGGTTTACATCGAGGGAAAAGGGTTTCATGAACCAGACCCGGCTGCGGAAGAACGGCGGTCGCTCATACAGATCACCATGGTGATCGGCATGGCGATATTTGCCTATCTGCTGATCGAAAACCTGCTGACAGCGATCCTGATGGGCATCGCTCAGATAGCCGGAATGGACGTAGGCTATTGTTACAGTGACGGCACTGTTTACGGCAACCAGACGGCGGTTCTGGTCATTCTGATGTGCAAGACGGTGCTGAAATATCTGGTGCCTGTGCTGATCCTCCGGTGCTGTTTCCGCATGCCGCGGCGTGTGGCGTATCACTGGAAGCTGGATTCACCGCGGGAGTTTCCGGCTGCTATTGCGGTGACACTGATCGTTTTTGCGGTCGCTAATGTGTGGCTGCTGTTTTCGCCGGTGAATTTTCTGAGCAGCAGTACGCTGGGGGAAGCGTATTACACCGTTTCGTATATGCGGCGTTCTTACCAGATCGTTTATCTGGTTTTTGAAGTGCTGGCGATCAGCATCTGCAAAGAACTGCTTCTGCATGGGGATATGCTTCATGTGCTGCGACAGTTCGGGGACTGGGATGCGGTGATCCTGACAGCAGTTGTTGCAGTTTGTCTGTCCCATAGCTGCACCACGATATTGATGGAACTGACTTTTTCGCTGGTTTCCGGTGTCGCCGTTCTGCGGAGTGGTTCTGTGGTACCGGCTATATTCTGCCGGCTGCTGTACCATGTGATGCTGTTCGGGTTGTTTGCAATGGAGATCTGGCAGTCGTCGTTTTGGCAGTCGTATTGCTTGCTGTTTCTGTTTCTCGTGCTGATAGCGGGAATTCTGCTCTGCCTGCTGTCCATTCGTCCCACCCGTAAAAATCCCGCCCTGCTGACACAGAAGCATTACCTGACCCTGCGGGAACGGCTCTATACGGTGATGCATGTGGGACCGCTGAGCATTGTGCTGATCCTCTGTGTGATTCTGATGGTGATCGAGGTGATTTTTTGACGGAAACCGGATTTGTCCCCAAGGCACGGTACATGATGCGTGCTCTGGAACTGGCGGCACAGGCTGCGGCAATGGGCGAAGTTCCTGTGGGGGCAGTGGTGGTGCAGAAATCCACCGGACGGATCATCGGCGAGGGATATAACCGGCGGGAAGCAGACCGTTCGCCTCTTGCTCATGCAGAAATCATGGCGATCGATGCGGCGAGCCGGACACTGGGCGGCTGGCGGCTGCTGGACAGTGCTCTGTACGTGACGTTGGAACCTTGCCCCATGTGTGCGGGAGCGATTCTGCATGCCCGTCTGGAACAGGTGGTCTATGGCACAGCCGACCCCAAGGGCGGGGCAGTGGATTCGGTGGAACAGTTGTTCACTCTGCCCTACAACTGGACACCGGAGGTACATGCCGGTTTATTGCAGGCGGAATGTGCCCAGATCCTGCGGGATTTTTTTCGGGAACTTCGTCTAAAAAAGCAGGCGGAAAAGATTGCACGCAATGGAATATCCATGCTTTGAAGAAAGAAAAAAAAGACAGACCGTGGTCTGTCTTTTTTTGTTTTTGGGGAGGTATGAGAACTGTGGGAAAGGCGGAGCGTCATGTGTGGCTTTATGCAGTGTTTCCGTTAAGAGAGAATTCTCTTTTTCAAACAAGCCCAGGTATTGCCTCAACCCAGCTGAATCCGGTACACACTTGCCATGCCGGTGATTTCCAGCCGCAGGTCTGCCTGTCCGGTATAGGGCTTCAGCGGGATCGTGTACAGCTGGAAATCGTCCATGCTGCGAGAAGGCAGGATCTCCACACTGCCCAGCTGCTGTTCTCCTGCGTAGATGGCAACACCTGCCTGCGAACAAGGTGCTGCTGCCCACAGTTCTGCCTTGGTATAGCCGGCAAAATCTGCATCGGCAAAGGTAAAACTGCCGCCCCAGTCATTGGTGCAGCCGTACCAGTCGTTCTTTCGGTACGAGAATCGCAGAGTGATTTCTATGCCGTGCTTGCTGTCATAGTTCTTGATGCATATAGAATGGGAGAGATTTCGCGGTGGGATCACTTCACCGGAAACTGTGCATTCCAATTCTTGCCGAATGTCCGCGGAAGATGCCCCCGCAGAAAAGCGGTACTCGCCTTGTTCCACCAGCATTTTTTCCTGTGTCACGTCATAGTATTCCAAAGCGTACCACGGAACAAAAATTGTCACCGGCACCGCTGTATTTGCCGGCACTGGCACTCGCTGGAAGCCGCACAGCTGTCGGAGCGGACGCTTGACACGAGGGTGCAGTGCCCGATAGTAAAGCTGTACCACTTCATCCCCGTCCCGCTGAGAGGTATTTTCTACAGTCAGCCGGAACAGCATGCCTTCCGGCTTCTCCTCCGCAGTAAAATCACGGTAGACGAAACTGGAATAGGACAAACCATGCCCAAAGGGGAACAGCGGTTCAACCGTGTCATATAAATAGGTACGCTCTGCCGAAATGATGTCATATTCCATGATGTCCGGCAGATCTTGTGCGGAACGATACCATGTGATCGGACAGCGTGCCGCCGGATTGTTTTTCCCCAGCAGCGTATCCGCTACGGCGTTGCCCAGTTCCGGTCCGGCATGGGTGGTATAGAGAATCGCCGGCAGCAGTTCCATCGCTTCCCCCAGAGCATAGGGATAGCTGGAAACCACAGTCAGCACGGTGTTGGGATTGGCAGCCTGTACAGCACGCAGCAAGTTTTTCTGATGTGCCGGCAGTTCCAGATCGGGACGGTCATAGCACTCCCGTGCCACCTGCATGGGGTGGTTGCCCAGACAGAGAATGACCACGTCCGCCTGTTTCGCCAGAGCCGCCGCACGGGTGACGCCGTCCTCCACCGGCACCAGCCGGAACAGCCGGTCTGGTGTGGGCTTTCCGTGAGAAACTGCACGGAGCGTGCCGTCCGGCTGCAGTGCGATGTCCATAGGACAATCATGCCAGCTGCCAAACCGCATGGCATCTCCATACGGCTCCGGTTTGAGCCATTCCCGAATGAACCACTCATAGGGCGTATCGCTGACTGCCTGATAGGTGCCGTTTTCGGTGACGTACTTGCCGTTGCAGCAGGCACGGAGATTCATGCTGCCAAAATCCCAGTCGTGAAGCAAAAAGGTTTCCCGTTCGCCGATCTGTTCTGCTGCCGCACGGAGCGTACCGTCCGCAGAAACGGTGCAGTACTTTCCGGTTTCCACAGACTGAAGGGCGACCACAGAATAACCGTCATCAAACAGCACATTTTCTGCCCCCAGCTGCTGCCGCAGTCCCTCCAAAATCGGTACGGCATAGGAAGAAACGCCGGTGTACCAGTCCCGATAGTTCTCGTTTCCCAGCGGCCCGATCACAGCGACCCTGGCATCAGGCTGCAATTGCAGCGGCAGGATCCCGCGGTTATGGAGCAGGCACATCTGTTCCATGGCAGCACAGCGGTTCACTGCACGGTGCAGCAGCGTGTCCGTTTCCGCCGGCTCGGTGTTATAGGGACAGCTGTCCCCGTCAAATTCTCCCAGCCGGAACCGTCCGGAGAGAGAATTCCCCACAGCACGGTCAATATCGGCTTCTGTCAACAGCCCTCTGTCCAGTGCATCTCTGGCTGCTGCCGCCACCATGTCTGCTTCATCGGTCATCACATCATTGCCGTTTTTCAGGCAGGCGGCAAGAGCCTCTGCATGGGTGGCGTGAGAATGGTGTGCCAGCACATTCTGGGAAAAATCTGCTCCGTCTGTCACAATGAATTCCAGCCCCCACTGCTTTTTTACCAGCGTTTTCAGGTCGGGATTCATGCAGGCGGGAACGCCGTTTAGCTCATTATAAGCCGTCATCATAGAGCCTGTGCCGCCGCGGACGATAGAAGCTTCAAAGGCACGGTAATAGTATTCCCGCAGTGTTCGCGGGGTGACGTTGGAAGAACAGCTGTTCCGTTCTTTTTCGTTGTTGTTGGCACAAAAGTGTTTCAGTGTGGGGATCACACGGCGGTATGTCGGGTGGTCACCGGCCATGCCCTGCGTATAGGCGGTGGTCATTTCTCCGATCAGAAACGGGTCTTCGCCGTAGCCCTCTTCTGTGCGTCCCCAGCGGGGATCACGTTCCGGATCGACTGTAGGTCCCCAGAGCATCAGGTGCCCCTTGGGATCTTTCCGGTGATAATAGCGGGCTTCTTCGCCGGCAATTTCTCCCAGCTGTTCCATGAGGTTCGGGTCAAAGGTAGAAGCCAGCCCGATCGGCTGCGGGAACACGGTAGACGGCTCTGTCTTTTCGCGGGAAACATAGCCCCGTGCCACTTCCTGACCCACATACCATTCTCCGATGCCCAGCCGTTCTACAGGCAGCTGATGGGTGGAGAGCAGGTGGATCTTTTCTTCTATGGTCAGACGGGAAAGCAGGTCTTTCACCCGTTCAATAATAGGCAGGCTGGTGTCACGGAAACGTTCCGGTTGATTTGGCATAGTAAAATCTCCTTTATCTGCAGCATTATCATGCAAATGATTGATTTGAGGCAATACCACACAAAGAGCGTCTGGCGACTTTGCACGCCAT
>UMFY01028815.1_pt1 | contig 11941 bp, 11 predicted proteins | sample 1965121 | NCBI WGS metagenome assembly UMFY01 (sample SAMEA4836057, study PRJEB28245) | human gut metagenome | biome: gut microbiome; material: fecal sample | place: Denmark | collected 2008
GCGGGTCGATCGATGGGTCGAACAGCACGAGTATTCGCGTGATCTGATATTTCTTCAGCACAAAATTCCACAGCACCGGCACGCTCGCCACCGCGACGCCTGCGCCGAGCGCGATCCATTTGAGCGACAGACCGGCCGCGAACAGCATAATGACCGCGATCATGAAATACTGAATCGCCATGCCCGAGTCGCCCGAGGAGACGACGACCGCCGCCATCATGATAAGCGTATGCAGCGCGATGACCGCAAGACCGCGCAGCTCGCTGATATACTCTCCGACCTCGGAGATATGCGCCGCCATCGTGAAGATGAAGATCAGCTTGCCGAGCTCGCCCGGCTGAAGGCTGGTCACGCCCAGATTGAGCCACGCGCGCTGGCCGTTGACCTCCATGCCGAGAGGCGTGAACAGCAGCAGCTGAAGGCAGATGTTCACGATAACGAAGTTTTTCCACCTGTTCCGCAGCCCCTCCAGGTCGATAAGGCTCATCAGCACGAAGGCGCCGAAGCCGATCAGGATGGCCGCGCCCTGCACATACAGATTTTTTGTCGAGCCGTCGTCCTTGATCGAGACCGGATTGAGCGTGGCGGAGTAGATGAGCGCCATGCCGTAGCCGGAGCAGATAAAGGCGATGACCGCCAGATACAGATCGGTGTTTTTCAGATAATGCGCCACCGATTTGAAAAGGTCCATGCAGACCCTCCTTTTCCGTGTTCTTGTTATTCCATACGGAAATATAATATCAGATTATATCATACCACAATGACGCACATTTTTCGAGATTGAATTTCGTCAAATTTTTCGCGCACCTCACTGGAAAACTGTGCAGAACATTGTTATAATGGTTTTAACATTTAAGTGTGTGCGGCCGGGCGACAATCCGTTCGCCGCGCCCCAGTTATCAGGAGGAATGTTATGTTATCCGACATCGAAATCGCACAGGGCTGCCAGATGCGCCCGATCACCGAGGTAGCAGCGGCAGCCGGTCTGGACGCCGAGGATCTTGAGCTGTACGGCAAGTACAAGGCCAAGCTGTCCGCAGACGTATGGAAAAAGACCGCAGACAAGCCGGACGGCAAGCTCGTTCTCGTCACCGCCATTAACCCGACTCCTGCCGGCGAGGGCAAGACCACCACGACCGTCGGTCTGGGCGAGGCGCTCGCAAAAATGGGCAGAAAGGCCATGATCGCGCTGCGCGAGCCGTCTCTCGGCCCGGTATTCGGCATCAAGGGCGGCGCGGCAGGCGGCGGCTACGCGCAGGTCGTTCCGATGGAGGACATCAATCTGCACTTCACCGGCGACATGCACGCGATCACCGCGGCGAACAATCTGCTCTGCGCCATGCTCGACAACCACATGCAGCAGGGCAATGTGCTCGGCATCGATCCGCGCCGCATCGTTTTCACCCGTGTCATGGATATGAACGACCGCGCGCTGCGCAACATCACGATCGGTCTGGGCGGCAAGGTAAACGGTGTGCCGCGCGAGGATCACTTCATGATCACGGTCGCGTCCGAGGTCATGGCCATCCTGTGTCTGGCGAAGGATCTCGACGACCTCAAGAAGCGCTTCGGCGACATTCTCGTCGCGTACACCTTTGCCGGCAAGCCGGTCTATGCGCGCGACCTGCACGCTGAGGGCGCGATGACCGCGCTGATGCGCGACGCCATCAAGCCGAACCTCGTTCAGACGCTCGAGGGCACCCCGGCGCTCATGCACGGCGGCCCGTTCGCGAACATCGCGCACGGCTGCAACAGCGTTCAGGCGACCCGTCTCGCCATGAAGCTCGCTGACATCGCCATCACCGAGGCCGGCTTCGGCGCGGACCTCGGCGCAGAGAAGTTCATGGACATCAAGTGCCGCAAGGCCGGCATCTCTCCGGACTGCATCGTGCTCGTCGCGACCGTCCGCGCGCTCAAGTACAACGGCGGCGTACCCAAGACCGAGCTGAACACCCCCGACATGGGCGCGCTCGAGCGCGGCATCTGCAACCTCGACGCCCATCTGGACAACATGAAGAAGTTCGGCGTGCCGGTCGTTGTCGCCATCAACGCCTTCCCGACCGATACTGCCGAGGAGATGGAGTTCATCCGAAAGCACTGCGCAGAGCGCGGCGTCCGCGTTGCCCTGTCCGAGGTATTCGCCAAGGGCGGCGAAGGCGGCGAGGAGCTTGCACGTGAGGTGCTGACCGTGCTCGACGAGGGCAAGGCAGACTTCCACATGCTGTATGAGGACGAGCTTCCGCTCGAGGAGAAGATCCGCAGAATTGCCAAGGAAATCTACGGTGCGGGCGGCGTGACCTTCGCTCCCGCGGCGCACAAGGAGCTTGCGAACATCACCGACATGGGCTACGGCAGTCTGCCGGTCTGCATCGCCAAGACGCAGTATTCGCTGTCCGACGACGCTTCGCTGCTCGGCCGTCCGAGCCCGTTCGTTGTAAGCGTCCGCTCGGCGCGTCTGGCCGCCGGCGCAGGCTTTGTTGTCGTGGAGACCGGCGCAGTCATGACCATGCCGGGTCTGCCGAAGGTTCCGGCGGCAGAAAAGATCGACGTGGACAATGCCGGTACGATCACCGGGCTGTTCTAAGGGGGACGCTGTCTCCCTTAGATACGCTCCCGGTTCCGGAGAAACCGGGAGCGATAACCCCCTCTCGTCCGCACGGCGGACGAGGCCGTGCCGCCGCGGCACGGGCAGAGGTGTAAAAGTCCGGCAAAGCTGGACTTTTACAGAGAATTTTATGCGGCGCACTGCGGTGCGCCTGTCCTGCCTGTTTTGCCGAAGGCAAAATGCGGCAGGAGACTGCGCCCTTCGGGCGCGAAAGGCACGCTTGGCGTGCCTTTCCTTTTCTCCCGTAGGGAGTCGGAAACTTTCGGACGACTCGTGTTCTGCGAAGTCAAAACACAGGTTGTCGGAAAAACGAAGTTTGTCGACAGGCTTGACAGGCTTCTTGCTATTTTCATGTCCGCATGATATGATAGTATTGAAATGATACAAAGAAAAGGTGTTTCCATGGAATATATCACCCATTCGCCCGAGGAGACAGAGGCGCTCGGCGCGAAGTTCGCTCTCAGCCTGCATCCCGGCGATGTCGTGGCGTTCTCCGGCGACCTCGGCGCAGGAAAAACCGCCTTCACGCGCGGCGTGCTGCGCGGTCTCGGCTATACCGGCCGCGTCACCAGTCCGACGTTCGCCATCGCGAACGAATACCACACAGACCGTGCAGATGTGGCGCATTTCGATCTCTACCGCATCCTCGACAGCGAGGCACTGTTCGAGATCGGCTTCGATGAATACCTTGACGGCTCGAAGATCGTGCTGATCGAATGGAGCGAAAATGCTGCCGATATCCTGCCGGACAGCTATAAAACCGTGCATATTCAGTACGGAACTTTCGAAAATGACCGAGTGGTCACGATTGATGAGGTGAAGAAGCAATGAAAATTCTCGCTCTGGAGTCCTCTGCGGTGAGCGCTTCGGTCGCTCTGACCGAGGACGACAAGCTCATCGCACAGTCCTTTCAGAACTGCGGTCTGACGCACTCGCGCACCCTGCTGCCGATGGCGGAGGCGCTGCTCGCAAACTGCGGCGTTTCGCTCTCCGAGGTCGATGCTTTCGCGGTCGCACACGGCCCGGGCTCGTTTACCGGCGTGCGCATCGGCGTTGCGACAGTCAAGGGGCTCGCGCTCGGCACGGACAGGCCGTGCGTCGGCGTATCGACGCTCGAGGCCATGGCCTGGGGCGCGCGCTCTCTCGGCGGCAGTCTCTGCTGCGTCATGGACGCCCGCGCCGGTCAGGTATACAATGCGCTCTTCGAGGTCGACGGCCTCACACCAAGGCGTCTGTGCGATGACCGCGCGCTCAAAATGACCGAGCTTTCCGAAGAAATCGGCGAAGCTCCGTATTTTCTGGTTGGAGACGGTGCGAACTTGTGTTATAATACCATTAAAGACAGCTGTACCGGTCTGCGTCTTGCGCCGCCCGAGCTGCGCTACGCCACCGGCTTCGGTGTCGCGGCCGCCGCGCTGCCGCTCATTCGTGAGGGCAGAACCTGCACCCCGCAGGAGCTCGACGCCTTCTATCTGCGCCGTCCGCAGGCCGAACGCGAACGCATGAAGCGTCTCGCGGAGAACAAATAACAAATTCAGACTTCAATAAAAGGAGACTACGATTATGGCAACCGTACATGAAATGGACCACCCGCTGATCAAGCACAAGCTGAGCCTGATGCGCGACAAGACCACCGGCGTCAAGGAATTCCGCGAGGCCGCTTCCGAGATCGCTATGCTGATGTGCTACGAGGCGACCCGTGATCTGCCGCTCAAGGAGATCACCATCGAGACCCCGGTTTCCGAGGCTCGCGTACAGGTCATTTCCGGCAAGAAGATCGCTCTCGTTCCGATCCTGCGCGCAGGTCTCGGCATGGTAGAGGGCATTCTGGAGATGATCCCGGCGGCCAAGGTCGGCCACATCGGTCTGTACCGCAACCCGGAGACCCTCCAGCCGATCGAGTATTACTGCAAGCTGCCGAGCGACATCAACGAGCGCGACGTTCTGCTGCTCGATCCGATGCTTGCAACCGGCGGTTCCGCGATCGCTGCGATCGACGGCCTCAAGCGCCGCGGCGTCAAGCACATCAAGCTGATGAACCTCATCGGTGCGCCGGAAGGTGTTGCTGCAGTTCAGAAGGCTCATCCGGACGTTGAGATCTTCGTCGGCGCGATCGACGAAAAGCTGAACGATCACGGCTACATCGTTCCGGGTCTGGGCGATGCCGGCGACCGTATCTTCGGCACCAAGTAAGCAAAAAGTTCACATCACCGATACCCCCGCAAAGGAGGCTGGCGTATGACAAAGAAACGCTTACTTCGTTTTTCCCCGTACCTAACTTTTCTGTTCTGCTACGGCTTTGTCACGATAGTCGGTCTGATACCCGGGTTGCTGTACGGCAACGAAATGGGCTACTGGCTGCTCGGCTTCTGGTTTATCCTGCCGTGGTCTGCCCTGCTGTGTACGTTTTTCGCAGCGTTTCTCAGACTGCCGCTTTACCCGCTCCTGCCAGTCATAGCCGGTTCGTGGGCGCTCTGGATACCGTGGGTCACGTTCGGCCCGCAGGTCTTTCCGCAGAGCCTTGGTTACGGGCTTATCCCCGCAATCATCGGACTTATCGCGGGCATAGCAGCGCCCAAAGCTGTCAGATGGTATCGGCAGAAACACAACTGATCTATGGCATTCGGTGCGGCTTCGGCCGCACCGTTTTGTCTCTGCATACGGAGTAGATATGGAGAAGATTGAATTACTCGAGGTCCAGTCGCAGCGTCTGTACTTCCGCCGCCTGCGCGCGACCGATCTCGAGCTTGCCTCCTGCGTTCTTCAGAACGCGGAGACCATGGCGGCATGGGACCGGCCGTATGACCGCAGTGATACGCTGGATTTTATCGCGGATATGCTGCGCCGCTACCGCACGGACGGCATCGGCTATGTCGCAGCCTTCGAAAAGCAGACGGACGAGCTGGTGGCGCTCTGCGGCCTGCTCGCGGAGCAGCTTGCCGGCCGTCCGGCCGTCAGTCTCGGCTGCATCGTGCGCAGCGAAAAGCGCTTTCACGGTTTCGGCAGAGAATGCCTGTCCGCCATGCTCAGCTGCGCGTTCGCGCGGCTCGAGCTCGACCGCGTTGTTTCCTTCATCCGGCTCGACAACGTCGGTGCGCTCCAGACCGCTGCCGCGTTCGGCATGAAGCCGGTCGGCCGCTGCGAGCGCGTCCATGCCGGTCAAGCCGTCCCTCACGCCGTTCTCGAGATGCGCAATCCGCTCGCTGCACCGGACGGCATAAACTGAATACTGCACAAAAAAGCTGTCCTTCCGGAGATGTTATCTCGGAAAGACAGCTTTTTTCGTCAATTCAGTGCTTATGTGAAACGTCAGCTTCGCGACAGCTTATCTGTACTGTTCTGCCCAGACCGCCGCGCCCGCCTCGAGCGACTTCGGCACATCCAGCACGCGCTGGTTTGCGCTGCCGCGGAAGCGAAGCTCGATGTTCTTCTCCTCCATGAGGAAACGGCCGTCCACGAGCAGATCCAGCTCGCCGAGCAGCTTTTTGACATAGGGGTCGGAAAGCTGCATCAGCTCCTCAAAGGTGTAACCCGAGTAGGCCATGAGGTGCTTTCCCCTGCTCTTCAGTTCGACCGCCAGACGGTACAGCGGCTCCGCCTTGCAGAACGGCTCGCCGCCCGAAAAGGTCACGCCCTTTACGAACGGGTTTTTGCACATATCCTTCAGCAGTGTATCGAGCGCGATGTCCTGTCCGCCGTCAAAGTCGTGCGTCTGCGGATTGTGGCAGCCGGGACAGCCGTGCGGACAGCCCTGCACGAACAGCGTATAGCGGAAGCCGGGGCCGTCTACAATAGACTCCCCGACCGTTCCCGCGATGCGAATGGTGCCTTCCATTTACGCAGTATGCTCCTTCTCCATCGGGCAGCAGGTGGTGACCGAGTGCTTGACGCGATCGTGCTCCTCCGCGCGCTTGCCATTGTTGAAGCGGTCGAGCGTGCCGACGAGATAGCCCGTGATGCGGCGGATGCGCTCGAAGCCGACACCCTCACCGATAAGCTGCTCCTGCATAACCTGATTGTTCTCCATGACAGACATCCTTTCTATTCCGGGGACAGCGGGCTTGCGCCGTCGCTGCCGATCATTTTCTCACGATTTTCAGAGTATTTGGCTGACGGTCAGCTTCCTCGTTCGGGTCGCCATGGTAGCCGATCGTCGTGCTGTTGTAATTCTTGTAAAGGCCGAGCTTCTGCAGCCTGGACAGCGGCACGCCCTCGCCCTCACGGCGTCCGCAGCGCGGACATACCTCGCCGATGATGCCGGTATAGCCGCAGACCGGGTCGCGGTCGATCGGATGGTTGATCGCGCCGTAGCCGATGCCGGCTTCCTTCATCGCGCGGACGACCGCCTCGAACGCCTCCAGATTCTGCGTCGGGTCGCCGTCCAGCTCGATGTAGCTGATGTGGCCGCCGTTGGTCAGTTCATGATAAGGCGCCTCGCGCGCGATCTTCTCGAACGCGGAGATCGGATAGTAAACCGGCACATGGAACGAGTTGGTGTAGTAATCGCGGTCGGTAACGCCCGGGATGACACCGTATTTCTCGCGGTCGATCCGGACGAAGCGGCCGGACAGGCCCTCTGCCGGAGTCGCGATCAGCGAGAAATTCAGATGGTACTTCTCGCTCGCCTCATCCATGCGCTTGCGCATATGGCCGACGATCTCAAGGCCGAGGTTCTGCGCCTCCTCGCTCTCGCCGTGATGACTGCCGATGAGCGCCTTGAGGCATTCCGCAAGGCCGATGAAGCCGAGCGTCAGCGTGCCGTGTTTCAGCACCTCGCCTACCTCATCGTCCGGGCCGAGCTTCTCGGAGTCGATCCACACGCCCTCGCCCATGAGGAACGGGTAGTTGCGCACGCGCTTGGCGCACTGAATGCGGAAGCGGTCGAGCAGCTGGTCGATGACAAGGTCGATCTTGCGGTCAAGATCCTCGAAGAACCAGTCCAGATCGCCGTGGCTGCGGATCGCGATGCGCGGCAGGTTGACCGACGTGAACGACAGGTTGCCGCGGCCGTAGGTGATCTCGCGGGACGGGTCAACGATATTGGACATGACGCGCGTGCGGCAGCCCATGTAGCCGACCTCGGTCTCCGGATGACCGGGCTTGTAATATTTCAGATTGAACGGCGCGTCGAGGAACGAGAAGTTCGGGAACATGCGCTTGGCGGAAACGCGGCAGGCGAGCTTGAACAGATCGTAGTTCGGGTCGCCGTCGTTGTAGTTGACGCCTTCCTTGACCTTGAAGATGTGGATCGGGAAGATCGGCGTCTCTCCGTTGCCGAGACCGGCCTCGGTCGCGAGCAGCAGCTGCTCCATGACCAGACGGCCTTCGGGCGAGGTATCCGTACCGTAGTTGAGCGAGGAGAACGGGATCTGCGCGCCCGCACGGGAGTGCATGGTATTGAGGTTGTGCACCAGAGCCTCCATCGCCTGATAGGTGCCCTTGCGCGTCTCCTTGTCGGCGTACTTGCGCGCGAATTTCATGCATTTCGCGACCGTCTTTTCGTCCATGCTCTCGGAAAGTGCCTTTGCCATCGCCTCGTCATAGCCGTTGTCGCCGGCGAGGCAGGCCCATTTGCCGGTCTCCTGCTCGACGCGCTCGGTCAGTTCTCTTGCATCCACCTCATTGTTGTCGTCCTCGCCGAACACCTCGAGCGCCTTGGCGAGGTTGCTGCGGAACAGCTTGCGGAAGGTCTTGCGCACACCCGGCGCCATGGAGTAATCGAAGTTCGGAACCGACTGACCGCCGTGCTGATCGTTCTGGTTGGACTGGATCGCGATGCACGCCAGAGCCGCATAGGAGCGGATGTCGTTCGGCTCACGCAGGAAGCCGTGACCGGTCGAAAAGCCGTCGCGGAACAGCTTCAGCAGATCGATCTGGCAGCAGGTGGTGGTCAGCGTGAGAAAATCCAGATCGTGAATGTGGATGTCGCCGTCGCGGTGCGCCGCTGCATGCGCCGAGTCAAGGATGAACATCTCGTAGAACTGCTTTGCGCCCTCCGAGCCGTACTTGAGCATGGTGCCCATCGCGGTATCGCCGTCGATGTTGGCGTTCTCGCGCTTGATGTCGTTCTCGATGGAGGACTTGAAGGTCAGATCCTCGTAGACCTTCATCAGGCGGGTATTCATCTCACGCACGCGCGTACGCTCGTTGCGGTACAGGATGTATTTCTTCGCGGTGCGGGCGTGGCCGCTCTCGATGAGCACGGTCTCGACCGTGTCCTGAATCTGTTCTACCGTCGGGATTTTCTCGCTGACAGTCTTTTCAAGCTCCTTTTCGACCTGCTCCGCCAGCTCGTGCGCCATCTCGTAATCCTGGCCGCCGACCGACTGCGCCGCGCCGAAGATCGCGTTCGCGATTTTATCCAGATCAAACGGAGCTGTTCGGCCGTCTCGCTTGATAATCTGCTCTATCATAACCAAAAATCCCTCTCTCATACAAAAACCGCCTTGCGGCGATTACTAAATTTCGTGGTGTTGCCCCGTTTTGTACACCATATATTGTGCTCATTCGGTGCTTGCAAATACTATTGTAAACCGTGAGTCCGCGTCTGTCAAGGGGCGAAAAAATCTTTGGTACTTTTGTAAGAAAAGGATTTTTTTTATTGTACTATCTTCTGAACTTTTATTTTTTTCTTCGGCGCAGGCTGGGGATAACCTGTGATTATAAAACCGCCTCATGTGGACAAAGCTGTGGACGGAAAAGGGGGAGGGCATTCTCCGGATGTCCTCCCCCCTTCTGTGTTTGCCTGTGACTGTCAGTCCGCCAGACCGATCGCGTCGGAGACCGGCATGGACAGTATCAGTCCGTGACTGCGCGTCCGGGTTCCCACCGCGCGCATCAGCTCGGTCATGACCTGCTGCTTTTCCGCACTTTTGACAACAAGGAAAACAATTTCCTTTTCCGCCTGTATCTCGATGCCGAAAAAGCGCTTGACTTCGTTTTCCGCGATGCCGCGCGCCGAGATCACCGTACCGCCGCGTGCGCCGGCCTTGCGCGCCGCATCCATCGCGACGTTCGTGTAGCCTCGCTCCATCACGACGGCGACCACATCGAAGCCTGTCTGTTCGCTTTTGTTCATCCGGATCTCCTCCTGTTCGTCCGCCTGCGTCAGCAGGCTGTGCCAGCGGCGTCCAATGCCGCTGACCGGAATGGTGAACGCGATACCGCGTCCCGGGTAGCGCATCTGAAGCTCTTTTCCGAGCCGGTTCAGGATACGCTGCGCCTGTCCGCTCGCCGCGAGACAGAACACGACTGCCTTGGCCGTCTCGCCGATGCCGAGCAGGTCGAGCATTTCCGTGCGCGCCGTACCGTGCGCCATGCACACATAGTCGAGCAGCGCGTGCTCCTCGCGGAACAGGCTGAGTATCTTTTCGCTCTTGCCGACGTCAACGACCGCTACGGCGAACGCAAGGCCGCTCTGCGCGGTCATCTGCGGTGTATGCTCCATCATATCAAGTATCCCCCTCCAGCACGATAATGCTGTCCTCATCGTCCGCAGCGAGCGTATCCTGCGGCATATCTTTCTGTTTGAAGCGGTAGAGCAGACCGAGCGTCTGTATCGTCAGCAGCGGCGTCATGGCGACCATCGCCACGATGCCGAAGGCATCGGTCAGCACGTTCCCTCCGAGCGCTTCGCAGGCGCCCATCGAGAAGGGCAGCAGGAAGGTCGTTGTCATCGGGCCGGACGCGACGCCGCCCGAGTCGAACGCAATGCCGGTAAATATCTTCGGCACAAAAAACGTCAGCGTGAGCGCGATCAGGTAGCCCGGAATCAGGATATAGTAAATAGAGATGCCCGTGAGCACGCGCAGCATCGCCAGTCCCACCGAGCACGCCACACCGATCGACAGGCTGAGCATCATCGCGCGCTGCGAGATACCGCCGTTTGTGATCGTTTCGACCTGTCGGTTGAGCACATGCACCGCCGGCTCGGCAGTGACGAGGAAGTAGCCGATGAGCATGCCGAGCGGAATTAAGATCCAGCTTTTGCCGCTCAATGCAAGCTGCTGTCCGAGATAATGACCGGCCGACATGAATCCGACATTGACGCCGGTCAGAAACAGCGCCAGGCCGACAAATGTATACAGAAAACCGATACCAATTTTCTGGAGCTGAATCTTGTGAAAGCGCTTAAAGATCAGCTGAAATATCGCACAGAATGCAATGACCGGCAGCAGTGCGGAAACGACCTCGCGTATGTAGTCCGGCAGCGCATGGACAAATTCCGCTGCGACCTGGCGGGTGTCCTCGAGCTCCGGAACTGCGATCTGCGTATAACCAGCGTCGCCGCCCGAATAAAAAATGCCGAGCAGCAGGACCGCAAGCACGGGGCCGATGCTGCACAGTGCGACCAGGCCGAAGCTGTCATCTTGTGCGTCGCTGTCGCCTCGTATCGAAGCGAGACCAACGCCGAGCGCCATGATGAACGGAACCGTGATCGGGCCGGTCGTAACACCGCCCGAATCGAATGCAACCGATACAAATTCGTTCGGCACAAAGGCGGAAAAGATGAAAACTGCAATATAGAATAGAATGAGCAAAAGAGAAAGTCGTATTTTGAAGATTGTGCGCAGCAGTGCGAGCACGAAGAACAGACCGACGCCGACTGCGACCGTCCAGATCAGCATGCTGTTCGGGATGGACGGAACCTGTCCGGCGAGCACCTGAAGATCCGGTTCGGCGATCGTGATCAGAATGCCGATCAGCAGTGTAATCGCGATGACCACAGCAAGATTTTTTGTCTTCGGCAGCTGTGCGCCGATACCCTCGCCCATCGGTGTCATGGATACATCCGTGCCAAGCGAAAAGAACGCCATGCCGACAATCAGCAGCACGGCGCCTGCAAGGAACAGGACAAGCGTGCCGACCGGCATCGGCGTGATCGTCATGCTGAGTACAAGGACGATCAGCGTGATCGGAAGCACGGAAGATAGAGCTTCCTGAATTTTTTCTCGCAGAATTTTGTTCATTCTCAACCTCCACATTTCAGAGATATACCATTATATCTATTATATACGGAGATCAATACAACGTAAATCGTTAGGGCGTTTTCTTAACAAAAACAAAACACCGATTCGTTTGAATCGGTGTTTTGTGTGCGCGTTGAGTTATCTTCCCGGGCCGTCGCCAGCCAAGTATTGTCACCGTAAATGAGCTTAACTACTGTGTTCGGAATGGGAACAGGTGTACCCTCATCACCATTAACACGCACTTACTTTTCTGTGTACAGAAAAGTAAGCAAAAGAAACTTCAATGTGCGCTTCGCGCAACCTTTCTGTATCAGAAAACTATTAGATTTTAACACATTCCTCACGTCTTGTCAACTGTTATTTTGGT
>UMFY01004580.1_pt1 | contig 11786 bp, 9 predicted proteins | sample 1965121 | NCBI WGS metagenome assembly UMFY01 (sample SAMEA4836057, study PRJEB28245) | human gut metagenome | biome: gut microbiome; material: fecal sample | place: Denmark | collected 2008
TCTAAGCAGTAGGTCAGGGGTTCGAGTCCCTTTTGGCGCGCCAACCTAACAAATTAGGAAACCCTTGAAAAGTGGCTTAAATAGTGGCTTTTTGAGGGTTTTCTTGTTTTTGTCATTATACATAGCCTCGTTCCAAGCGTGGCAAAAACCTACTTGTTTTACCAAGTAGTACCAAGTAATACCAAATAAACTGTTGTCAAAACTGTTGTCAAAATTTCAAAATTCTCTGACAACAGTTTTCAAAACACAAAATCGGAGGTCAATTTATGAAAAACACAAAAAATGACAAAAACACAAATCAACCAGTTCGTACCAGAAGAGACAACGGAGCAGGTTCAATTACCCTACGAAAAGACGGAAGATGGATGGGTTCAATTCAGTACGGATATAAAGCTGACGGTAAACCAAAACGCATTACCGTCTACGGAAAAACACAGCAAGAAGTAAAGAGAAAACTAAGAGAGAAAAGTGAAGAGTTTGTTAAAAACGATGGCAATATCATATTAGCTAAATCAATTAAGGATTGGTTTTCAGAATGGTTGTATAAGGAATTAAAATACACCTTAAAACCGAAAAGTTTTGATGCAAAAGAAAGAACGATCAATAAATTTATTATTCCAAATTTTGGCTATATACAAATTAACCAGTTGACATCTAAAGATGTACAAGCCCTTATAAACAAAATGGTAAAACAGGGGTATTCTTTATCCCAAATAGATAAAGTAAAAACAACAATAGCACAAAAATATCGCTTAGGGATGCAAAATAATGAAGTAACAATAAACCCAGCACTTAATGTGAAATTGCCAGCATCATTGAAAGCTGAGGTGGATACTAAACAGGTTTCAGCATTAAGTGAGGAAGAAGTAAAGAAATTAACCGAGCTGGCGTATAAAACACATCCTAATGGAACAAAAATATACTCCAGAGGAGAATTTATTGTATTTTTGCTCAATACTGGCTTAAGATTTGGAGAGGCAACAGCTTTAACTTGGGATGATGTTGACTTTCAAAACCACACAATTACTGTTAATAAGAGTTATGTTACAGTATTAAATCGGGATAAAAATAATATTAATCCTCGAACCAAAAAACCTTATGCAACTACAATGGTATTGCAACATTCTCCAAAGACAACACGCAGTACAAGAATTATTCCATTAAACAAAGAAGCTCAAAGAGCTTTAAAAGGTTTATGGGATTGCAATAAAAAATACGAGTTGGTATGTGCTAACGAGAATGGAAATCCTAATAGTTCATCTAATTTAAACAGAAGTTTAAAATATATGCTTAAACGGGCGGGTATAAGCACCTCGTACAGTGTTCATTCATTGCGTCACACCTTTGCCACACAGTTATTTCGTAATCATGTGGACATAGAAATAATTAGTCAATTATTAGGACACGCAGACACTACGATAACCTACAACACCTACATTCATATTATTCAGGCGGAAAAAATTGAAGCAGTTGGTTCGTTGGATTTTGTGAAATAAAATACAAAAAAATAGGGGTAACTCAAATCGAGTTACCCCTAAAAATTTAAAAACTATGGGAAAGTCATTAACCCTCTCAATGCAAAACCTAATGGTTTTTGATACCTTATTTTGTTTCATCTCTAAAAACTTCACGCAGAAACTCTGCTCAATTATTAATAATCTTCTTAATCATCCTCTTTGTCTGTTTTATCGTCCTTAACCAAGTGAATCTTATTTGTTCTCTCTCCAAGTTCCAACAACTCTTTAACCGTATATTCACGAAAATGAACCGTCTTTTTGTCTACTATAATTTCTTGATTTTTGTTCTTTTTATGTGACTTCTTCATTTGTGTTACACCTCTGGCATACATTTATTTTTATTTAAATTTAGTAAGTAAGACAAACCTACAATGTCAATATACGATTTTAAATATGTGTTTATGAAAGTTTCAATCTCTATTTCGGTTTCTTTACGACTTTTTGCGTGTTGTCCAAATGGCGTTTTATGTAGACAATCTATTTGTAAAATAAAATCTACACTGCTTTCATCCATTACCGAAACCGCAATACCAATATACTCTTTAATATCAATATTGTGAGTAGGATTTTTATACCATTTGCTATTCTTTGCATTTATTTGATTTTCAGACACAAGGCTTATTCCAACCTTATTGCTTGAAAAAATATAATACGAATAATATTTACTCCTACTTGTGAGAGGTTTAGAACCCTTGCAAGTATCTCTATTTGGACTCCTTCTGCCTGACATTTTTACATGTCTCTCTATTTTGTCTTTAGATGTTTTATTAAACACATACTCAACCGATACTCGTGTGCTACAGTGTAAAACTTCCTTAAACAAGTGCTGTATCTTTTCGCACACAATTTCGCTTGTTTTCTTAAAAATATGAGATTTCCATTGTGGGTTGCTTTTAATTTCTATGTTTATTGTGTTCATTAGCGAATTTTGATTACTCAAAGCTTCGATGGCTATTTGCTGCTTTTTATTTTGATGTTCTTGATATTTTGTACAGACCGCATTAAAAACAATGCCACCAATCAATAACATAAAAGTTAAAACAAACCAAAGATAAATTTGTAAATCAAAAAATATAGGGATTATAATACCTAATACAGACGCAATAATAGCCATCACAGTATTATTTGTCCCTATCGCATAGATGAATTTTAGAAAACTGATGAATCCGCTATTGTCGTTTTTATGTTCTTCTACCCATTTATACATATTATCAGTACCCTTAGCAATTATTTATTATATTATTATAGTAGCACAAATGTTGTAGAAAATCAACGACAACCAGTATTTTTTGGAAGTATATATTAAAAACACATCTTCTCCCAATTTATTATTCGATAGTGGTGAGCGAAAAACATTTTCAAGCCAGTCACTTATTATTCGCTAGTGGTGAGCGAAAAACATTTAAAAGGATTATTTTAATCCCATTTGATTTCATTTTTATTATACTTAGATAATCTATCTAATATCCATTGCTTTTTGTGGTGAGACTGATTGTCAAAATCTTTAACTTTATTTTTATCTACCTCGAAAGACTGACTTATCGGTACTGCAAGCACTGACATTTTTAACATCCTTTCTAAAAAAACGAAATTGGCGTTTATGACCATTGGTACGCCATAAACCAACCCACCTCTTTATCTTCCTCTATGTTGGTCAACCATAGTCTTATCTTCGCTCGCTGTCCAATTATTTTGAGTCGCTGGCATCGTGCTACGACCAAGAATCTAAACCATTTCATCTGTATTCTACAGAAAGGTAGTTGCGTTCGCATTCCTGACATCTAAAGGTAGATGTTACCACTATACAAATCTGCCCAAGTGGGCTGACACTAAATGTCATAATTGCCTGTGAATCCTCAGATTATCACAGGGCGATCACTAATATATTATGCCCCACAAGCTCGAAAAACATTGCAGAAATACCAAGACCGTATACCCTAAAGTATCACAGTACGAACTTATGTGTTATCTTTTGGTCTGTCAGCCAAGTGCCCTTTTAGCATTGGCGATTTTGGTGTCTTTTGCTCGAATACCGTCATTAATAAGATGATAGATAGCATTGATTGTCTTTTCTCCAACAATACCATCAACTGTGACCTTACCTGCTTTCTGTGCTTCTTTTACAGCCTTTAAAGTGCCATCTCCGAAACCGTCCGAGTTGTCAACCTTTGTCTTGATGATACCCATATTATAGAGTGTAATCAACTGTTTCTTGAATGCAAGTATAGCTGTGTTATGTAAACCGTATTTAATCATTTCTTCTTCCTCCGTATCTGTTGTTTTACCACCAAGTTTTGCAGTTACTGTTTTTGCAAGATTGCCAAGACGGTTGTAAAGCCAATCGCCCGGACAGGATTTATTTGCAAACCATCTATGTACAGTTAAAACCATTTCATTCGACTTTGGCGAATAATTTAGCGTCTTGCTCTCATTGCCAAACCAAAGCAGTTTAGTTTTGCCGTTTCGCTTGCAAATGTCAACACATAAGTCAACAAGTTTGTTGTATACTTTGCTATTCATCGTGTACGGTGCGGTTGTGTCACTTGCACATTCAATTGTTACCGCCCTCTGGTCATTTGCATTTGACGAACTACACCAAGAACGATTACCTTCATCAACACAAAGCAATACTCTGCCATCATAACCAATACCATAGTTACAACTTGCATCGCAAGCTGTGTTCATAAAAATATTGCCGAGGGTTTCAACACTGCACTGACCTACAACACAATGCGGAGTAATGCGGTCAATACTGTGTGTGCGTTTACCGCTGTGGTTTGGGCTTAATTTTGTGTAATCAACAAGTTTTGAATTACTCATAATTATTCCTCGCTTTCATCTGTTTTAAATTACAAAGCACCCACCTCAATTAAGAGATGAGTGCTAATTTTATGTATTGTATTTAATTACTTAGGCTCACCATAAGTCATAGCCTGTTCACTATCTGATGTACCCTTAGTTGTAGGATCGACCACAACACCAAGCACTGCAAGCAAAGCAAATATGGTATTCACTACCGCCGTAAGGTTGTTGCCAAGTTCACCAAAATCAAGCTCAAACCCAAATACTTTAGCTACTGCCTGAATAAACAGAAGTGCCGCAGGAATAAGTGCAAGCCAAAATGTTTTATTTTTAAATCTTACTGTCCAGTTAATCATATAACCAACTCCTTAAATATTCTTTTCTGGCAAATGTAATGCCAGTTTATATCTATCAGTACAATATGTGTCTCCTCCGAGATTGTGATACTCTTTATACAGGTCAATCAAATTGAGCTTTTGTATCGAGGTGATACTATTTTTTGCAATGCACTTGTCACACAACTCTAAGATACTATTTCTCAAACCTGCCTTCACTGCTTCAGCCAACTTAACCGACATATCCCACTTCTCTGTATCAAGAGAAATGTGAGACTCTAACATTTCTTCAATTTTGTTCAGTTTCTCTATTGTGTCATTAGTGTTGTTTGTATTTCGCACCCAACCGATTATTTTACGGCGTAGAGGAGTGACGATAGCAGTCAACACTGTTAATATAGCAGTAGCACAACCAAAGCATACACTAATAGTCTTAATGATTTCAATTATTTCATTACTCATTCAATCACCACATTGGTTATTACTCCTTTGTTTGTATTATTTTTTCAAGCGCTGCAACTCTTGCCTCAAGATTGCCTTTTAAGACTTTATTGCGATTAGCAAGAGATACAGTGCATTGCATATCAATTGTTTTGTTCGCTGCAAGCTTAACTCGTAAATATGTAATAGGTTTAGTTACACCGTCTACAATCAATGACTTGGAAGCCTTATTCAACGCTAACTCCAGAGATGTATCAATTATGTTATAAGACGAATCTGCGAAAGTAATTGTCACATCTGATGAAACTGGTGTAATATTATCTATATAGAAATTATATGTACCGCCTTTCAATTCCAATGAATCAAGCTTAACATAGACGAAAGACTTGCCACTTGTGTATGCTGTATCGCATTTAATACTCAATGTATTGTCTGTTGCTACGACACTAAAGTGAGTATTGGTTTTGCTTGTGTATGTACCATTAGTACACGATAAAATATTTGGAGCATCCTCTAACACATCTGATACATTAGCTTTTGGTTCACCAAAGTCGCTATCTAACAAGTCGTACATTCTAAACAATTTATTATAATCGTCTGTAAGATTATTGGTGTACAGCATATGATTAGGCTTAACATATGTTGTTGAACCAATATCGAGAGTATTACCACTATTCGTCAAACCAAAGTATTGATTATTTGCAGTTTGTACTTCGTTTTCAGTTGTACCATACTTATAATTAACATTAGATAAAGATAATTTATTAATTGCCGAAATCATACTTGCATCAAACATAATTGCAGATACACCACGATAATGTCCTATTTGACAATCGTCAAAAATGATAGACTGATATTGATAAGTCAATCCTGCTGCATACCCTGATCTTAACGGACTTGTCACATTTTCAATTGTGCAATGTCGTACAATAACACTACACGGTTCATTGGTATAATATGTACCTGTTACAGACAGTCTCTGATTAAGCACAATGCCATTGCCAGTGTATTTGTCTCCATGCGTAGATGTTTCAGTTTTATCTGCTCCATAAAGTTTACAGTTGTCAATATAATTAGTGCCGTTATCCCAATCAAGAGTTACACAACTTGCATACTTATTGTGTATTGTTGAGTCTCTAAGTGTCATCTTACCGTATTGTGCTTCAATTGCCGCACCCCAACCATCAATATCAATGTAACAATTGTCAATGTTGGTATATCTTGTACTTACTTTAATGCCTCTTTTTGCACAGTCAGTAATTGTGCAGTTGGATACAGTAATATAACTATCACCACTACAGTCAGCAGAAGGTCTTTGAATTAAATAAATACCATCTCCATCAGGCTCTTTGTTGCCAACTTTGTATCCATTAATGTTGCTAATTTGAGAATTGCTGATATATCCGTGCTGACTAAACTCACCATTAACACTTGACACTCCTATACCGACTGCGTGGATAAATGTATCCTCAGATACAGTACCAGCCTTAATGTCAGATACAATAACATTATTGATATTAAACTGAGAACAGTCTCTAATTAAATTAATACCAGCAGCAAATGAAGATGCTTTGTTTCCTGCACCTTTAATGGTTGCATTTGTGATATTACTGTTTTGACAACCAACTAATGTAATACACTGAGACACTTTGTGTTGTCCATCGAAACAACCCCCGATAATTGTTAAATTATTACAATTAGTGAACTTAAAAAACGAACCTTGCACAGTCGTTTCAGCAGCGTCTGTCGAATTAGTAGCTTGATTGTAAAATACAAAATTAGCATTATCACAAATAATGGTCAAGTCATCAATATTAGACAAAGCAATACCATTGCACTTATAAGTACCTGCTGGAAAATAAAGACATCTTTTACTTAACGAAGCTGTCGGTATTTTCGATAAGCTTGTCACTACTCCTGAATTGCTAACACCATACGCAGTTGCACTCAATAGTGACAAATTATTGTTACTCCAAAAATTATTTAGGAGATATGCAATGCTTGGATAATTCTTAGCCGTGTCCGTAATATCAGAGTTCTCCAAAATCTTCAAATCCTTGTTTTCAGGATTAATGTTAGAATATTTGGATATCAAGGTTAATAATGCACTAAACTGTTCACTTGCTTCAATTACACGACCACTGGTTGACTTGTTAATAGTGAGATTAATACCGCTAATTTTCAAAACCTTGTTATCAATGGTGATATTAAGTTCACCTTCACCCACACCTGCATAAGCAGTCATAGAGGGTTTAACTTCAAACTCAACAACGCCTCGTTTAGCATCTATAATTGTTGCGTCAACAATTTCTTCAGAACCACGAGGGAGAGTTATTGTGTATGTAACTGCCGAACCAGTTAAGTCGATTGCTCCCTTATCATCCACGACCATAAGGCGAGGATATTTGATACCACCCTCGCCTTGTGTCACAGTAAAAAACTTGTTGTTGTCTTTCCAAGCGTGTACTGTATATATTTTATTGTAGGTTTTCATTATTTTCCTCCTTATCACTTCGTTAATATATACATTGTATTTTCATAAATAGAAATATTACTTGTACACTATAACGAATAATTTGGCTTTAAAACCCTCCTTTTAAAACTCTTCAAATTCGCTATCATTCCTATTAATTATTTAAAATTTCCTGTACCTGTGCCCTGATTTTTTCAGACACATCTTACTAATAGCCTAAAATCTACTAAAAAATTTACTGTCCGGTAAAGTCCTTAAAATAATCGTAATAGCTAACCGCACACCGACAAAAAAGTCTTTCATTTGCTTTTGCCATGCCTGCATACAAAGGTGCTGTCGGATGGTTATAGGACTGCCCTGTTTTGTAAATGCTGTTTTTGGCATAGAAAGCGTCATCCTTAATGTTTATAAAAGGTATGTTGTAATAATCTGCAATATTTTTTATGGCAGCAGTAAAACTATCCTCCGTTGCGTTGTAAAGATATGCCATAGACATCAACACAATTTTTGACTTTGGAGCGTGGGCTTTGATTTGTTCGATAATTTTTCCGTAATTTCCGTAGAAAGTGTCAGGATAATCAGAATAGGACTCATAATTTGTGATATCTTCAATCCTACCTAAGTACGAAGTTCCGAGAGAAATTTCGTCGTTAATGCCTAAAGCACACAGATATAATTCTTGTGGTTTCTCCGCAAGCATTTTGGCAAGCCCATGAGAATTGGTAAGCCACGTTCGGGTTGTAAGACCGCCTACAGACAGATTTATACAGGTTGCACCATATTTTCGCGCTAAAATCTGCCCCCAAGATTTTTGGTAATAATCTGCTACAGTATATCCTTTACTCTGTGAGGAGTCAGCAATATAAATTTCACCGCTTGAATACGAATCACCTATGACTGCAAATTTTTCAAAAAATCCAAAATCAATTGGAATTTTTTCCTCATAATTTTCAAAATCTGATTTCGATACACTTTCAAAAATGTAGCAATTCTTTTTAACAAGGAATCCTGTACCTGTGCCTTGCAGTCTTGTACCATCAGCAATCCCTGAAAAATCATAATCAAATCGCATAATAGCACCAGACACGATTGCGGATAAATCAACAGCTATAGTGCCAGTTTCCTCGGTAACTCTTACGCCTTTGATAAGATTTGCTGTTGAGCCTGTATCGTCTGTTGTATAGATGTACAATAAATCGGTATCATCGCCGTTATAATGTCGATTAAAATTACTGATAAGCAAACGAGCATCTGTATGATTCATACCAACTATCTGTACATTGGAAACAATTTTGTCTGCTTTTCCAGTTGACACAAAACTCGAAATCTTGTTTACTATGTTTAAATTCATTTCTTCTTTGACTTTATCAAGCAGATAGTTAAGTCTTGTATCACCATAACACCATGCTGAACAAAGAACATAATTCTTACCAAACTGCACATTAGTATTATAAGGAATCTCGTCCCAATTTACTGCCATAGTGACAGTTTTAGCTAAATTTGAGTAAGTTGCATACCCCGCTATGTCAGAATCAACATTAGCATATAGTTTCGCAGTCGATAATGCACCGTTTTCAACTAAATAAAGTACGATAGTATTTCTTGTAGGTGTTCGTTTGACATGACCTATAGCAATAGTGCTTTCTTCTGTAACACGGATGTCTTTAATCGCATACATCCAGTCGTATGGATATGATTCAAAGACCAGCAAGCCCATATTTGTTAAATAACGCTTCAACTCTTTGATGCTATTGTTTGTATTTTCGTCAGCTCCGACAACCTTTCCGAGATTTGCAGATGTGCCGTTGGAATATGTAAGTGTCAGTTCACCCGAAGCATTGATTTCAGCATTAGTTATCCCGATACCGTCCTTACCGTTTGTGCCGTCAAGACCGTCTTTACCTACGATTTTGCCAAGATTTGTTGAGTCTCCATTCGAGTATGTAATTACAAGTTCTCCACTTGTATTAACTTCGGATTTTGTGATACCTACACCATCGTTTCCGTTCAAGCCGTTTGTACCTTGTGACGGTTTATTTGTATCTGTTTCACCAATGAACCAATTGCCGTTATCACCAATATGCGGAGTAATTCCGTTAGTACCCGAAACACCATCTTGTCCTTTTAGTTCACCATTGTTGAATTTCTGTTGGAAAGTTTCGCCATCTGTAAACGAAATATCATCGGCAGTATAGGTTTGCTTAATGTTCAAATCTTCAAGTGACTTATCTCCATTAAGTTCAACACCATTAATAGAAGGTCTATTACTCAAATGGGCATAATCACCGTCAAACTCTTTAAGTGTTCGCCAAATAGTGTTACCGTCATTATCTATAGACAACACTTGTCCGACAACACCGTTTGTAGTCGGTTTAGAGATAAAATTTTCTAAGATGTTAAAATCATCAGTGCTTTCAATCTTGGTGTCATCTGGTGCAAAAGAAACCTTAAAATTAACGCCTGAAAATCTTACATTACCTTCAGGAAACTGTAATTCTACAATACCTTTTAATACACCTTCAGCCGTTGTCATCTGTAAATACAAAGGCAAATAAATCAAACCTTTATCTTTATCTACTCTGCACTCAACGCCTACCTTGTGTTCGTCTGGCTTTAATCCATAATAGGTGGCAAGCGTACATTCCGAAAGGTCGATATCAGCACCGTGATTTTTAATCTCAATCTCAAACTCAGTCACACCGTGTTCTCTTTGTGTGATTGGTTCAAGCACCTTATTAATATAAGCACAATCAATGCTCAAATGTCTAATAATCATATAATCACCACCTATTATTCTGTAAAATTAAATGTTGTATTTCTAACACTTGTTTGTGAAATCGTATTGAAACAATCAATAAATCTCTTCTTGAGAGGCTTGGCAGAATAGTTTGTATTAAATGTCAAACTAAAATCTAATACATCGCCATGATGTACATGAATTGAAAGCAAAATAGGATACTGCCAATCACCGTCTTTTACTTCAAGAGATAGTGCTGTACCAAGTGTTAAATTTCTAATGTTATCCTTCATTTCGGGAATTGTTAATATGTTCGCTGATTCAATCTCAAATTCATAACACTGCTTACTGAGATAATTGTCGTGGACAGATTTAGCTTGAGCCATTGCTTCTTGTAATGTTGCTATAATATCATTAGCGGAATAGGTGTCACTAAATACAATATTGTCATTTGTCCAATCTCCTTCAGTAATGTAATTTTGGAGTTCCAAAATTTCAGCAGGGGAGAGGATTGTTGCAATACCGTCTTTGTTTGCCTGAAGTGCCGTTTTGTAATTCAGTGTAAACTTTTTAGCTACTGTTTGCATCTTGTTATAACATATGTTGTATTTGGTTACTGCGTTATCATAATCATTTTTTGTATTCCAATATGTCTCTGCTGCCGAATACAATTTTGTATATAAAGATTTGGAGTAATAGCAATCGTAATTGATGTAATCATATGGTGGGTTTCTCATTCCACTCGGAATACGCACATGGTCATCTACAAGAACTTGATAAGCATAACGCAACTCTCCACTTGAAGAGTTAGGGAGCGGTTTGTCACTAAACCCATATTTATCTATTAGATGTGTATTAATTGTATCTGCGACTGTTAAGTATGTTGTTAAAGCTTTTGACACTTTAGAAGCTTGCTCTATTTTCTTTTTATTGCACTCAATCAATAATGCCCCGTTATTAGCATATTTTACAGACTGTTTTTCAATGTTTGTTTGCCACACCGTAAGAGCTTCTTTTAAGGTTCTGTTTTTAGTGTCATCAGCCACATAATCTAATTGATTTTCAATATTACTAAAATTGTACAATATATTATTTCCCGTGGGGTTGATTAACCCTAATCCGTATTGATCGTTAGATGTATGCACTCTTAATGCACTAATGCACCTATCATCAGTTGTGTGAACATTCGTATTTTTGATTGCATTTTGCCATGTTAACATTGCCTTAGAATGAGTGCCTAAATATTTTTCATCAGTATTATAATACCGCCGCTCTTCTGTCTCTATGTTTCCATCTATTATATTAATTGTCATATTTTCTGAATCAAAAATGAAATAGCATTGGTATGACGAAGCGATATCATTATTTAAAAAAGTATAAACATTTGCATTATCAACATCGTCAAGTGTTCTATACCTAACACACACGGCTTGCGAAACATATCCTATTTTCCATTGTGGAAGATAGTCAAGTATTTGATT
>UMFY01046812.1_pt1 | contig 11778 bp, 8 predicted proteins | sample 1965121 | NCBI WGS metagenome assembly UMFY01 (sample SAMEA4836057, study PRJEB28245) | human gut metagenome | biome: gut microbiome; material: fecal sample | place: Denmark | collected 2008
CGTGCAAAGTCGCCAGACGCTCTTTGTGCGGTATTGCCTCAAGCTTTTTCCGGTATACTATTCACATGGATTGAAAAATCCCCCAATTCCCCTTGATTGGTTTTATCTGTTTTTGACCTGCAATTCCCTGTTGCAGGTCTTTTTTTATACGGATGCTGAAAAAACGGCAGAAAAACGAAAAAGACACTTCGAAATGAAGTGTCTTTTTCTTGGCGCGGAAGGAGGGATTTGAACCCTCGCGCCGGTTTCCCGACCTACTCCCTTAGCAGGGGAGCCCCTTCACCACTTGGGTACTTCCGCATTTTATGGTCCAAAGGAGGAAACGTCATGAGAAACGTTCCGTTCCGAATGTATTCAACTGGCGGAGAGGGTGGGATTCGAACCCACGGTTCCTTGCGGAATCACTAGTTTTCAAGACTAGCTCCTTAAACCACTCGGACACCTCTCCAGAAACTGCATCAAACAGCTTTATTATTATACTATAAAATCGGCGATTTGTCAAGAGAAAACTGCAAAATTTTTTCGGCGTTTTCCGAAAAGTTTTCTTTTCAATGCTGCTGGAAAAATAATGGCGAAAAATGATGGCTGTTTGTTGAAAAAGCAAAAGAAACAGATGAAATTTTACACGAAAAAGAAAGGACTTGCATTTTCCGGACAAATATTCTATAATAAAGGAAACACTGAATAAAGCTTGTGCGTAAGATGCGTAGTCAGATTTTTCGGCAGATTGTCCAGAAATTCCGCAGGCATACTGTATGTATGGCAAGGGATTTCTGGGCAATATGACGGAAAATCTGCAAGCAGATTGCGTGCAAAGCCGTCAGGCGGGCTTTATGTAGTGTTTCCTGAAAATACTACCGAAAAAAGGAGCAAATGCCATGCTATATTCGTATACACTGGAAACACCGGCAGAAAATCTCTGCCCGATCACGGCACAGGTACAGGGAGCCGTAGCGGACAGCGGCATCACAGACGGCATCTGTGTCGTTTACTGCCCCCATACCACCGCCGGTATCACCATTAATGAAAACGCCGACCCCGATGTGGTAACAGATCTGCTGCTGGCATATCGGAAGGCGTTTCCGGACAGACCGGAATTTCGCCATATGGAGGGCAATTCCTCTGCCCATGCCCGTGCTTCGGCAATGGGCAGCAGCGTGACCATTCCCGTGCGGAACGGCAGACTGGTGCTGGGCACATGGCAGGGCGTGTACTTCTGCGAATTCGACGGTCCACGCCGCCGGACGTTTTATGTCAGCGTCATTGCCGGATAGAAAGGGGCAGGTATCATGGAAACGGAAAAAATCAAACAATTGCAGCAATGGGTGGATCAGTCGGATCGTATCGTGTTTTTTGGCGGAGCCGGCGTTTCTACCGAAAGCGGGATTCCGGACTTCCGCAGTCAGGACGGGCTGTATCATCAGCAGTATGACGTGCCGCCGGAAACGATTCTGAGCCACACCTATTTTGAACGGCATACCGCGGAGTTTTACCGCTTTTACCGGAACAAAATGATCTGTCTGACGGCGAAGCCCAATGCGGCACACAAGAAGCTGGCGGAGCTGGAACAGGCAGGAAAACTGCTGGCAGTAGTTACCCAGAACATTGACGGGCTGCACCAGCTGGCAGGCAGCAGGAGTGTGCTGGAACTTCATGGCAGTGTGCACCGGAATATCTGTCAGGTGTGCGGTGCCGTCTATGATGCCGAGTGGATCATGATGACCACCGGTGTGCCACACTGCGACAAATGCGGCGGCAGAGTGAAGCCGGACGTGGTGCTCTATGAGGAATCTCTGCCGGAGGACACGCTGACACGCTCTGTGAATGCCATTGCCAACGCAGACTTGCTGCTGGTGGGCGGCACTTCGCTGACGGTTTATCCGGCGGCAGGACTGCTGCGGTATTTCCGCGGGGAACATCTGGTACTGCTGAACCGTGATGCAACGCCCATGGACGAACAGGCAGACCTGTGCATTCGGGAACCCATCGGCAAGGTGCTGGAACAAATTCAAGTGAGGGATCAGGCATGAAAATGTTGGTACAGCGTGTAAAACACGCAAAAGTCACCGTAGACGGCAATGTCACCGGTGCAATCGAACAGGGGTATCTGGTGCTGCTGGGCATTGCACCGGAGGATACCACGGAGATCATGGAAAAAATGGTGGACAAGCTGCTGCGGCTGCGGATCTTCTCGGACGAAAACGATAAGATCAACCTCTCGCTGCAAGATGTCGGCGGCAGTCTGCTGCTGGTGTCCCAGTTTACTCTATATGCGGACTGCCGCAAGGGGAACCGCCCCAGTTTTGTGCACGCGGCACCGCCGGCACAGGCGGAAGCCCTTTATGAGGCATGCAAGGCGTACTGTCGGGAACGGGTGTCTGTGGTGGAATCCGGCATATTCGGGGCAGATATGCAGGTGGAATTGTGCAACGACGGACCGTTTACCGTTCTGCTGGATTCCGCGGAAATCATCAAGAACTAAGGAAATACTGCATAAAGCCCGCCCTTTTCCACCGCTTTCCACACGGGTGCATGTGGAAAAGTGGATAAAATTGTGGAAAACGGTTTTCATAAGGGAAATGCTTGCAGAAATTGTACCAGCTGGACAAGGAAAATATGGTGCATAAAATCCGTGTTGTGAAATTGCACAAAAAACGAATTGGATATTTTACACGAAATCCAGCACTTTCCTGTTGACAGAATGGTGCAAATATGATATACTTATCACAGAAGCAAGGCAGATGATTCACAGAAAACGGAAATCCCGCGTGTGATGATGCTTCGAACGGATATGGGCTGACAAAATAGAATTGCGAGATGTCAGTCACATTTCCACATGCAATTTTTGAATTTTGCAGTTATCTCTCTTTTTCTCATTGCTTTACTGAAACCGTGCTTGTCCTTTTGAGGGCAGGCACGGTTTCGCTTTTTGGAGAAACCCTGCTGAAAAATCTGGTGATGTATCTTATGCATCAGCTTTGTGCGGTTTTATCTTGACAGAATCGGAAAAACACGGTATAATGACAATATCGTAAAGAAAATGCAGAACCGTGCGAAAAAATATAGGGACAGCATCAGATGAAGTCAACAAGTAAGCTTTATGCAGTGTTGCCATAAGGGGTACGGCGGCTCTGCCTGTACAGAAAGGAAAAACGATATGAGCAAAAAACATTTTTGGAAAAGAGGCATTGCGGCAGCCTGTGCCGTTGTCACAGCAGCCACCGGACTGGCACTGCCGGTATTTGCGGCAGACACTTCCGGCATTGCAGTTACCCCGAAGGTCGTGGCACTGGGTGACGACTGTCTGGCAGAAGTCAGCGGCAGCGAGTCGGCAGTTTCCTATATGGCGGACTATCTGGGCGGCAATGCGGTGAACTATGCCGCAGTGGGCACCACTTCCGGTAAGCTGGTTTCTGACTTGCAGTCCGATCAGAATATGAAACGCGATGTGCAGACCGCAGATGTGGTAATGATCTCTGTGGGTGTCAACGACTTTATAGAAGAAGTACTCTATAAAAACGCCGACCTGGTGGATATGGACAGCTGTAAGACACTTACTGACGTGGCGAACAAGCTGACCAGCGACAGCTCGAAGCTTTCTGCGGCAAACAGCAAACTTGCTCGGGATCTGCCGGCTCTGGTGGAAACCGTTGCGGCAAACATTGAAGCGGCGGTTACTGAAGTCAAGTCCCTGAACCGTTCTGCCAACGTGGTAGTACAGACTGTCAACAATCCGCTGGGCGTGGACTATTACGGCATGTCCGGTGTATCCCAGAACCGAAAGACTGTAATCGCATATCTGTATCAGTATCTGGACGTTTCCCTGGAGGGCGGCAATGTCAGCGGCACGGGACTGGCATCAATGACCATTGCAGACAATGCCGGACTGAATGACAAGATCCGCGGCTTGCAGAATGCTTCTGCTGCCGACTTCTATACGCCTTATGTAGGGGCAGCCGGTGAAAAGGCGATCGGCTTTGAATTCAGCAACATCATGGATCTGAACATGACTTTCACTCCGCTGGGGCAGGTCATGCTGGCATCTGCTGCGATCCAGTCCTCGGAGATGCTCTCCTGCGGCGACGGCAGCGTGATTTCCAATGCCTATACCGCTACCGGCAAGGACGGCGATCTGAAAAGCAATCGTCCCTCGGCAGACAGCATTATCACCGGAGCCGCATCTCATCAGAAAATGGCATGCAGTATGGGCGATGCCGATGCCAGCGGCAGCATTGATACACAGGATCTGTTTCTCTGCCTGTACAATATTGCACGGGTAGGTGCTGGTCTGGACACCGAACTGAATCCGATTCAGCGAAAGGCTCTGGACGCAGACAACAGCGGCACGCTGGATTCGCAGGATATTTTCCTGTGGCTGTACTATATGGCACAGACCGGTGCCGGCGTTCATGTCGATCTGGCAGACTATCTTGCACAGAATCAGGCATAATTTCCTGTGTGAAAGCTGTTTTCAGGGAATGTGAAGCCTTTGTGGGCTGTATTTTACCGTCTTTTCTATCGATTATCATATGTTTATCACATAAAACTGTATAATAATAATTACAGAAAGCGAAGAACACATACCGCAGAAAACAAGCGGTTCACGATAGAAAGGAAGAGTATTATGGCTGACTTCGAAAACAAAAACAATGCACAATGGAATGAGAATGGTGCGGCACAGAATGCCGACAATACCACCAACAACAGCGGTGCTGCAAATACCGCGGCTCCGGCAGGAAATGCCGGTTCCGGTGTCAACGGTGCGGCAAATCCGTATGCATATCAGAACGGTTACTACCGCAACACCACACCGCATCAGGACGAGGCAGTGCACAGCGGTGCATACCAGCAGCAGAACGCTGCCGGCTCTGCCTATAACAATCCGGCAGGCGGTCAGACCACTCCCACCGGAAACGGCGGCAGCGGCAACAACGGCGGCTACTCTTATGTAAACTACTACTCCGATCCCAACGGCGGCGACCCCAACAAGAAGCCGAAGAAAAAGCATACCGGACTGAAAGTGGCAGCGTTTGTGCTGGCAATGGTTCTGGTGTCCGGCGGTTCGATCGGTGTCTATGAGGGCATTCGTTCCTCAAATGCGGACAACAGCAGTTCGATCGTTGCAAGCAACGACAGTTCTGCCGCAGAAAGCAGCACCGGCGACAGCAGTTCTTCCAAAAAGAGCGACTCCAGTCAGAGCTGGATTCAGCTGGCTTCTACCAACGGTTCCATGTCGGTAGCGGATATTGTAAAGAAAGTGACACCGTCGGTTGTCGGCGTACAGTCCACTTTCTCCTCGTCCAACGGCAGCAACAATAACCCCATGAACGGCTACGGCGGCTTCTTCGGCTACGGCTCGCAGGGCAACAACGGTTCGCAGGGTATGACTGGTGTCGGCACCGGCATCATCATGTCGAAGGACGGCTATATTGTCACCAACGCCCACGTTATTTACGATGACGAATACGGTTATGGCGAAGCTTCTTCCGTACAGATCCAGATGTCTGACGAGGAAACCACTTATGATGCCAGAATCGTGGCATACGACAAGGAAGCGGATATTGCTGTGTTGAAAATCGATGCAGACAACCTGACTCCCGCAGAATTCGGCGACAGCAGCAGCTGTGAAGTCGGTGAAATGGTTGTGGCAATCGGTAACCCGCTGGGTCTGCAGTTCCAAAACACCGTAACCTGCGGCATTATCTCCGCACTGGATCGGAAGGTTACCATTAACGACAACACCATGACGCTGATCCAGACGGATACCGCCATCAACAACGGTAACTCCGGCGGTCCGCTGATCAACAGCTCTGGTCAGGTGATCGGTATCAACTCCGCCAAAATGTCCAGCACCTATTCCGGTGAAGCGACAGTAGAGGGCATTGGCTTTGCAATTCCGATGTCGGAGGCAAAGAGCATTGTCGATGATTTGATCAACTATGGCTATGTGACCGGCCGCCCGCAGCTGGGCATCTCCTGTCAGGACGTGACAGAAGCGGTTTCACAGGCTTACAATATTCCGGTGGGTGCCTATATCTTTAGCGTGACCGCCGGCGGTGCAGCCGATCAGGCTGGTTTACAGCCGGGTGATGTTATCACCGGCATTCAGGATCAGACGATCAGCACCACAGAAGAACTGAACGCAGTCAAGAACCAGTACAAGGCTGGGGATACGATCACGCTGACTTATGTCCGTGCCGGCGAAACCAAAAAGGTTGACGTGACACTGGCAGAAGTGCAGCAGACAGAAAATAACTGATCTGCGTTCTTGATGCAGCATCAAACAAAGCATCTGATGCATAGGCTTTGTGCGGCGTTGCTCCAACATTCTTGACATCTTGTTTTTTCATACATTCTCCTTATTATTTTTCGGGAAAGCGTCCGGCAGATTCTGTCGGGCGTTTTTCTGTTGCCCGTTGAAATGCGGAAGTTTCTTCCACGCAGCTTTTTGCAGCTTCACGCAGGATTTTCACGCAGTTTCCATAAACGTATGCGATAATACAGTATAGAAACAGAGATCAAAACCACGCTTGGGGAATTGGGTATCACATATCGAGGAGTTTTACACATGACAAATTCACACCATGGGGTACCAGAATCAAAAAGGAGCGTGCGTATCATGCAAAAGAAAATATTTGCCTGGGCAATGAGCATGGCGGTAGCGGCAATGATTACCTGCACCGGCTGTGCACAGAACACCAACTCGTCCGGCACAGACAGCGGCAGCAGCACTGCACAGACTACCACGCTGGACGACAACGACACAGCAGAAGCTGCCGTCGGACAGAGCCTTTCGGCGATACAGTCCGGCGAAGCCGGCGTGACCACAGATGAAGATGACCTCTGCGACAACTATGACGCATTTGATGCAGAGATCACGCTGGAGGACGACAGCACCAAGGTGAAAGGCAATACCAAGGCGGTTTCCGTCAAGGACAACTGCATCACCATTTCCGCCGGCGGCACCTACCGGCTTAGCGGCAAGCTGACCAAGGGACAAGTCCTTGTGACCGGCTCGGAAAAAGTCAAGCTGTATCTGGACGGTGTGGAGATCACCAGTCCCTCCGGACCGGCTCTGGTCTGCACCAACGAAAAACGCACCATTCTGTCACTGGCGAAAGGTTCACAGAACACTTTGACAGACAGTGCGGACAACGCCGATACAGAGATCAACGGCTGCAATGTTTCCGCCTGTGCCCTGTTTGCACAGGATAAACTGACGATCAACGGCAGCGGCAGCCTGACTGTCACAGGCAGCAGCGTGGACGGTATCGTCTGCAAGGACGACCTGAAGCTGGTGAATGGTACGATCACCGTAGAAGCTGCACAGGACGGCGTAAAGGGCAAGGACTGCGTGGCAATGTTCGGGGCAGACCTGAACGTCACCGCCGGCAATGACGGCATCAAGTCCACAGAATCCAATGACGACACCAAGGGCTTTCTCCAGCTGGAGCAGGGCAGTGCAACAGTGCAGGCTGGCGGCGACTGTTTGCAGGCGGAAACGCTGGTGTGGATCGCAGACGGTACGTATCATCTGACCAGCAGCGGTACGGCTGTGAATACGGAAACCGGCGAAGCCAACAGCGGCAAGGGAATCCACTGTGGCGGCGATGTGGAAATTGCCGGCGGCAAGCTGACCATTGATGCCGCGGAAGATGGCGTGAACTGCACCGGTTCGCTGGAGTTACAGGCGGGAGAAGTCGATGTGACCAGTGCCGAGGACGGCATTCAGGCAGACGGCGACCTGACAGTTTCCGGCGGTGCTGTGACCATTACCACCACCGGTACAGTTGCCGCTTCTGCACAGGACGATTGCCAGCCGAACAACTTCGGCGGCGGCAATCCGCCTTCCGGTGACATGCCCTCCGGAGAGGCACCCTCTGGAAACCCGCCGGAGCTGCCGGACGGCGAAACCTTTGGCGGCGGCAATTTCGGCGGTAACGGCAATACACCGCCCGACAATGCAGACAACCGCCAGAACGCCGCTGCCAGTGATGCCAGTGCGATTCCGGCAGCAGCCATGCAGACCATCGCAGATTCCTCCACAGACGCAGGAGCATCTGCGGCAGCTGCCATGACCACTGCTGCGGAAGATGCCACCAGCAAGGGCATCAAGTGCGGCGGAAGCCTGACCATGAGCGGCGGCAGCTGCACCATTGATTCCACCGACCACGCTGTACATGCGGCAGGAACGGCAGTGTCCTCCGGCACCACGCTGGAGATCACCTCCGACAACAAGGGCATCAGCAGCCGCGGCGATCTGGAAATTTCCGGCGGGGATATTACGATTCACAGCTGTACCGAGGGTGTGGAATCCAAGGCGGAAATGACCATCAGCGGCGGCAATGTCCGGATTCTGGACGCATCAGACGACGGGCTGAACACCGGCGGCTCTGACAGCGGCTCCTATGCCATGACCATTACCGGCGGTTATATCTACGTCAACGCTTCCGGTGACGGCGTAGACTCCAACAGCACATGGAAGATGTCCGGCGGCACCCTGCTGGCACTGTCCAGCAAGGGCATGATGGAGTATCCGGAAAGCGGCTGTCTGATCGCTACCAACTGTAATGCCGCAGCTGGGGAACAGATCAGCATTGTGGACAAGAACGGTACGGTTCTTGCAACATTGCAATCCCCGAAAGCTGTTTCCGATGTGATCTATGGCATTGGCGACAGCGATTCCGCCGACTATACCATTGTTACCGGCGGCACCTATGACGGCACCATCAACGAGGACGGCTATGGAGAAGGCGGCTCCGTCAGCGGCGGCACAGAGGTCACAGCAAACGGCGGCACCGGCAGCATGAACGGCGGAGCACCTGCCGGCGGCGGACGGGGCGGTGCTCCCAATGGTGCACCAAACGGCGGACAGGGCGGCACACCGCCGGAAATGCCGAATTCGAACAACTCCGGCTCTTAAATTAGAGTTTCACAAGTGATCTTCAGTAGTCTTCTTTGCAGTGCACACAGGCGGAATGTCTGTGTGCATTTTGCGGTTGACGGCAGAAATTTCAGGTGCTGCTCTGCACAAATCGTCATTTTGTGCAAAAAAAGCACGAAACAGAAGCAGAAAACATTGCACTATATGGAAAATACTTGACAAAGTGGTGTACCCTCTGTTATAATAAAAGCGTGTGCTGCGGTGTCTGCTTCGTGCAGTGCTAAGATGCAGTTTTGCCGGAATTCTTCCGGCGGATCCTGTGGAAAGGAAAGCATGTCAGCACAGAAATGTGCTGTGAGAATATGATGAAAAAAAACTATAACCGAGATCAGTTCAAACGGATCTTTTCATTTTTTGCAGCGGTGCTGCTGGTAGGGTTGTATGCCGCCGGCTTTGCATGGGTGTGGTATGAAAGCTACAGCGATGCCATTTTGCTGCCGTTCTATCGCCGCGGCAACTGGGTCATGATCCTGATCTATGTGGTGCTGGTTCTGCTGTTCGCCAAGTCATTTGGCGGGCTGAAGATCGGCTACCTCAAGCGAACGGACATGTTCTACTCCCAGACGCTGTCGATCTTCTGTGTCAATGTGGTGACCTATTTCCAGATCAGCGTTGTCAACCGTGATTTTTCTGCGGCAGTGCCGATGATCCTATTGACCATTGCCGATCTGGCGGTGCTGATTTTGTGGATCGTGCTGACCAATCGCTTATGTTTCCGGCTGTACCCGCCGCGAAAGCTGGTAGTCATCTACGGCGACCGGAATGCCGCGGAGCTGGTGCTGAAAATGAGCCGCCGCGTGGACAAGTATATGATCTGTGAATCCGTCAGTGCCAACGCACCGCCGGAGGAGATTCAGGAGGCAATTGCACGGTACGAGGGTATTATCCTCTGTGAGGTTTCCGGAAAGCTGCGGAACGATCTTATCAAATATTGCTTCGCCCAGAATGTGCGGGCGTATATTGCCCCGAAAATTTCGGATATTATCCTGAGAGGGGCAGAGGAGATCCGGCTGTTTGATACGCCGCTGCTGCTGTGCCGGAACTATGGGCTGACATTTGAACAGCGGCTGGGAAAGCGCATCTTCGACCTTGTTTTTGCAGTGGTCTTTCTGATACTGCTGTCCCCGCTGATGCTGCTGTCCGCCATTGCCATTAAGCTGGACGACGGCGGTCCGGTGCTGTTCAAACAAAAGCGGCTGACCTATCACGGCAAGGAATTTTACGTGTACAAATTCCGCAGCATGGTGGTCAACGCTGAAAAGGCTGGCCCGCAGCTGGCAAAGGAAAACGACAGCCGTATCACACGGGTGGGACGGATTCTGCGGAAGTGCCGTCTGGACGAACTGCCCCAGCTGATCAATATCCTCCGCGGCGATATGTCTGTGGTGGGCCCCCGTCCGGAGCGTCCGGAACTGGCGGAGGAATACGAGAAAACCATGCCGGAATTCGAGTTCCGGCTTCAGGTAAAGGCAGGACTGACTGGTTATGCACAGGTCACCGGTCTGTATGATACCCTGCCCTATGATAAATTGAAAATGGATCTCATGTATATCGAGAACTATTCCATTTTTCTGGACCTGCGTATCATTCTGATGACACTGAAAACTGCCCTGTTCCCCGGTGAAACCAACGAGGAAGCCAATGCTCACGATGTACAGGAACTGCTGTATCAGGAGGAGCAGATGCAGGAGCAGGAACAAGAGAAAGGAGATCACTCATGAAAGTGACCGCAGTAATCATGGCAGGCGGCAGAGGCGAACGTTTCTGGCCCAAGAGCCGTGGCAATTATCCCAAGCAGTTTCTCTCTCTGACCAAGGATGGAGAAACCATGATCCAGAAAACCGTCAAGCGTCTGCTGCCAATGGTGGCAATGGACGACGTGTTTGTGGTGACCAATGTCAGCTATGCCGCACTGGTAAAGGAACAGCTGCCCCAGCTGCCGGAGGAAAATATCCTGCTGGAGCCCTGTGCCAGAAATACAGCTCCCTGTATCGGTCTGGCTGCCGCTGTGATTCGCAAGAAGTACGGCGAGGCAATGATGCTGGTGCTGCCCTCTGACCACCTGATCCGCTATGAGGAAATGTATGTGGACACCCTGCGGCAGGCAGTGGCAGTGGCAGAAAAGGATCAGAATCTGGTGACCATCGGCATTACACCGACCTATCCGGAAACCGGCTACGGCTACATCAATTTCGAACGGGACACCGATCTGGGCATGGCTGGCGTTTATCGGGTAGAACGTTTCGTAGAAAAGCCGGATCTGGAAACTGCAAAGCAGTATCTGGCTTCTCACCGGTACCTCTGGAACAGCGGCATGTTCGTCTGGAAAGCATCGTCCATTCTGGCAAATCTGGAATCCCTGATGCCGGACATCTACGCTGGTCTGGAACGCATTGAAGCGGCTGTGGGAACTGCAGAATTCCCGTCAGTGCTGGAAACCGAGTACCACGCATTCCGCAGCGAGTCCATTGACTTCGGTGTCATGGAAAAGGCAGAGAACATCTACACTCTGCCGGGCAGCTTCGGCTGGGACGATGTGGGAAACTGGCTGGCAGTGGAACGCATCAACTCCACCAATGAATACGGCAACTATATCGAGGGCGATGTCATCACGATCGGCACCGAACGCAGCACCATTTGCGGCGGCAAGCGTCTGATCGCAGCAGTGGGCGTGGAAGATCTGATCGTGGTAGACACTGACGATGCCGTTCTGATCTGTGCCAAGGACAGCACACAGGACGTAAAGAAGGTCATCGAAAATCTGAAGATCTGCAACCGGAACCAGTTGGTATAAGGCAACACCGCACAAAGAGCGTCTGGCGACTTTGCACGCC
>UMFY01004414.1_pt1 | contig 11669 bp, 15 predicted proteins | sample 1965121 | NCBI WGS metagenome assembly UMFY01 (sample SAMEA4836057, study PRJEB28245) | human gut metagenome | biome: gut microbiome; material: fecal sample | place: Denmark | collected 2008
GAGGCGCAACTGGGCGAAGATCGTGCCGCGGCTCTTATTGGAAATACCGACCGTCTCTTCGATGCTCTCGTTGGTGGCGCCACCCTGTTCGATGAGCCAAAGGGTGTGTTCACGCTTGTTGGCAAATTCCATGATAATGCTCCTGTGTTTGTTTTAAATGCATTGTGCACTTGATGTGAATTTAATATGCCTCAATTTCATCTTGATGTAAACCCTTTTTTTCACCGTTTTTAGAAAAATTTTCTCTGGTGTAGGGTTCCAAAGTTATGTTACTCGTCGGTAACGTCGGAAGTGAGGGCATGATATTCATCCAGAAGACGTGCGAGTTCCGGGTCCTGTGCACTCATTTGCTTGCACATGTCGAGGAACTTAGACTCAGTCAACTTGGATTCCATGGCCGCCTTGAGCGCGTTCATGCGGAACATACGATTGCGTGCCGCATTCACTGCTGCAACATGATTGGTAACATTACAGATGAGAAACGCCGAAGCCTTTTCCTTATACTCAAAGCCATCTGCCACAACCTTGACGATCTTATAACCATCGTGGCATTCAGCTACCACCAGGTCGCCAATGTTGCACTTAAATGTGGCTTGATATGAGTACACTTTATCAGACATGTGGTCAGAATCGGTTCCTTCCGCATACTTGAAGAACCTTACGCCGTAATAATAGAGCTTCATACCTCAGTTACCTCTTTAGTTTTAGGATTGATTGCACCCCAGGCCCATGTATGGTAGTCATCATCTTCAGCAGAACCGAAGGTACACATACCACACATGCAAGTATCATACACCTCGTCAGGGTTGTCGTCATCAAGCCAGGCTACAGTACCTAGCTTACCACAGACAATACAATACCTTTCCAGGTTGACATATGCGTAATCTTGTTGAGCTTTCATCGCTACTCCTCCGTATCTGCCACAGATGCGAAGACAGTAGCCGCGTCTCGAGTGAGGCTTATAGTAGGACGTGGGTCAGACGCAGGCACAATAGATGCCGCGCCGTACTCAGTCTGATAGAGCTTGTTGAATTCAGGGTCAGTCTTGAGGCCCTTAACCAGCTTTTCAATGGCTGCTACAGACTTGAGGTCAGCGTCAAACAGTTCGCTGGCATCGATGCCCTTTTGTTCCATGAACTGAATGACACGATCAGGAGATACAGACCACTTGCGTGACCCTCGTCCCTGGACGACCTTGTAACCTGGGATAGCTTCTGCCCCCTTCAGATAACATTGGGTACGCACATAGTCCTTGACGGCCTTAATGGCGTTTTCAAGAGATGGAATCTTGGCATAGAATTCCGCGATCTTCTTATGGTCTACGCGCTGCGCCTCAATATCCGCGTACATGGCGAAGGCTTCAGCGGCCTGCTGATTGACCTGGGCATGGCGTGCAGGACACACAGCATTGGCTCTGCACCACCTGCATGCGTCAAGAGATGGCCTAAGCACAGGATTGTCAATCCGTTCTGCCGTTCTGAGAGCCGGCGAGAGAACGGACTTATACCAGTTATCCACGTACTCTCGTGTTACAGTCTGGTAATCGAAGTTGTCGAGGCGAGGCTGCGCGACATGCACAGTCACCTGGTTAATAGACGGAAACTTTTCCAACAACAACCACGCATATGCGAGGAATTGAGGATTGTCCAACACGGCCACGTGCACGCCGCCACCAAATTTCCAGTCAATGATATGTGCCGCCTGTGTGGTAGGATTGATCAGCACCACGTCAGCAGTACCAGCCACATCCGTTTCAACAGCGGAAATCATATACATTTCAGTAAAGATCGCACTGTTGTTGTCACGAATGGACGTGAGGTAGTCCATGCACCGTTCCAAGAGGACCTTGTAATCAGTGCGCACATCAGGCATGGTGTTGGAATCAATATACTGCTCCATGTAGCTATGGAGCATGGTCCCCTCGGCAGCGTAGGGCGAAGTTGGGAGCTGCTCAATCCCCTCGCTCATGAAGACAGAACCTGGGCACGCAATGATGCGAGACAACTGAGACGGGGAATACTTGGCGTGCTTTGCGTTACTCATCGAGAAGCTCCTTTAGCTCTAACATGTTATATACAGCAGGAATTGCTATACTTTCAAAGTTGTAGTCGCGAAGATGGAGGCCTTGTACCGAGAAGGTGCACAGGCCATAATGGTCATGCCATGCTAAGAGCAAGTCTCCAACCATGTGCATTCTATGAGATTTGATCACCCATTTGACGCTGCCCTGCACCTCTTTGCCTGTGTCAGTTAATAAATGACATAGATATAACATCAGTAGTCCTCCAGCATACCGCCGAAAATGGTGAGACCGATGCCAAGACCTAGGCTCAGTGCCTGCCCATGCTGACTCATGTCGCATGTGAATGCTAGTATAATGAGGAGAACGCCAATGGACGAGAAGAAAAATCGGAGGTTAATCATGAGGATAACACCTCTTAAGTACGATTGGAGCAACTATCGCAATGAACGCGCCGCGCCAATCATTTAAAAAGATATAAGCCACGGCAGCGCTATGAAACACAGTATAAGAGAGACGCGTCCAGTTTATCATAATATACCTACGGCTTTGGCGTTCTAAGCTTTGAAATCCAATTTTGATTATTGTCCATGTCCTGCTCATTATTCAGTATTTCTTCCCAATGTTGAGGAGTCACATCTGTACAACAACAATCGAATGGACAAGGTAATGATAAAGGTACAGGACAAGGTCCAATATCACTATTATAACACATACGAGCCAATTCCACGGCCTTAGTCATATTTACCATAAGCATATCCTGCACGCCTTTGCCACGGAATGGGCCTTCTGATTGTCTAAATGATGGAGCTGAAGCAGAAAATAATGCTGCAGGCTTCCGCTTATACGTCCCCAGGTGTCTTCATCTGCGCACTGTTGGAGCGCTGCAACACACTTAGAATAAGGACAATTGTAACCTTCTGCCTCAGGAATAGAATTCCAGACTGCAGATTGATCATCCATTGGTTCTAAGGCCATATGCGTATAAAACTGAATTTGTGCCCGTTCTTCCATTGTCAGATTCGTGCTATTCATAATAAGCCTCCTATTCGTTTCATTCATAAAGATAGAATAGCACGAATCTGTTTTGATGTACACTGCTATAACACCATTATTTTTAGTTGATTTATTTGGTTATAAACTCTTTAAAGGCTTGGGCTCGTACCTCTTCTAACGTCCATGGAACCACATAATAGGTTTTAAGAGTGCGGCCTGCGCCTATTTGTATAACGCCATCAATAAACCGTGCTGATTTAAAAGGTAAAGTTAACGATTGTGATACTCCAGTTTGCAAATATTCCATAGCATATCTGCGTGCTGCATTCTTTATTGCAGGAAGGCTACCGCGGAAATCAGGCCATCTCATCTGAATAAGAGTTGTGAGTTGCTTGGCTGTTAGTAGCAATTTAGACGTTTGAACACTACCAATGTCTGCTAGAACGCTTTTTGGGTCAAATGAATCATCAATTGGGAAGCACTCTCTCAAGATCATATCGACCTCAGTCATGGCCGTACCTTGTACATTTGATTCATCAAGGCGCTTCATTATGTCTTGAGGAAGAATCCAGGGCTGCTTACCTTGTGCTACCAATTGCTCAAATTCTAGCTTCATCTGGCGATAGAAAGCGTGCCAATTAAAGTATATGAGGTCCTCAGTATGGATATGTTGTACACGCACCCACCACATTTTGCGAGTGCCATTGCGCATCATCCGCTGCTCATAGTCATTGGATGAGCCCAATACAAAGGCCTTGCGCTGGAGGCGTATGGAGTCTGAAGAGTAGATTGGTGTCACATCCAACCATGCCTTTGACATAATGGCCTTGAACTGGGAGCTGGATTCCTGGAAGTTGATGAATCCCTCTGCCTCGTCTATCACTAAAAAAGATGATGCAGCGAGAGCCAACTGGAAGTCCCGGAGCCCTTTTTCACTACGTATAACGCTTGTGAGAGACCTAACAAGGTATTTCTTGAGTGCTTGAGGTACCAGAGACTCGCAAAATGTGGACTTGTATGAGCTCTGAGGCCCGGTCAAATAAAGAAAGCCTTCTGCAGAGTCTATCCCAGTATTGGGAAAGCAGTTGAGTTTTATGATAAGCATGAATGAGGCATAAAATATGGCGCGAGCCACCTTTAGGTCCTGTGCCTCATCGAATTCTATAAATGTCATGAGTTGGTCAAGAGTGGGCGACCAGGTATGAGGTGGTGTGCGTGGTGGCACAGGCAACAATGGCCGCGTGTTAGTGGAGTATATAGGTGTCAATGAGTCGTCTGACTTCAACCACATATCAAAGATATTAGGTTGGATAGCCTGTTCTAACAGCACCTTGCATATGGCCTGCGCTCCCTTAAGAGTGACATGAGAGCTAGGAAACATCGACCGCTGTATCATGGTTATGAGATGCGTTTTAAATGTTTTGCCATCAAACGGTCCCATCATATGTGGGAGAATAAAGGGAGAATTGAAGTGCTTTGTAAGGATTTCCTCATTTCCAGTAATATAATAGTTCTGAAAATCAGAATAGATCTTGAGGTCATAATACTTCATAAAGTAAAGATAGTTATCTATCGCCTCAATATCTGGGATTCTGGCACCTTTTGTTGTTTGTTTCATAACAGGGAACTGCATTCTTAGCTCTTGAGCGAGAGCAAAAATTGTAGCTTTAGTCAGGTATCTATCATGAGGGATAGCGTTAAATGACGACCATTTTTGAATACATGAATCGCTACCAGTATAATGTGTGGGATCTGTAGCAGACCATTCATCAAATGACATAGCCGCTTTCATTGTCAACTTTTGTGAAACTGATGAATGTAAGGCCATCCCGATTGACAACCAAAAGTCATAATGCTCATATGTACGACCAGTTAAGGCTTCCCATGTGAGCTTGACTTTAGGTGATTGATTTAAAGGAATAAGTTTCAGTGCTTGAATTAGCTCATCAAATTCCTCAGGTGAGTCAATGGTTGCAGTGGAGTTGGTGGTAGTAGAAGGTATGAGAGCGGTTTTACGGGCTTGTGCGCGTTCTTCATGCTCAGTAGGAAGGTCAGTGATAGCATGAAACTCTTCATCAGTCAGAACGTGAAGAGTAGGCGAAGAAATTGGCGCCACCTTCCCTGTCACAACCATGAAATTGCTATGAATTGATGTTTGCCCTTTGCCCAGTGCAGTTTGAACGGGATGTTTGCAATATGCCGGATATTGAAACGATTTGTTCTGGTACAGGTAGTACAGGTGCAGCTTATTGTTTAAAGAAAACTCTGTGTACGTATTGGGGAGAAGAGAGGTAAGAGTTGGGTCATGCTGGTCAAGATACCGCTGACAAACTTGGGGATCATCTAAATCCACTACAATCAGTTGATTATAGATGGATGTAAAGATTCCTGCGTTAAATGTCGGATGCTCTGTCAGGAATGGGAGCAGAGAGATAAGAGTTTGACCGGTTTCACTACGTGGAGCATCTTGAGGGTTTGCCCACAGAGGGACCTTAGCCTGTGGCGAATTATCCGCGCCAGTGGAACGCGTCCAGTTTGGAATAGACGCTAGAGTGGCGGGGATATTTTGTGTGTTAATGGCCATTAACGCTCCTCCCTACGTTCGTACTATCACAAGCTGGACAAGGCTTGAGTTGGAAGCTATCCATTTTTCGTCTCCGGCTTTGCTACTTTCTCAAGAGCGAAAAACGGGACATATATAACCCCGCCGCAAATGTCCTTTGAATACATCACGCAATAAGACGAAGTGCAAATTTCCCTGATACGCCCGACTTTCCCAACAATGTGTTCCTCTGCATACTTTTGATCCAGGAAACCAAACGGGATTCCATTTTCACCTCGCTTCCACCATCTCGTAACTCTAACACAGTCACCTTCCTTAAAATGCGGATACACGTCAAACATTTTCCTCCTCCTCCACCGCTTTACGGGCAGCGTTTCTCAAGGATTCCGTGCAATCCCCGTTGCACATATCAGATTCCGATGACCAACACCACACGCAGCCGAAGCTGTCCTTCACTTGGACTCCGAGCGTCTTGGCCAGCCAGTCGGCTTCCTTGTTAAGACGCTCGTTTTCAGCACGAAGGTGCAAGATTTCCGCGATGTCAGCCTTCACCACATCCGGGGAGTTGGCGGGGATATTTTGTGTGTTAATGGCCATTAATTACGCTCCATGGCTTCAAAAATGTCAGACATAAAAGCAGGGATAAAGGTCTCGCAAAGCTCTGTCATTAACGCTCCCTGGATTGCCTGATATGGCTTAAGAAATGGGTAAATACGATACCTATCTACTTTCAGATATGCTGCAATATTAGAGACAGGGAATCCCGCAGCATAAAGACAAATGGCTAATTTTTGGTCTCTGTCATCAAGTACGGGGGTTGTGCTCTTGATATTTTTTACTACTGCCAGAATTTCAGAACGCGTCATACCCATGATTTTTCTCCTGTGTTGATGGTAAAATTAACAGGCCTTGTACAAGCCTTGTAAAAACATCATAACAAATTTTTATTATGATGTACATACTTTTTTTTTATTTAAGTATTTCAACCCTTTATCGGGCGCTCAGTTAATTCAGGTAGTTACGGAGAATACAATAATTTCAGGTATTTAAAAATGCTTAGTTAAATCAGGTGCTTTGGACGTTTTTCATGAATACGATGAACACGTTTATCAAAGTTAAGTATTTCAACTGTTTATGAGGCGCCCAATTAATTCAAGTATTTACGGAGAATACAATAATTTCAGGTACTTGACTTTGTTTAATTAAATCAAGTGCTTTGGACGTTATTTCCGATAAAAGTACATATAAAAATTAAAGGCAATCATTTCAACCATTTAATTTTTTCCCCTTGAGGTTAATAATTTCAGGTACTTATCTCAGAGTGAAAATCGTAGTAAATTTCCAATAGGGTATAAGTACTTGAAATATATGAGGATTCGCGGAATATCGATTTTAGCGGCACACTCCCCAAAAACCTTTATATATATACTCCTTTAGAACTAATTTTTACTAGGTTATTAATTTATTTTTATTACTTTATCACTTTATTACTTTATAATAATAAAATAATATAATAAATATAAGGGTTTATGTAGTGCCCAAATGAAAGTGTGGAGGCCTAAGCGATTTTTCGCGACACTTTAGTATTTTTTTGCCCTCCGTTCTGCCAATATTTTGCCGAGAGTTTTTCTGAAAGAGCAGATCCGCGAGTCCCCGAATCCTGAGTATAAAAGAAGGCCCGCATCGTGAAATGCGAGCCTTGAAAATAAGAATTTTACTGATTAAGAAGCAGCTTCCCAAATGAACTTCTTGCCAAGCGGGTCAGTGGCGATCATGATGCCCGCCTTCTTGAGATAGGACAAATTGGAGCTAATGACCGCGGGCGACGTGTTGCAGGTCTCAGCAAGTTCCTTGATGCTCATATGAGTGCCATTGGCGAGGGCTGCCTGAATCTTGTTCTTAATAGAATCAGGATTGTTGAACTTCTGCTGATACGTCTGTACCGCGAGAACCAAGTCTTCATGAGAGAGGGCATTGAGGGCTTCGAGCGACAGATTGTTGAGTTCGTTGATGGTCATGGTAGATCTCCTAATGGTTAGAATTTATTTAGCGTCATCACGCTCATTTGTTGAATTCAGTATACGCCTATTCTAGAGGGTTGTAAACTCTTTTCTGAATAAAATTTAAAAATATTTTCTGTCCATCTTGCTTTCTCTATACGGGTATAATTGCGGACTTGGGTTGTCCTGCAATTCATTCTACCACACATCGCGGACATTGTACACGCCAAAACCTTGGACCTGGGCAACCCTCATGGGTCAGTGACAGCTAATGATAGCGGGTGACTCCTGAATGCTCAATCAGAGGTAGGTGACTGCGGGTGACTCCTGAATGCTCAATCAGTGGGTGTCTGTCATCAGCTGTCAGTGACACCCGGTTGAACGCACGATCAGCCGGTCCGTCTTGCCCGCGGCGGCCGATCTGGTGGTACGGTGAACGGGAGTGAACCATATCATCATAGCTGAACAAAGTGAAGCGCTATTATCTGTGGAACGGAGTGACACATTGTCCCAATGGTTGAACCAGCGGTGAAACACCTCACGAGAAGCAAGGGCGGAGTCCCGAAGCGTATCTGCTGATTCGAGCGAATAACATGAGCGAGCTTCCACTATCAAGAGTTGAGGCGGAGCCTCAAGCTCGTATATGTCCAGTTACAGCGTAGCAGCGCTAGCTGTATGAGCGATTAGGCTTGTAAGTGAGGGTGGAACCCGAAACGAAGAGCCGCAGCGAATACCATACTAGCGAAGCGGGCCTAATAGTTGCGAATGAATCAAATTATTTTATTTGCGTTCACCGGAAGGTGAATGCGAGTAAAATAATTTGATTGAGCCACCACGCGGTACGCAAGTGAATAAAAGAACTATCAAGAATATTGTTGACAGCTATCAATGATTCTGATAAGGTGTATCTAACGAAAGGGAGGAAATATGAATAATGAAATATTGGATAGTTTGAGAAGAATTAGTTGTGGTATGGAAATTGTTATGAGAGATGTAATAGAAGAAAAGTATAATATGGATAGAGATTATATTGAGATAGAAGATTGGGAATTGGAATTAGAGGAAATTATTGGTAAGGGTGTAGTAGAAGGTTGGAAGGAAATAAATAGAGTTATAGAAAAGATGGAGAAGTAAAATGAGAGAAGTATATTGGATTGGTGATAGGTTTATAGTAGAGTGGGAAGATGGAAGAGTAGAAGAATTTGAAGTAGAAAAGATAGAGGAGTTGAAGAAGGAATTGAATTTAAGGGATAGAATAGAGTTTGAATTGAGTATGATTGAGAGGGAAGTAGAAAAGGAAGAATTGGGAGAAGAGGAGGAAGAAAAGAGGATAAAGGAAGAATTGAAGGTTAATTGGGAAAGGATTATGAATGATATAAAGAAGGATTATTTGGAGGATTAAAATGAAGATTAGTGAATTGATGTATGATTTGGAAGAATGTAAGTTGGAAGTTGAGAGTGTGTTGTGGGAGATAGTTTGTGATAATAGAGGTATAGAGAGTGTGGAAGATTTGGATGATAGATTGTTATTGGTAGAGTGTATGGATGATTTTTATGGAGGTGATAATTGGGAGTTGTTTAAGTGGTGGATGGAGTTAGAGGAAGTGTTTATGTGGTTGTATGATTTAAGTAATGAGTAGGAATGTGATAGAGGAACTTATAATGGTTCCTCTATCATTTTCTTTCAATCGGCTGGCAACGCCAGATCCGACGAGTAATACTATTATTCTTAATGGGGTATTAGGGAACAACGTGACCGTCCCATTAAGAATAATAGTGTTACGAGGAGGATAGATTGAAAGAAAATGATAGAGGAACCATTATAATGCACATGATATGAGAAATACCTAAATACTTTGCTGTTCAGGTATGAATTATGTCATAAAGAAATGTTTTTCTAGAAAAATTGGGGCCCCCGGGGGCAAGGACGCGGAGAAAAAGTAGTTCTTAGGTCATCCCGCATTATATTTGTCTCTTTTTCCTATTTCTCTACAACATTTGTTGATAATTCCTTATACGTGCGCGTCATGCGAAGAATCCTCATAACACATGAGTTCTATGCACAGAACTCGAGTTCTATAGAAAAAGCATGAGGGGCCTTGGTATTTTATCATTTCCACATTTTTCTCTATAGAACTCACCCCTCATGCCAATTTCACCTCTATAGAACTACTGAGTTCTAAAGCTCCGAGTTCCAGAACTCAGGGCTTTAGAACTACTGAGTTCTAAAGCTCCGAGTTCCAGAACTCAGGGCTTTAGAACTAATGAGTTTAGAGATTTGACCAAAATTCTTGTGTACATTTCCCAAAATACTTGATATGGTACTTGTGTAAGGAGAAAATCATGGATATTTCGACCCGGTGTGACAATATGCAGCAGCAAGTTAGGTTGCTGTATGAGATATTCGGCTTTGAGGCAGATGAAATCGCCCCATTTGTCGGTCTCGCGCCCACCATGGTCAAAATGATGATAGCTGATGGGCAGTACATAAAAGCCCCGACTAAATTTTCCAGCTTTTCGAAGAACGCAGACGACGCGAGGGACCAACTGATTGAAGTGATAATGCGTAAACAGATGGCCTTTGCGCCTATTTACGCACAAACTGAACTCATTCTTCTGCAAAAAGTAGCTGAATTAGCATCAAATATGGATGCAGATGACCCCAATGCGGCTCGAAAGCTCGACCTTCTTGCAAAAACTACGGCTACCCTCAATCAGGCAACTGTTGCGGCTATTTTGTCGCAGGTATCACAGAACAAATCTAATGATAGTGGGATGAAGATAGAAGTAGTCAATACATTTTCAAACTAGGGACCTTCGTCATGGCCATAGCCCCAAAAGTCATAACCATACCACGCAATTTTACACCGCGTGACTATCAAATTCCTCTGTACAATTGCCTGGCAGAAGGATATAAGCGTGGGTTGGCTGTGTGGCATCGAAGGGCTGGCAAAGATAAAGTGTTTGTTAATATTCTGGCCAGAGAGTCGATCAAACGCGTTGGAACTTATTTTTATATTCTTCCGTATTATAAACAGGCGCGTGCGATCATCTGGGAAGGGATGGACAAAACAGGGTTTCGTCTGATAGAGCACATCCCTAAAGAGTTGTGGGTTCGCAAAGACAATCAGCAGATGACTTTAGAACTCGCCAATGGCTCATTTATTAGATTTCTTGGGTCAGACAATATCGATTCCATTGTGGGTACGAACCCCGTGGGCGTCATATTTTCAGAGTTTTCGTTGCATAAGCCTGAGGCTTGGCACTACCTAAGGCCAATCCTGCTAGAAAACGATGGGTGGGCCTTGTTTAATGGGACGCCTCGGGGTCATAACCACCAGTGGGAAATGGACCTGTACGCACGTACCTCCGACGACTGGTTTTACTCCAAAGCAACCATAGACGACACCCATGTGATGACAGAGGAGCAGGTACAAGAGGAAATCGATGCCGGTCTTCCTCCGGCCCTGGCAAAACAAGAATTTTATTGCTCATATGAGGCTGCATTGGTTGGTGCATATTACGGTGAGCGCATGGAGGCCATCTCGTCACACATACTCCCTACCATTTCATGGGAGCCCAATCTCTTGGTCAATACTGCATGGGACCTGGGCATTGATGACGAGTTAGTCATATGGCTGTATCAGAAGGTGCATAGCGAAATCAGAATCCTTGATTGTATCCATGATAATGGACATGCTCTGGATTACTATGTGCGTCTGCTCAATCAACGTCCATATGCCTATGGATACCATATCCTCCCTCATGACGTTGAAGTCAGAGAGTTATCTTCTGGTCGCAGTCGCAAGCAGACACTGATGGACCTGGGACTCCAAGACATACGTGTCAATAAGCGCATACCTGTGGAAGATGGGATCAATATGGCCCGTAATATACTCCCCAGGTGTTGGTTTAGTGAAGATAAATGTTCAAAAGGCATTGAAGCCTTGAAGGGCTATCGTGCGCAATATGACTCGAAAACGAAGACATATGGGGCGCCAGTCCATGATTGGATGTCACATTATGCGGATGCGTTTAGAATGATGGCGCAGCATGAGCGTTACCAAGAGTTTGCAACACGCACTCTACC
>UMFY01017854.1_pt1 | contig 11493 bp, 9 predicted proteins | sample 1965121 | NCBI WGS metagenome assembly UMFY01 (sample SAMEA4836057, study PRJEB28245) | human gut metagenome | biome: gut microbiome; material: fecal sample | place: Denmark | collected 2008
CGAGCCGGGGCATCCCGAGGTCGAGGGCATTCTGGGTCATGCCGGCGACGATGCACAGGTCGTGAGTTGCGCCGCTGATGCGGACGCGCTGCCGCTCAAGGGCAAGGTGGGCCTCGTCGTGCAGACCACCCAGACCGCGCAGAACCTTGCCGAGGTCGTGGCCGCTATCACTCCGCGGGTGCAGGAGCTGCGTGTGATCAACACCATCTGCGCCGCCACGAGTGAGCGTCAACAGGCAGCAGCCACACTTGCCAACCGCTGCGACTGCATGGTCGTCGTGGGCGGCAAGAACTCGGGCAACACCCGCCGCCTAGCTCAGATCTGCGCGGACGCCTGCGAGCGTACGCATCACATCGAGGAAGCTTCCGAGCTCCAGGCCGCGTGGTTTACCGATGCTCACCACATCGGCATCACCGCCGGAGCCTCCACCCCGCAAGAACACATCGAACGCGCCGTCACGCGCATCAAGGAGCTTTACTGCTAACCATGGACCAGACCGTACCCGCATACGCCGCCGAGGTGGCCGATTACGGGCGCAGCCGCGCCCCCGAGCCGGGTGAGGGCGCGCTCGTAAAGAACGTGCGTCCCGAATCGCCCGCGTGGGATGTGGGTATCGAGCCGGGCATGCGCGTGCTCACGGTCAACGGCGAGCAGCTGACCGATATGATCGTGTGGCTCTGGGAGGCCGACGACGACACCGTCGACCTTGAGGTTTTCGACCCGCGCGACAACAGCGTCACCCCCGTCGAGCTCGACCGTTTCCCGGGAGAGGACTGGGGCCTTGAGTTCGATGGCCCCATCTTCGATGGCATGCGTACCTGTGTGAACGCCTGCGTGTTCTGCTTTATGACGATGCTCCCCAAGGGCGGTCGCTCCACGCTCTACATCCGCGACGACGACTATCGTCTGAGCTTTTTGCAGGGCAACTTTGTCACGCTCACGAACCTCTCCGACGAGGACGTGCAAAACGTCATCCAACGCAACATGAGCCCCATGAACGTGTCGGTCCACGCCGTGAGCCCCGACGTCCGCCGCCGCATGATGGGCCGCAACGCCCAGCGCGGTATGGATGTGCTCGAGGCCATCATGGCCGCCGGCATAGAGATTCACGCGCAGATCGTGTTGTGCCCCGGCATGAACGACGGCGAGGAGCTGGAAAAGACCCTGCGCTTTTGCGAGGAGCACGAGCAAATCACCAGCCTGGGCATTGTGCCGCTCGGTTTTACCAAGCATCAGAACCGTTTTAGCTGGTCCTACAGCGACAAACCCGAGCTAGCGCGCGAGACCATCGCCATGATCCGACCGTTCCAGGACCGCGCCTATGAGCGCTTTGGCCGCCACACCTTCCAGATGAGCGACGAGTTCTATCTGGACGCCGGCATCGATCCTCCCGAGGCAGACTTTTACGACGGTTACCCGCAGTACTACGACGGCATCGGCATGATCCGCTCGTATCTGGACGAGACCGACGACGTACTGACTACCGATGCCGAGCGACTGGCCCGCGTCCGCGCTGGCATCGCCGAGCGCAACCAGCGCCTCCTGTGCCTTTCCGGTGCCAGCGCGCGCGACACCGTGGCCCGCTTTGTGGAATCGCCGCAGGGGCTCGCCGGCACCGTCACGGCCATCAAGAATCGCTACTTTGGCGGCAACGTGGACGTGACCGGCCTCATCGTCGCCTGCGACATTCTGGAACAGCTGCCGCAGGACCTCTCGGGGGTTATGCTCTTTGTGCCTAAGCTCATGTTCAACGCTGACGGCATGACGCTTGACGAGTATCATCGTGACGATTTACTCGCAAGCCTTACCAGTCGCGGCGCCGAGGTTCATGTGGTGTCGACCATGCCGCATGAGCTGCTCGATACCCTGGAGCACATCCTTGGCATTGTGACTGCCGACTCTAACACTTCCACTGACCCTACCCATTAAAGGAGTGCAGATGAAACCTATCGTCGCCGTCGTCGGACGCCCCAACGTGGGCAAGTCCACGCTCGTTAACCGCCTGGCCCAGACCTCGGACGCCATCGTCCATGAGTCCCGCGGCGTCACGCGCGACCGCTCGTACCACACGGCCGATTGGAACGGCCGCGAGTTCACCATCGTCGACACGGGCGGCATCGAACCGCTCAAGAGCGATGACGTCTTCGCCACGTCCATTCGCGACCAGGCCCTCGCCGCCGCCGAGGAAGCCGCCGTCATCCTGTTTGTGGTCGACGGCCGCACCGGCGTCACCGAGGAGGACGAGTCGGTCGCTCGCATGCTCAAGCGCTGCGACAAGCCGGTCTTTCTGCTGGTGAACAAGCTCGACAACCCCGATCGCGAGAACGACAGCATCTGGGAGTTCTATTCGCTCGGCATCGGTGAGCCCACGCCGCTCTCGGCCCTGCATGGTCATGGCACGGGCGACCTGCTCGACGATATCGTGGCCCTGCTTCCGGAGGAAGAGGACGAGGTCGCCGATGAGTTCCCCGACGCGCTGAACGTCGCCATCATCGGCCGCCCCAACGCCGGTAAGTCTTCGCTGTTCAACCGCATCCTGGGCGCCGACCGCTCTATCGTGTCCAACATTGCCGGCACGACGCGCGACGCCATCGACACCGTCGTGGAGCGCAACGGCAAGCACTACCGCATGGTCGACACCGCGGGCATTCGCAAGAAGAGCACCGTGTACGAGAACATCGAGTACTACTCCATGGTACGCGGCCTGCGCGCCATCGACCGCGCCGACGTGGCGCTGCTCGTCGTCGACGCCTCCGTGGGCGTTACCGAGCAGGACCAGAAGGTCATGGGTCTTGCCATCGAGCGCGGCTGCGCCATCGTTGTGCTGCTCAACAAGTGGGATCTGCTCGACGACGACCGTAAGCGCGAGGCCTGCATGGAGACCGTCGACCGCCGTCTGGGCGTCATGGCTCCCTGGGCCCAGTACCTGCGCATCTCCGCCCTCACTGGCCGCAGCGTCGAGAAGATCTGGGCAATGGTAGACGCGGCCGAAAAGACGCGCTCGCAGAAGATCAGCACCTCGCACCTCAACACGTTCCTCACCGACCTGCGCGAGTTCGGTCATACCGTGGTGGACGGCAAGCGCCGCCTGCGCATGCACTACGTGACTCAGACGGGCGTCAACCCGCCGACGTTCACGTTCTTCGTCAACCACAGCGACTTGGTCAACGACACCTACCAGCGCTACGTCGAGAACCGCATGCGTTCGACCTTCGATTTTGCCGGCACGCCCATTCGACTCTTCTTTAGGAAGAAGGAGCAAAAGGATGCATAATCCGATTCTTCTGACCGCCATCTGCGCCGTGGTCTCGTTCTTTATCGGGGCGATTCCGTTTGGTCTGATCCTGGGCCGCGTGTTCAACCACACGGACATTCGTAAGGCGGGCTCCGGCAACATCGGCACCACCAACGCCCTGCGCGTGGCCGGCCCCAAGGTGGCCGCGCTCACGCTGCTGCTCGACTGCCTTAAGGGCGCCATCTGCGTCCTTATCGCCCGTCCGCTTATCGCGGGCGTTGGCTATGGCTTCCCTGTGAGCATCATGACGCCTGGAGCCCCCGGCGACTGGATGCTCGGCGTCATCTGCCTGGCAGCCGTGTGGGGCCATATCTTCTCGCCCTACCTCAACTTCCATGGCGGCAAGGGCATCGCAGTTGGTCTGGGCGTCATCCTCGCCTGGTACTGGCCCATCGGACTTTCGCTGCTGGGCATGTTTATCGTGGCCGTCGCCATCACCAAGTTTGTGTCGGTGGGCTCGCTTGCCGCGGCCATCGGTCTTCCCATCGCTGCCTGCGCGGTCTTTCCGTACAGCAGCCTCGGACTTAAGTTTTGCATGGCGCTGATCGGCATTACTGTGGTGTGGGCCCATCGTGCGAACATCAAAAAGCTCATGACGGGTAAGGAGTCCAAGCTCTCGTTTACCAAGCGCGTCACCGAGCCCGACGATAAGTAGGAGAGAGTCATGAATGTTGCGCTGATTGGCTCCGGCTCCTGGGGAACCGCCGTCGCGGGCCTTGCCGCCGCGCGGGCCGAACGCGTGACCATGTGGGCCCACAGCGAGCAGACGGCCTCCGGCATTAACGGCGAGCACCGCAACCCCCGCTACCTTGTGGGCTACAAGCTGCCCGGCAACGTCGTCGCCACGACGGACCTGGCGCAGGCGCTCGACGGTGCCGAGGCCATCATCTTTGCCGTTCCTTCGACGCACCTTCGCAGCGTGTGCCACCAGGCCGCTCCCTTTATCGCCGCCGATACCCCGGCGCTCTGCCTCACAAAGGGCATTGAGCCCGAGTCCGGCCTGCTCATGAGCGAGGTCATCGCCAGCGAGATCGGCAACGAGTCGCGCGTGGCGGCGCTCTCGGGTCCCAACCATGCTGAGGAAATCTGCCGCGGCGGACTTTCTGCCGCCGTCATCGCCAGCAAAAATCCGCAGATAGGGGAGACCTTTAAGGACCTGCTCCTGTCCACGGCCTTCCGCATCTATCTGTCGCAAGACATGACCGGTGTCGAGGTCTGCGGCGCCATGAAAAACGTCATCGCCATCGTATGTGGCATCTCCGCCGGCACCGGTGCGGGCGACAATACGCTCGCCCTTATCATGACGCGCGGCCTGGCCGAGATCAGCCGTCTGGTTCATGCCCGCGGCGGGCAGGCTATGACCTGCATGGGGCTTGCCGGCATGGGCGACCTCATTGCCACCTGCACCTCGGAGCATTCGCGCAACCGCACCTTTGGCTACGAGTTTGCCCACGGCGTGTCACTCGACGAGTATCAGACGCGCACGCATATGGTGGTCGAGGGCGCCGTCGCGGCCCGCAGCGTCAGCGAGCTTGCCCGTTCACTGGGCGTAGACATTCCGCTCACCTTTGCCGTGGAGCAAACGCTCTACAACGGTGTTACTTTGGATAGGGCACTCGAGATTCTCACCGACCGCGTACCCTCCCAAGAGTTCTACGGACTCACCGACTAGCGCAGAAAGGCTACTACCATGGGTTCCATTAAAATCGCTCCGTCCGTCCTTTCGGCCGACATGGCCAACCTCAAGGGCGAGCTCGACAAGATCGCCGGCGCCGACTACGTGCACTTCGACGTTATGGACGGTCACTTTACCGGCAACCTCACCTTTGGCGTTGACGTCCTCAAGGCCGTCAAGCGCTCCACCAACGTGCCGGTCGACGCGCACCTGATGGTGTCGAACCCCGACGAGACGGTCGATTGGTACGCCGACGCCGGTGCCGACATGATCACCGTGCACTACGAGGCCTCCACGCACCTGCACCGCACGCTCACGCATCTGCAACAGCGCGGCGTCAAGGCCGGCGTGGTGCTCAACCCCGCCACCCCCGTGTGCGTACTCGAGAGCATCATCGACGTCGTCGATATGGTGCTGCTGATGAGCGTGAACCCCGGCTTTGGCGGCCAGAGCTTTATCCCGGGCACCATCGCCAAGCTCCACGAGCTCAAAGCCATCTGCGAGCGCCACGGCGTGTCGCCCATGATCGAGGTCGACGGCGGCATCTCTTCCAAGAACATCGCCGAGGTCGTCAAGGCCGGCGCCAACGTGCTCGTGGCCGGTTCCGCCGTATTTAAGTCCGAAGATCCAGCTGCCGAGGTTGCACTGCTGCAGAAGCTGGGCAATGAGGCCGCACAGGAGGCATAAACCCTTATGACCGCAGGTCAAAACCGCATACCCGTGAATCTTGACTATGCCGCCTCGACGCCCATGCGCGCCGAGGCGCTCGTTGCGCAGCACGAATATGACGACAGCGAGCTTGCCGGCGTCAATCCCAACTCGCTGCATTCGCTCGGCCGCAAGGCCGCTGCGCGCCTAGAAGTGGCGCGTCGTGAGATTGCCCGCAGCTTTGGCGCACGCGTCCGCCCGTCCGAGATCATCCTGACCAACGGCGGCACCGAGGCCAACCAGCTGGCGCTGCTCGGTCTTGCCGAGGGTGCCCGACAGCGCGAGCGTAAGCGCGATCGCGTCATCGTGTCGGCCATCGAGCACGATTCAATCCTGGACAACCTGCCGCTGCTGCGCGCCGCCGGCTTTGCCGTCGACCTGGTGCAGCCCTGCCGTTCTGGCTACATTGAGCCTGCCGCGCTTGTCGAGCTGCTTGGTGACGACGTGGCACTCGTGAGCATCATGATCGCCAACAACGAGACCGGCGTGGTACAGCCCATTCGCGAGCTTGCCGCAGCCGCACACGCTGCGGGCGCCTTGTTCCACACCGATGCCATCCAGGGCTATCTACATATTCCGCTCGATGTCTCCGAACTGGCCGTCGATGCCATGTCCGTCGCCGCGCACAAGATTGGCGGCCCCGTAGCCTCCGGCGCGCTCTACGTAAAGACCCGCACGCCGCTGCGTCCCCGCATCTTTGGCGGAGGACAGGAGGCAGGACGTCGTGCCGGTACGCAGGACCTGCGCACGCAGCTTGCCTTTGCCGCTGCCGCCAGCACACTGGCACCCAACGTGGCGCAGGAGCGCGCGACGCTGCAAGGCCTTTCCGACAAGCTCTACGCCACGCTTACGGCCCACCCGCGCATCCACGCCACCATGGGCGACTACACGCAGGCTGACCGTCTGCCCGGCATGGTGTCAATCTACATTGACGGCATGGATTCCGAGGAACTCATCATCAAACTCGACGCCGCCGGCTTTGAGGTTTCGGCCGGATCGGCTTGCTCGAGCGGCAGCATGGACCCGAGCCACGTGCTCAGCGCCATGGGCATTGGTCGCGAGCAGGCGCTGGGCGCACTGCGCATCTCCTTCGATGACCGCGTGAATCCTGACGACCTGGATGAGTTCGCCCAGACGCTGCTCTCGATCGTAGGGGCCGCATGATCGTCGACGAACTCGAGCGCGCCCTGCTTACACGCTATCCCAAGACAGATGCCGAGAGTTGGGACCATGTAGGACTCTCCGTCGGCGACCCTGCCGCGGAGATTACCGGTGTTGCCTGCGCACTCGATGCAACCGAAGCCAATGTGCACCGCGCCCAGGAGGCCGGCGCCAACGTGCTGCTGACGCATCACCCCATATACATCAAGGCGCCCGAGGCGTTTTGCCCAGCTGATGCCGCACGCCCCCAGTGCAGCGCGGCACTCTACGAGGCAGCGCGTTGCGGCGTGAGCATCATTTCGCTCCACACCAACCTGGACCGCTCGCACGAAGCCCGCGTCTGCCTGAGCGAGCTGCTGGGTGCCGCACCCGTGAGCTCACTGGAGCACGTGGACGACCCCGAGTCCACCGGCCTGGGTGCACTCGCGACCCTCAACAACCCCTGTAGCCTGCGCGATCTCGCCGCCCGTGCCGCCACGGCATTTGGCAGCGACCCGCGTGTGTGGGGCGAAGCCGAGCACGCGTGCCGAACCGTCGCTATTTTGGGCGGCTCCCTGGGCGACTTTGGAGAGCTCGCCATCGCCGCAGGCGCAGATGTTGTCGTGACGGGCGAGGCGGGCTACCACGTGGCGCAAGACCTTGCCTTGCGCGGGCTGTCGGTGATCTTGCTCGGCCACGACCGCTCTGAGGAGCCGTTCGTTGATATATTGATGAACTCTGCAGTTGACGCCGGGGTCGACCCCCGTCATGCGATTAAAATACTGAACCCTTGCCAATGGTGGACTGTGACAAAAGGAGAGAACTTATGAGCGCCGGCGCTACGCTACTCAAGCTGCAACAGATCGATTTGGAGCTCGCCCGCAACAAGAGCGAACTTGCCAATATGCCGGAGCTCAAGGAGCTCGCTTCCAAGCGCAAGACCTATGTGAAGCTCAAGTCCGAGATGACCAAGCTCTACGCCCAGCGCAAGGATCTGGACATTGAGCTCGACGATCTCAACACCACCGAGATTCAGACCAACAACGCCATCGAGGCTGCCAAGAAGCGCCATGTCGACGGCTCCGACTACCGCGAGGTTCAGGACCTGGAGAATGAACTCGCCACCCTGGCCAAGCGTCTGGACAAGATTGAGCACACCCGCAAGGACGTCGTTGTCGCCCATAAGGAGGCGCTCGAGCGCGAGGCCCGCGCGCAGGCAATCATCGCCAAGTTCGAGGAGGGCGTGAAGGCCGATACCAAGGCCGCCCGCGCCAAGGCTGCCGACCTTCAGGCTCAGATTGACGCCGCCACTAAAGAGCGCACCGCGCTTGCTGCCACGCTGCCGGCCGACGTGCTCACCGACTACGAGCGTCTGCTCAAGCAGTTCCGCGGCCTGGCCGTCGAGACCATCCAGGGCAACATCCCCACGGTCTGTCACACCGCGCTGCAGGCATCGTCCATGAGCGACCTGAACCACGACGGTAGCGAGATTACGCACTGCCCGTACTGCCACCGCCTCCTGGTGCTCCCGAGCAAGGAAGCTTAAACGATGGCGGCACCCAACAATTCAATACAACTTGAGGGAAATACGATCCTGCTGGGCATTACCGGCGGGATCGCCGCCTATAAGTCGTGCAATATCGTGCGCCTGCTGCAAAAGCGCGGCGCGCGCGTCAAGGTCGTTATGAGCGAGCATGCCACCGAGTTTGTGGGGCCGCTTACCTTCCGCGCACTCACCAATGAGCCGGTCGCGGTGGGCCTATTCGACGATCCCTCCGACCCCATCCACCACATTTCGCTGGCGCAGGAGCCCGATCTGGTGGTCGTGGCGCCCGCGACGGCCAATATCATCGCCAAGATGGCCAACGGCGTCGCCGATGACCTCATCTCCACCACGCTGCTTGCGACGCCGCGACCCATCGTGATCGCACCCGCTATGAACAACGGCATGTGGAAGGCGCCGGCGACGCAGGCCAACATGGCCACGCTGCGCGAGCGCGGTGTCCATGTGGTGGGTCCGGGCAGCGGCTACCTTGCCTGCGGCGACGTAGACACGGGACGCATGAGCGAGCCCGAGGACATCGTAGAGGCTGTCTGTGAGGTGCTCAACCCCGCGCCACAGGACCTGGCGGGTAAGCGCATCGTAATTACCGCCGGTCCCACGCACGAGCCGATCGACCCCGTGCGATTCATTGGCAACCGCTCTTCGGGCAAGATGGGCATCGCCCTGGCGGGGGAGGCCGCACGCCGCGGCGCTGCGGTCACGCTCGTGTTGGGACCGACATCACTCGATGTGCCCTGCGGCGTGGAGTGCGTGCGCGTGCAGACCGCCGCAGAGATGCTCCAGGCGGCCCTGAGCGCCTTCCAGACGGCCGATGCGGCAATTTGTGCGGCCGCCGTCGCCGACTACACCCCCGCGGCCCCTGCGGACCATAAGCTCAAAAAGGCCAACGAGCGCCTGGATCGCATCGAACTGGTCGAGACGGTCGATATTTTGGCCGAGCTCTCGCGCCAGAAGGGCGAGCGATGCGTGATCGGATTTGCGGCCGAGACCGATAACGTTGTCGAGTACGCAGAGCGCAAATTGGCCCGCAAGGGGTGCGATGTAATAATCGCCAACGATGTCTCACGCACCGATTCGGGCTTTGGGACCGACACCAACAAGGCCTGGATTGTGAGCACAACGGGTACGCAAGAACTTCCCGTACTAACAAAACCCCAGCTCGCAGATACAATTTTGGACTTGCTTCAAAAATTGTAAAAAAGTTCTTGCACAAGTCTAAAGTTTCGGGTTAATATACTCCCTGTTGCGAGCGAGAGCAGAGCAACAAACAAAAGCTTCGGGACGTGGCGCAGCTTGGTAGCGCACTTGACTGGGGGTCAAGGGGTCGCTGGTTCGAATCCAGTCGTCCCGACCAGAAGTTTGCAGGTCAGGCACCTAGTGCCTGACCTTTTTTGTTTTAAGCAATTGCTTAATTTTGATTAATCAACAGGGTGCCAAAAATCTACCTACGCGATAATCGCCTTTTGCGGCTACTTGCGCGTTTTGCACGCGCTTGAGCCGATTTATTAACGCGATGTGAATCTACATACGCGTAGCTGGTATACAGTCGAGTACGGGCTGTATTTATCGCGGCGATTTACACAGATATAGCGACTATAGTGAACAAGCGTGTCGCTGTATTTATTCCAGTAGTTCACTTGATCGGTGGACAAGTGGGCTGCTGCAACGAAACGCCAAGCGGGATGGGCTCTATACGAGGACGCCGCAGGGGTAATGGCGGGGGAGTGCGGCGGGCGCTCTGAGAGCCGCTGTATGACCCCATTTCACCTCAACCCGACAACTATGCTTCAAGACGAGAATCGTTCGTTTGGTTGCCAAAAGAAAAGCCCGCACAGCCTGTGCGGGCTTAACAGCTGAGGCTAGAAGCACCAGGCGAGGCGGACGCAATTCGAGACCGTCGCATTGTCACTGATCGCCGGATCGCCGCCGGCGTGGACACGGAGGAAGAACGTAGAGTGGTCCGGACGCACCGAACGTTCCCACCAATAGCTGCCACTGGCAATGGCAGGGGTGTCCGAATAGCTATTCATCACCTTGCCCTTGAAGGCCTCGTACTGGGTTCCCTCGGAGGAGCTCCAGGGGTAGTCGGAAGCCCAATAGGAGGTGGGGACGATCTCGGAGTAGCTGAGCAGAAACAGCTTGTCGGAGGTAGCCGTCACGGCGGCATTCTTGTTCGCGTTACCGCCGCCGACGTTGTTCGTGAGCTTCCTAACCGATTTAACCTTGGATTGGAAATCGGCGGGCATCAGGTTCCAGATCTCGCCCGAATTCATCTTCGCACGGAGTTCGGATGCCTCCCATCCGCCATCGCTGGTTTTCATGGCGTTCATGCGGGACGAAATATCCGTCGAGGTGGTGAGGAACGTCAGTCCCGCCTTGCCGGTGCCGTCGGCCAAGTCGTCGTGGTTGATGCCGATGATACGGTACTCGAGCGTCTGTCCGTCCGTCAGCTTCATCGAGAACTTCGTTCCCGCATCCATCGCGGCCTTTGCCTTGGCGTACGCCGGCGATGCCTCGCCCTTGGAGGCGATGTCCTCGGCAACCGCTTTCTGCTCCTCGAGCGTCCAGTCCTTCGCGTCCTTGGCGACGGCCGCCTGGACGGTCGCGGAATCGGCCCCGGCGGAGCCTCCACCGGACGCGCCTCCCTCTACGCCGCCGGTCGTCCCGTTGTTCACCGTATTGCCGACCAAGTTGAACTGGTTTCGGATGGCCCCCGCCACGCCGGGTCCCGCGAACACGATGACCAGGCCGATGATCGCGATGATCAGGACGTACTCGATGACACTTTGCCCTCGGAGAAGAGTACCTCTAGGAGATACCCCCCCCCCGAAGGTTAATTGCCGCTGCATGCATATGCGGCTCCCTTCGCTCAGGGTTTGTAGATACGGCTCGAGGGTAGGGCTATTTCAGATTTCTGCACCGGTCTTGCCGCTGCGGCAACGGAGCTCGTAGGGGAGTGTGGCAGGTGCTCTGAGAGCCGCTGCATGGCCCCATTTCCCCTCAACCCGATTACCTGTGCCACGAACTTCAAACCGTTCGTTCGGTTGCCAAAAGAAAAGCCCGCACGACTTTGAACTGCGTCCCAAATCTTGGACGCCCTAAATAGCGACT
>UMFY01014356.1_pt1 | contig 11033 bp, 10 predicted proteins | sample 1965121 | NCBI WGS metagenome assembly UMFY01 (sample SAMEA4836057, study PRJEB28245) | human gut metagenome | biome: gut microbiome; material: fecal sample | place: Denmark | collected 2008
CGCCGTCAGGGTCCCGGTACCGCGAAGCGTCAGGTTGCCCCACGCCTCCATGCCGCACAGCGCGATGTCCGCATCGGGCGCATGCGACTCCGTCACGGAGTTCTGCCCGGCAAGCGTCAGCACCAGGTCGCCGTCGGCGCCGATGGCCTCGCCCGCGTAGCCGTTAAGCTCCAGATGGTCGGCATCGGTCCAGGCCCAGCCGGGGCCCGATACGCCCGGCTCGTAGTACGTCGCGCCCGCGGCATAAGAAGGCCCGCCCAGCAAAACGCATAGGCAGGCCATGGCGGTAAACATCTTGCAGTCCCTTTTAATGAGAAGGCAAATCGCTATAACCGAGTTTGTCCGAACATCGCGTAAGGCATGAGTCAGGTCGAAGGTGTTCATCGAGACGACAGGGACAGAGATGCCTTAATAGGTCGTCTCGATCTGGGCGAACCCCTCGTACCTAGGATCGACGCACCTCGATAGAGAACGCGGGGGCGCAGTTTGCCGCATTCCGCTCATCGACAGTGTTGGGCCATCGCTTTAAGGAACCTGTCGATGAAAAGGAAGAGTCTGGTAGCGTATGGCCACACGCAGGATCTACCGGCGAGCACATTGCGCAACCTTTTGCAGAGCAAACCGCTGCCAGGGCCTGGTTTGGAGACGATATTCCAGCCTAGGATGGGAGGCAATCATCATTGCGCAGCTAAATCTCCAACAATGTTGAACAAATAGGATGTCATTTGCTTGAAATCCGGATAGCTTTGGTGGTGTCGATATTAAGGGAGCTATCGGAACAGCTCATCATGGCTGCCGGTGCGTTCAAAGAAAGCTACCTCTTCGTTTGATGACCATATGACAAGCCAGTCGCCAGAGTTTGCTACGTGACATTCGTTTCGCCCTGCCCAGTTGCCGCTTAGCCGGTGCATATTATGACGTCGTTTTAATATGTCCATTGACTCGGGTATATTCTGTAGCACCAGGTCAATTAGCTTTTGAAGCTCGGATAGATCCCATTTACGGCGTCTTGCTTTTTTCTTTAAATCGCGGGAGAAGGCTGCAGAGAACTCTGCGGTTAACGTGCTCATTGTGCCATCGCCGCAGCGATAAGATCGGCGCCATTGTCAAAACGTCCTTTTTTGCCAGATGCAAGAAACGCGTCCCCCTCGCGAATGGCCTCAAGGCTTTCGGCATTGGGCTCCTCAGGGGCAAAAGTCAACGGGATGCGATGGGTGTTGACCATTTGCTTGAAGAATGCGCGCGTCACGGACGACAAATCAAGTCCATAGTAATCAGCCACTTCTGCTGCCTCGCGTTTGAGGTCATCGTCAACCCTAATGGTTAATGTTGAGCTTGCCATTTTTGGACCCTCCAATCGTGTGAGTGCAACCTTAGTATAACGCACATACACTAGTAGATTATGTAATTACAATCAATTAACTAAGCCTTTTAGTGGTACGGCACCTCATACATTGCATGCAGTAAAAAGCAACGCTCCCTTTCGGAAAGCGTTGCCTTTAAAGCTTCTACAGGGCTCTTGTATTGCAGCTAGGTATGCCGCACGCTCCAACAGCGATATGCGGCACCTAGAAGCCCCAGTCCCAACAGGAGTAGCGTAAAGGACGCGGCAATCCAGTTGCTGTCGCCGGTCTTGGGGAGTGCCGCAGTTGCCGTAGTGGCAGCCTTGGGCTTGGGGATTTTGGCGACCGTGGTCTTGGCTACTGTCGTTGTTGTCTTGGTTGTCGTGGCTGCGGGTTTCAGCGAGGGATTTGCCGTGGGCCCTGTGGTGGGCTCTCCGGCAGCGGGGTTAGCATCGGCGGGAGACTTGTCCGCGCTATCGCCCGGTACCACGCCCCCGTCGGTCTCCCCCGCCGGAGGCGTGGCGACATTGGGCTCAACCACCACATGCGGTGCTACCGCACCGGAGGCATCCACCACGCCACTAGCACCAAAGGTCCCGCCAGCAGGCGCCACAAAGCGCGCAGACACAAGCGACCCGCCCAAGCACGCAACGCCGCCATCGGCGCCGGTCGCATTAAGCCACGAGGCATCGACAGAAAGCTGGCATCCAGCCGCGCCAGCACCAAGGCCCGCATCCTGCAGATACACACCGTAGGCGCGCACGCCCGCTCCGGACCCGGCGCCAGCGGCAACGACGTGTCCGCCGCCGCGCACGGCCATGTCGCCTGCGATTACGCCGGCAACCGCCTCGTTCGTAATATCGGCCCCGTTCGCCCGTGCATCGACGGTGCAGCCGTCCACCGCGAGCGCCTGCGAGACGTGGATCCCGCACTGCGAGCCCGTCGCCGTCAGGGTCCCGGTACCGCGAAGCGTCAGGTTGCCCCACACCTCCATGCCGCACAGCGTGATGTCCGCATCGGGCGCATGCGACTCCGTTACGGAGTTTTGCCCGGCAAGCGTCAGCACCAGGTCGCCGTCGGCGCCGATGGCCTCGCCCGCGTAGCCGTTAAGCTCCAGATGGTCGGCATCGGTCCAGGCCCAGCCGGGGCCCGACGCGCCCGGCTCGTAGTACGTCGCGCCCGCGATGATGAGGCTCTCCGCGCCCGCGGCATAAGAAGGCCCGCCCAGCAAAACGCATAGGCAGGCCATGGCAACAATCGCAATGTGATGACGGCTGGTGTAGGACTCGGCAGCAAACATACCCGCTCCGATCTTCGCAAGAGCCAATAGAATGTGCACCAGAAAATGCCCCGGTAGCAGCAGCTATTAGTTTAGCGAGATCAAGCCGTAATTAAAGAAAATGCCCCTGAGCATTTCCAAGATTTAGGCGTAAATCGTTTTGCCAGTCGGTGAAAGGAAAAGCCGGCTGACTCAATCGCCCGTACATAGTTCCTCGTGCTGAATACGAAGGCGAATATAAATAAACGCTTCTTGCGCTACGCACTAAATCCTCTAATAGTTAATTCCATTCGTGTCACAAATTGCGCGACAGAGCCTTGAGACCTGCCTGGAGCAATCACCCAAAGGATTGAATCCAGATTCGCAGGCCAATTTGGCAATTGCGATTTTGTTGGGCGTTAAGGAGCGTGTTCCTTCGAACTTGAAATTTAAAGGGCATGTAAAACGCTCGCCGAGATCATGGTTCCACCTCTTGCTTGGGTGGGCGGTTTTTATAGACGTCGCCAAAACATCCGCTGGTACGTAGTTCTCTATGGTTGAGCCCCACGTTATCCAATGCATGGCACCACTTTGCTTGCATTCCTCAATGACTCGTGTTTTCGTCTTACCTAGCCGAGTATTCTTACTCTTCTTGTCGGAATCCATCAAAATGCAGAAATGAGTGTTGATTCGAAAGAGAGATATTAGTTTTTCATTGGAGCCATCGGGGCTGGCATCGAGTGCATTAAGGAGCTTACCGCCATACAGCATGACGCTGTAATGAATGCCCTCGACAAGATGTACCGATTTCTCTTCCGCCCATTTGCCAATCCAATAGTTGACATAAGTGCGATCAGACGGGCCCTCTACCCATATAACATAATTTGATTGGAGTATATCCGAAGCACGCGCTCCCAGATCGTCCAACAAATCACGTGCTAGGACCATATCGTTAAGTTGATGACATTCAGACATTCCATTATTTTTGCTCACATGTGCCACCTGAACTCCTGAAGAGTTAATGATGGTAGGTGAATGCGTCGTCACAATAAAACGGTTGGCCTCATCTGAAAGAAGGTATTTGATAAACCTCGCTTGAAGAGCAGGGTGAAGGTGGATCTCCGGCTCTTCGATGCATATGATTTTGTCGGTGTTGCAAGCGACGACTGCGGCAAGAATAATTAACTCCGTCAGACCAGTGCCGAGCGATTCGAGCAGGAGGTAATCTGTGTCAGCGGTCTTCACAGCGATTTCATGGCTGTCATGGGATACAAGAATCGCTGCGCTCCGGTCGTTCATAATTTCGCGAACGAAATCCTGAAGTTTGTTCCAGCGGCGCTTTGATTCATCGAAGTCTTTCCGTTCCGGGTTGTACAGTTTCAATAAGGCAGCCGGAAGGCCTACGCCACTGTTGATAGAGCTAAACCGATTCGATAATTCCGCGTCTTTGATAGACCTTATTGCTCCAACCTTAAGAAAGTTCGGGAGCAAAGCCCACGGCATCGCCGCACACACGATATTGCTGTAGTTCAGTTCATCATCCCCGGTACTGTCACAACATGCAAGAGATGCATTGGTTAGATTGCAGATTGTCAGGCTCGAAGCTTGGTATTGAGAAAAATGCGCGCGCAAGGACGCATCATAACCAAAAGAGAGTTGTCCCCACCCAAGAGAAAAATCAAGCCATGCGGCTTTTCCATCATCAGAAATGTAGGGAGCGTTATTAAATAGCCTGAGCAACGATTCAGCATATTCTCGCTGTCGCGGCGTTCGCACATTTGACATTAGCGTCTCTTCGAGGGAATGGATATTGACGCAAAAGGAGATAGTTGCAGGAAAAAGCTCGTTATGGGACTTTAGATTCAAAGGAATATCGACTCTAGTTAACGGGTTGTCTTCTCGTGGAATATCGCCGCGCCCGCTAATCGCCCCAACAACCTTGATGAAGTAATCAACGAGTGCGGATTTCCCACAATTATTCTGACCGGAAATAACCTGGACTTTATCAAAAGGCCCTATTCGAGCGGGTTCAGCACCACTGAAAGAACGGTAGCCGGCGCAGCCAAACCCAACAAATGGATTCACGGAGAAGGAGTCGACTGACATTTTACCCTCCTTAAATGCGATGTTTTTCTTTACCTGTAATGTTCAGAATACTGTTATTCAAAGCAATTCAATCAAAAGCCGTTGAAATCGGATGAATTGAATTGGATGTAAAAGGAGTACGAGGCTTTTACCTCATGATCGCGTCGAAAGTTGGTACAGCGTGGCGGCTGCTTAGAAGCTGATCCTCAAGCTCAAATTAATCTTTCGCGCTTCAAACCAATACCCTACAAAAGGAAATCGGCTCTAAATTGACCCTCGTAATATTGAAAGGCCACTTTCGCTGGGAAAAATGAATCAGTGAGAGCAGCACAAGAAAGCACATCCTTAGCCCATTTAGCTAGAGAAGCGGGTAGCAGACAGGCAGTTTCATGTCCGTTGTCAGATATTACAGCCATTGGAGCGCCGTCCTCGGCAAACATGACACCCTGCACTGTATAGGTTCTTGGCTGACCTGTGATTCTGAGACGAGGGCGAAACAAGTTACTAGAATCGCTCGAATTGCTCACCCAAATAGGATCATCATCCATTACGTGAAAATGCTCCGAAAGACTTTCACAGCATAAGCTGTTAAAGTGTTCAGTATTATTCTCACCCACCTCACGTAGCTGAGAAGCATTTTCAAAACTGCTAAGGTAATTAAGAAGCGAAAGCAAAACCACAAGATCATCTGAGTAGCCGCTGGCATAAAACTTATACCAACACTGATCATACTGAATCAGGACCCGTCGTAACTTTTTATATAATGCGAGTCGCTCGTCATTTAGGTTGAACCACTCGTTATCAAAGAGTTTCTTTTGGAGCCCATCTTCTTGCGATTGATAGGTTTGCTCATTACGGATGGCTTTCATGAGTTTTGCCACAATCCCAACAAGCATATCGGACATTCTAATGCCGAAACACTCTGTCGAGTCAGCTTGACACACCCCGTCAAAACCCAGCCGCTCTGCAGCGGCCCTAGTATTTTCTTCACGATCAATAGTAAGCGTATAGCTATCGACTTCATTATGCTCGCTCAGATATAGTGCAAATCCAGACAGAGGCGAATAGTATTCCCACTCATAATTCTCCAGCGGCTCCACGCAATCAAAAACTTTCAAAATCAGCTGACATTGGGCTATTTCAGTATGCTTCAGCTCGAGATTCGTTTTGTCTAACTCAATTCTATTTCGAAGAAAAACCCGCAGGGCAGTAATCAGATCATCAGGAGATCGGTATAAAGACTCAACTACTTTAGTTGGCCTATATTGAACTAAGAGCTTTGCAAGAGAGTACTTTAGCGAATCGGCGTTAAACCGTGGACTGTTTTGATATTGGCTGAATAGCTTATCAATAAGCCATTCAGCCTTGCTTGAAAAGGCGCAATAGACGTATATATCCTCATCAAACAAGTCGAGGAAATCGCTTATCAAACGTGCGTTGTTCTGGGATAAAGTTTTAAACCCATATTTAAACTGGCTCTTTTTAAGAACAGTACTCTTTAACTCTTTAGCGTTTGGAGAGAGATACTTATTCTCAAACACGGAGTATTTGGCGGCCAGATCTCGCTCACGCCGTTCGTCCCATCCGACAATTGCAACCACAAATCCATCGTAAAATTCATCGGCAATGACTGTCTTGAAATTTAGCAAACGGCTATGCTGGCTTTCGTCATAGTAAAAAACATAATTTGGCATCTATGATCAATCTCCGATTCATAAATGAAATTGACGATGAAACATAAGGTAGGCAAATATTGCGAACACCCTGTTTAATTGCAACTGATTAACTAATTTTAGCCATTAATGCATAAAGTAAAGTGTCCAGACAAATCGAAGAATGGTACCGGCAAAAATCGCCCGGCGCTAACAGTTTTAATAGGAGGAGATGCATCAGCAGCTGCTCATAGGCCCCTCCCATATTGCCGATAATCACTATTATTAAGTACTTCTAGAGCAATCTGAGGGTACGATCTAACCTTTTGAACTTTGGAATAGAAGAGCATCATCTTCCCCACTATGAAGTCGCAGGGTCAACACGTGGGGACTATCGGTTTCACGTTACTGTCTATTTAAGAAAGCTCAATCGCGCTCTCTGTAACCTCAATGCCCGGTGCGTATTTCTGCACCAACGCATCCAAAATTAATCGGTTCCCCGGCGTCATCTTTGGGGAAGCGACGATCTTCATCGAAGAAAATGCTTCGTCTGAGATAATCAAATCGTAAAAGGAAGGAATTTCGGGATCGCATCTATCAAGTATGACCTCAGTGGCCCTCTTAACTGCTTCAACATCACCCTTGATTACAGAGGCGATGCCCACAGGAACTGCCGTCAAAACATATCGCCATTCGTTTTGGTATGACCAGGCAGTAGCTTTGTGAATCCCAAGTGTGTTTAAATCGGCTTCTATCCAGCCGTTTTCGCAGTTACGGATCAACTTTGGAAACAGAAGCGACTTATCGTTCGTATACTGGACTTCATGAAGCATCTCAACGCTTCGGGCCATTTCTTTAAAATGAAATTTTTTATCCCAAAAGTCTTCGAGCGGCAATTGAAGTCCATCAAACTTGCCACCAAGAGCATTCAAAACTGCGTCACTAGATAACTTACTTAGGCTTTCGGTAGACACAGAGTACCGCTTAAACGGATGACTCTTCATTTGGATTCTTACTCCACATTCAGCTCCAGCGTACTCGCGCCACATGGGGATACTCTCCTCATCAGAAGAGGTCCAACAACTGACGAGCTTCATTTTTCCAAGATTTTGAGAGTCTGCTGAACGCTGTTCTTGTGGGTCATCAACCTTATCTAACCGGCTGAACCTGATAGTTCGATTATGCAGAATCAAGGCCAGCGTATCTAGGCTTGCATAATGATAGAGAACGGCGGGTGCTTCCATGTTTGGCTCCTAGCTATAACAATGAGTCCATATCACTGTTCATCAAAACTTATAGATGCGATCGTCGACGCGCCAATGCCCATTTAGGCGGCACACCTTAATCCTTGCCTTGCGAGCGCAAACGCGGAGATGGCCAGAGATAACCGTCGCTGGCATATCGCTTTCACACCCCCAGCACGATGATTGACGCACATGTGCACCACGATTTACGCCGTGCATGCACATCAGCGTTAAGCCCAATCGTCACCACAGGCCTCTTCCAATGAAATGGAATATGACATCACGAATTACCATAATTTCCCGAGCCATCAAAATGCAATCGCGAACCATTTCAAGCAAATAGGTGTTGCCTCGAGAATCGTTGGTCCCATCCTCACGCAAAGTGCGAATGACTTGAGTCGTGCAGTCGAAATCCGTCCGATTATGACTAAATGCATTGCGCAGAACCGGATTCCAACACTGCTTGATAAGGCCAGTAAATGAGCCCGTACCAACAGCGTTGAATCGCTTTGCCTTAGGGGCTACAGAAAGTTTGTCGAACGACTTTGCACCTAGGTCTACGCCTTTGGGCATGACATCGAACGCCCCGTTACGTTCGATGTTGTCGAGCCCGATAAACAGAACAAGCAGACTGCCAATAAGCTCATATTCTCGACAATAAAGCTTCTCAATATCACTAGGAGTGCAGCAGAACGTACCGTACTTTTCCAAGTCATAGGCGTCTCCCGCCATAAGAAAGGTAAAACCGTTGAGGAGAACCGGATATGATTCGGCTACGGAATCCAGAACTTCGTTGATTTCAGCAAGCAGCGACTTGGCAGTCATATCGGTTTTGAGGTAGTAACCTGCCAGGCTAAGAAGCGCCCCTGTCTCTAGACCCGAAAAGAGTTTTTTACACTCAACTGCGCGCTCATGCGCGTCGCTTCCTGCAATCATGGGGAGACCGAGCCAAGACATCCTCGCGATTCGGTTCAGCAAGGGATAGTGTCGATTGTCCTCGCCGAGCAGCTTCCATTCGAATTCCGAAAGAACCTTATCCGCATAATCATCATGCCCATCGCAATACAGTTGAAGAGCGGTCCTCAGGGTAGGCCAGTCTTCGCGGTAATAATGAAGACAATAAACCACATCGCTCACGTACTCGCTGAGTTCATCAAACGGAATCAGCCCAGAGGCTCTGATAAAGGGGCTTGTCATACAGGCACAATGTTCCATAGATATTTTATATGACGGAAGCTCACCAGATAACTCCACCATAACTCGGGCGCAATCTAAATTTCCACCCATGGAGGCAACCGTGCCAGGATCGAGATTAAAATCAATCAAAGCGCAGCTCGGGTCAAGGTGAACCGCTCCGTCGATGCGGTTCCGGCACTGCGGACACAAGTATCTAACCGGATAGTCATTAATAAATCCAGCCTGAACGCGCACACGATGCACACATCCACATACTCCGCAAGTGACAAAGAAGTTCTTAACCACAAGCACCTCTATTCATCCTCACCGATTGCACGAATCAGAAGTTACCAATCGATACTAAATCTGATGCAAAGGCTATAGAAGAGAGTTATAAAATCCCCTCGTTACTCCCGCGAACATCCTCGAAATCGTGCTGTCATCCTTATTTAATAAACAATACCCAAAGCGACGCCTTGATAGCCCCTCGCCAATCGCCGAATCGGTAAATCCGCGTGAGCGGCATGATAATTCATCGGGCGAAAATCAAAAACCGGATAAGCCTCGACGAGAGCGACCACAAGATTACGGCGAACGCCTCACTCGAAGTCCTTCTTCCTCAATCTCGATACGTAACGATCGAGCTCGTAAAGGGCGTCAATGTGGAGCTGGGCGACATCTCGAACACCCCCAATGTCAAAGCAAAACCTTTGGAAATGGGGTCCGCCGTCCTCGTTCGAATCTTCCGAGTATGTTACCAGGACGACATCATCGTCCCGAGCGCTTTCGGTCTCTACGATACCCTCTATGTATAGGTGATAGAGCTTCGCCTTAGGAAAGCCATCCATGATTGACTTGGTGCGGACATCCACACAAATCCGTCCGCCGTCGAATCCGTACTTAGAGTGTTTGTTCGTTCTTTCCGAGTGCGCGACCACGAAAGAGCAAATAGCCTCAAGGAAGTCCAGACAAAGCTCAAGCCTTGCGAGATCTGAGAACTCAAATCCCTTCGAGACATCGTCACGCAGGCAGTTCTTGACCTGCCAATAAGAGCGCTTAATCCAATCCGCGAGAACAATCAGTTATACGACATCCTTTGGCTTGCTGCTGAACCCGCCTTCGATTGTCGCGTTGAAATCCTGAATGCTGTATTTATTTTTCAATATTTCAATATCAATTCCCACATCAGTTTACGGCGAGCCTCGTCTTTCGCGAGTCACTTTTTACCTATGCCAGGGCCCCTTTTATCAAGTCCGTCAGTCGTGCGAAGGGGCATCAATGTCAGCATAGATTCGCCTTCCAAGGAAAAACAGTTCTGGTTACACTCGAAGGATGCCGTGCTACAAAGCCCAAACGATTGTCAAATCAATGGATCTGGACGAACAGCAAGAGATTTATCGGACAAAAGCTCGAAACCGGATAAGCCTTGGCAACATCAGAAAAACTAAAGCAGGACGCTGTGAACAGGACATGAAAAGCCGGAAACCCCTCCTGCATGCTTGTCCGCCGAGCCCTAGGTCCTTTCGTCACCACCTGTATTGCGAACCGGCACCGCCGTCCACCCGGGCAAATATTGCCGTTCGGCACCGCCATTAAACGTGTTCCCGCACACCCCCGTTACGCTCAGGCTGCCATGCAGTCCAGAGAACGAGAAGGCTCCACATGGCGAGAAGGATCAGGGCCAGGGAGGTACTGAGGCTTAGGTCGGTGAACGGGCTGTCGCAAAACGCGATCGCCCGCACCGCCCACGTCTCGAAGCGCAGCGTCCAGGACGTTCTGGAGGCCGCGAGGGAGCGGGGCGTCTCCTGGGAGGACATCGAGGGATGTCCGATGAGGCGGCCTAAGCGCTGCTGTTCCCCTGCAGGGACGAGGCCGGGTCCGGTGCACGATCCCACCGAGCCTTCAGGCTGCGTCACAAGATAGCTTGCTTAGACTCTTGGTAGAAACGGAATACAGCTAAATTATTCCGACGCTAACAGCTACCACTCATCACGCAAATCATCAATTTACTCAGCGCCATATAGGGCCTGTTAGCTTTATTTGACGCTGAATCCTATCCCGCTTGTTTTGCTGACACAGAGTCTTGTATGAAGCGGCAAGGGCATTTTCTTTCTCGAAGAGCTCTCTCCGATGATCGGGCTCATGTAACTTTTCAGATGCCTGTTCAAGCGTCCATTGATATTCCTTTGAACTCTGAGACATCTTATTTAATAGAATCTGATACTGATACATTGAAAACAAAAGGGATTGATAAGCTTCTATGAATTCGGCAATT
>UMFY01033260.1_pt1 | contig 10928 bp, 4 predicted proteins | sample 1965121 | NCBI WGS metagenome assembly UMFY01 (sample SAMEA4836057, study PRJEB28245) | human gut metagenome | biome: gut microbiome; material: fecal sample | place: Denmark | collected 2008
TCTCGTATAATCTCTTTATCTTTTTGCGAAAATAATATGGCTTGTTTCTGTTTATTTATTATCGACATTAGTTTTTCCAATAAATTCATAGTTATTTCCTCCCATAATACATTCATTTCCAAAGCTTTTATTTCGAATATCTTTCTTATAGATTTACCTATTCTTTAGTACTTGATTCACTTAAGAAATAGATAATTTCCTATATTAACTTCTATATTAGATACATTATTTCAATATTAGAAATATTTGTTATCTTAAGCGAATCAAGTATCACTATTTTCTATTATTTTGTATATTTACTTTGAATGCTTATATCCCTTTCTTTTTCTTTTATTTCTCTCTCCTCTTGCTTTTTGTTCTCTAATTTCTTCTCGTCTATTGCTTGGTTTTCCACCTGTCTTTCTTACATTGTTCTTACCATGTTGTGATTGCTTTATTCCATGCCTAATTACTTTTGCTGCAATCCATCTAAAAATTGTATTTTTATAAGAAATTTTTCTTCCTGCATATCTTGTCTTCGGACTATGCCTTTTCCAGCTAGAATAAGACACATAAATTACAACCCCACCAACAAGCACCAATTTTACTAAAATTGGTACTGCTATCGCAAAATGCCCACTAGGATCCACATAGTTTATCGGATTATTCGCACAGTATACGTATAAATGCTGTGTATCAGGTTGATCATTTTCTCCACGATATGTATCCTCTGTTAAGAATCTTCCTTCCTCTGGATCATAATACCTTGCATTCAGGTAATACAGTCCCGTAGTCTGGTCATAGATTCCTCCCGTATAACATACTTCATTGTCCGCCTGATCATCTCCATGGATCGTTGTCTCTCCAAAATCTGTATACTGGTAAGTCGCATCCGCACTTCCATCTTCTTTTACCAGACTTGTGGTACTTCCCTGGATATCTTTGTTATAAAGGTAATACTGGGTCGTATCTTTCTGGTATCTCTGGGTCGCAAGGATGTTTCCTTCCGTTCCGATCAGATTCTGGCTATTCTGTTCTCCGGCTGCATCTGTTGTATAAGCCACCACTCCATCCTGATAATAATAGTTGATCGTCTCATCTCCATCAATCTTCTGGATCCGCTGTCCGTCCCCATTATAGATGTTCTGCTGGATCACTGCTGTCTTTCCGTCTTTTGTCACGGACACCTGACTTAATCTGTTTTCCGCATCATATGCAAAAATCTGATCTTCTCCGGTCTTTGTGTTCTTTACATCTGTCTGGTTTCCATTCGCATCGTAATCATACTGACGGACTTCTTCTACCGCAGTTCCTTTCTCTTTCGTGGATGTCTTTAACTGATCCAATCCGTTATAAGTATACGATGTTGTCGTCGTTCCGTCATCTTCTTTGAGCCTGTTTCCAACATTATCATAGGTATATGTGACCGTCTTTGTCTTGTCATCCTTCTTATGATCTGTTGTTACCGTCTTTATCAGTCGTCCAAGTGTATCGTAAGTATAGACTTTTGTCTCATTAACTTTATCTGCATCTTCCTTTGGATAGTTATTGACCTGCGTTTTCTCTGTGATATTAGAGTTCTTATCATAGCTGTACTGATAAGATTCCATCACTTTTCCAGTCTCAAGATCTGTGTAAGTCATCTCTTTGACACGGTCAAAACTGTCATATGTATAGACTTTTTGAACGGCCTGATCACTGCTGTTTAAAAGATTTCTGTGGTCTTTAATCTCTTTGACTTTTCCATAGGCATCATAAGTGTAACTTCTGAGGGCTTTCTCTGTTGTCTGCCCCTTGGAATGCAGTTTTCCTTTGATCTCCTGCAGCCATCCGTTTTCATCATAAATATAAGATAATGACTGGATTCCATCTTTGGTGGTCGGATAGGATACCTTACTGAGATTTCCATCCTCATTATAAGTATACCGGATCTGATGGGCTTTGATATCATCTGCCGTTGGCTGGGCATTCTGACTGATCTCTGCAAACGTTGTGATCCTTCCTCTTGTGTCATAACTATATTCTGTATAACGATATGCCGTCTCTGTTTCAGATGATACACTGTAATCTGTCATCTCTGACAGCTGACCTTTATCATCATAACGATACCGGCTGGTCAGTGTTTTTGTTCCTTCTTTGTCATAAGACTGTGTTTTTGTAACCAGATTCCGGTTGTTATATTCATAGGTCTTTTTCGCCCCATTGGCATAGACTTCTGAGAGCTTATTTCCACGGTCATCATAGGTATACTTTGTTGTAATGGATTCACTGCCGTCTCCAAGATCCGATGTTGTTGTCACTGATCCGGATGCACTGGCTGTTTCCTGCTTGACATGTCCATTCGCATCTGTAACACTTGTTGTCGTTGATCCGTCTGAATTCACCTGATAGGAAACTTTTGTCTTCTGTCCTCCCTGTGTGATCTCGGTTACACGATTCTGGTCATCATAAGCATAGGATATCTGATCTCCATTACCATCGGTTTTTGTTGTCTCATTTCCCTTTGTGTCATACTCTGTTTTCTGTAAGATGGAACTGTTTCCAACCTTTACTACGGCATCAGAAGTCCCTTTTGTGATCTCTGGATTCTGGATCGCAGCTGTCTGTTTTCCTTCTTTGTCATATAACTGCAAAGCAATCTTTCCATCTCCGGAAGTCTTTGTTCCAAGACTGATCGTTGCGATCTCTTTTCCGTCACTGGTGAACACATGATCCGTATATAATCCATGGCTGAAACTTCTGACGGTCTGTCCCGCTGCATCTGTCCATGACTTTTCACTGACACGTCCATTGGTCTTTGTTGTCTGAACGCTCAGATCCTGATAGTCTTTCATTCCATTCAACGTATGAATCTGTGCATCTTCATATCCATAGGAAGTTTCCGTGACAGTATCTGTTCCGTCTGCTGATTCTGTTGCTTTGACTACACGATTGACAGAATCATATTGATAAGCTGTCTTTACTCCGGATGCACTGGTTTCTGTTGCTACGGTTCCATTATCATCGTATGTTTTAGATTCTGTCTGTGTCACTCCATCGGATGTTACTTTCGTCTGTATCGCTCTTCCCATGAAATCATACGATGTTTCCGTACTGCTTAAAATATTTCCTTTCCTGTCTTTACTGGTATTTTCTGTTTCACGTCCCATGGCATCTGTTTTTATCACAGATGTCTCTTTCTCTTCTCCCTGTGTCGTTGTTGTTGTCTGTGTCGTTCCCTGTACAGTATCCTGATATGTCGTTTGTTCTACAGAATCAGGAGCTCCTTCCTTTGTTGTCGTGACTGTTGTTGGCTGTCCGTGATCATCATAGGATGTAACTGTTTTGGTTTCTTCTTTTTTATTTTCGCCTTTATCTGTTTCTGATATTACATTCCCTTTGGGATCATATTCATAAACAGTCTGTGAAATAAAGTCATTTCCATTCGTTGTAGTTTCGCTTGTTGGAAGATATGGATTTTTCTCATCCTCATACTCACTGCTTGTTATATCTCCGTTTTCTTCGGTCTCAGAGATGACATCATCGTTTTCATTGTACTCGATACTGGCGATCGTAAATGTTTCTTCTTTTTCCTTGTTTGTTTTCAAAAATTTCACCAGTCCGGCAGCATCCAGCTCCTGATAATCCACTTCCGTTTTGATCTTTCTTACAAGATACTCATTTACCCAGCCATTTTGTTCTCCGTCTTTTCCTCCATCATCATAACTGTAACTGCTTTCAATTCCATTGGCATCCGTCTTTTTCAGGATCTTTCCTGTATTCTTGTCAAAACTCATGGAATCCTGTGCTGTTTTGGTTCCGTCTGCCTTGTGGAAAGATACCGTTGTTGTTCCATCGCCATAAGAAAGCTGCTGGTATTCTCCATTCGGACGGATAAATCTTTCTGCTTTTTCTCCTGTATAAGCGATCTGGTACCCGTTCTTCTTTGCATCGATGATCTTGCTCATCTTCCCATTACTTCCATAAGCATATGTCTGATCCACAGAAGCTGTTTCTCCGCTGTTTTTGTGAGAAACATTCGTAAGTTTCCCTTCAGCATATGAATAAACAACCTTTGTTCCATCTGCAAGATCGATCTTCTTTAACAGATCTTCCTGTTCTCCGTTTTCATAATATGTAAAAATCAGTTCTTTGTTCAGATTGGAAACAACCTTATATAATCTTCCTTTTTCATCGTACTAATAGATCAGATAGTTGCCATTACTGTCCTCTGCTTTTGTGATCTCACCATTCCCATCAAATGCATATGTCATACCATCCTTCATATGGATATTTCCGACATTGGACACCGTGATCACTTCCTTTTCTTCTTCGGATGCTCCACTGTCTTCACTATCATCGTCTTTTTTCCCCGGACGATAATTTCCTTTATTGGAAATGGCACTTCCAAAGATATTTTCAGAAGCAGCATTCTGAAGTCTTGCATATGCCGCTGCTCTCTGATCCCCATTTGATGATCTTTTTACATCATCTTCTGTATTAAATGAAAGTGCATAGTCCTTTGTCTCCTTATTCTGATAAGAAACATCAACACTTCTGCTTTTTTGTGGACTGTATGTCAGATAGGTTCCGTCACTGTCCTGAAATACAAGATCATCTCCCAACTGGTATAATTCCTTATGAAAACTGTCATACCATCCTTTTCCAAGCATTCCTTCTTTATCTGACTGGCTGTTATAGGTTCTTGTGAGTTCAAGATTCAAAAGCAGTGATGGAATTGAAAAATCTGTACTTTCATACATCAGATTCCCCTGGGATTTTTCAACGGATCCTGTCCCATTGGGCGTGCTGATCTCCATGCTGTCTCTGTAATCTTTACTTCCTAGTCTTTTTTCATATTCTTCCTGTGTATCCTGTGCCACTTTTTCTGATAATGCATCCGTACTTTTTCCATTGATCGTTCCATCCATTGCCAGTTTCTGTGCCTGTACTTTATAATAGTAACTCTTGCCATCTCCCACTCTGGTATCCATGCAGTAGGAATCTTTGATCGCACCACGTACCAGTGTCGAATCATCCGGTGTGAAATCCGCGGATTCCCCCCTGTAAACTGCATAATAGATACTGTCTGTCAGTTCTCTCTTATCCCAGTAGATGACATTCTTTCCATACGATTTTCTGACCTTTACATTGGTTGGTGCATAATCCTGTGCTTTTGAGGCATCCGTATAATAATAGGATACTTTTGTTTCCCCGCTTTCATTCCCTGCTTTATCAACAACGATCACATAAACTTGATACTCTGTTCTTCCTGTCATGCTGTCTGCTGGAATCGAAACATTTGCATAGGCGTATCCATCTTCATCCGCCCTTGCACTTTCATGGTAAGTTGAGGTTCCTTCCAGACGGTATTTAAAATAGGATGCATTCTCATCTATGATCCCGACCTTCAGTCTCGGATTCAGAGAACCAGATGGTTCGCTCTCATCATTTCCTTCCTCAAAGGATATATCTCCTGCTTCCGGAGCCGTGCGGTCTATCGTAAACCATGCCGCTGCTCCCCAACCTGCAATATAACCGTTGTCTACTCCTCTTACAACAAGTTTATAATGGCCTTCCGGCATCGTACTGCAGTCAATATCCGCACTTCCGTTTCCACTCGTCCCAATCTTTGTAGATGAAGAATATGAAACATAATCACCTGTTTCTTCTCCATTTCCCCAGTTTGCAATCCTGTATTCCACACGGTTTAATGAATGGGATGAGATGCCTGCCCAGTTTACATGTAATGTCTTCTGATGATCGTTGTTTGCATACTGCGGTGTAACACTGACAGACGATGCCGTTGTCGGTCCATCATAATAAGTCACTGACATCTTTGGACGGTTTGATGATGCTCTGGAACTGTAAAACTGTCCATAACTCTTTGTCTCGTCCGCATTTTTTAACATCACACCATACGATGTGATCTTACCGGATGCACACTGTCTCGCATATTCCGTCAGATTAATGCTTCTTGCTTTCTTTGCAGTCCCTGTTGTTTTTACATTTCCATAATTCGTACTATATCCCGGGCGGTTACTCCATTTCAATCCAGGTCTGGTCCAGTTTTCTGTAACTCTTCTTGCCTCGATTGTCTGTCCACTCTGGCTGCTTCCGGTTTCATACATCGTAAGCGTTGCACTGTCTACATATTTTCCTTTGATCTTTGCTGTAAAATCTTTAAAACGCAGATATGTCCGGCAGACACCCTGTTTTGATTTTCCAGCCATCATGACTGTAACTCCATTGTCATAAAAGTTCGTATTTTTATAAGATCCATTAATTACATAGACATCCCAGAAATCCGTGGATCCGGTCCATGTGACCGTCGGATCGATCGTGACTGGATACTGTCTGTCTTTGTCCTGAAAGTAATCTTCATCCAGATGCAGTGTTAACAGATAAGAATCTTCTCCGCCATCTGGTTCAATGTCATAGGAAAGCTTCTCACTGTATGCCTTTCCTGTATGATCGTTCATGTTTGGAGCTTCCAGTGTTGCGACCAGATCCTCTGTTTTTTCATCTAGGAAGCTGATCCCGCCATCCAGTATATTTTTCTTTGGGACCAGTCCTTTTGCCTGAAAGCGGAATTTTAAAACATTTCCTTCTGGAGCTTTGGTCAGTACGATACTTTCCTTGATCCCCATGTTTAACGACTGGTAAGAAAATGTACATTCTTTCTTCTGGGATTCATAGGAGACTTTCACTGGCTTTTCTTCCTTCTCTCCCTGTGCATCTTCCACAGGAAGATCTTCGATCGCCTGTCGGTCCAGCTCTTTGACCGATGTCAGGGCGTCTTCCGTATCTTCTGCGGTTTCTTTTTCGGAAGATCCATCCGCTGAAATGCTTCTTACTGCTTCCTCTGCCTGTGAGACAGCATCTTCCACAGAGTCTGTTCCAGGATCCTCCGTTTTCTTCTCTTCCTCATTCTTTGTTTCCTGTCCATAGATCGGTGCAAAAGAGATCTGATATTTCCCATTTTCCATTAAGACCGGTGTCTCTTCGGACAGATCTTTGGGAAGATAATGTTTTTTATCTCCTTCTTTATTTTCATACTGATAATCCTTTAGATCCTCACCCTGCTCACTCTTTGATCCCGTTACCCTGACAAGACTTGGATCGTACTCCTGAAGATCTCCATTCTTATCTTCAAACCGGACATCCTGTCCGTAAAAGACCGTCTGTTTCTTTCCATCTTCCATCTGGAAAGTGGTCGAATCTTTCGTGTTCTCTTCTTCAACAACTTCTTTCTTCTCTTTCGGTACTGTTTCTGCTGCTCCTACCACAGTCGTTTCATTCACGATCGCAGACCATTGCACGGATGTAAAAACCATCGTAAAGGTCAACAGACAACTGACAAAGATCTTTGCATATCTTTTCATAAACATCCTCCTATGCTTTTCCATTGGCTGTTTTCTATGTTTCCTCACCCTTATTTTGATCATTTCCATCTAAGACAGATTCCGCTTCTTCTGAAAGATAGATAACTCCCCATTGATTAAGTTTTATATAAGTTGATTATACAAATATCATATATTCATTTCAATCACTTTTATTTTTTTCGACATCTTGCACAAAGATCTCCTGTATTTTTTTGTCACTCTACCAATTGAAAAAATATACTCTGTCGTTCCTGAATTCGTAAATTTTCCTTTTTTATCCTCATATTCTAAATCTTATATTATTTTTCTTTTGTTTCCTTTTCCGATATTTCTCGATAAAAATAACGATCCCACAGTCCAAAGACTGTGGGATCATCCTTCTTACTCTTTCCACAAAGCATCATCACTTGTTACAATTTTTATTCCTTTGTTAGTAAAATTATATAATTGATCTTTATTATTGATTGTCCAGATATTAATCTTTATGTTATTTCTTTCAAATAACTGGATCATATCATCCGACAAGATATTTTTATTAATACTTACATTAATATGATATTTCTTCATCCATGAGAGATCATTCTGAGTAAAATCATGTCTAACATATTCTAATGGCATTTTACGTGTGTATTTTCTCATATAAGTAAGCTGTTGTTTGTATTTACAAGTAACGACTGCCTGATTTTGCATTTTTGCTTTTTTTAGACTTTGATACAGTCGTTTAATCGTATCTTTTTTCATCTTTTGTTTGATCTCGATCACAGGCTTCATATGATATCTTTTGCAAATACTTAAATATTCCTCAAGAGATGGTATCCTTAATTGTTTTTTTGTATATGATTCAATATTGTTTCCTGTCTTGATATGATATTTGCTTCGAATCTTTTGATATGTTAATTTCTTTTGATATACATTTTTTCCAGATAATCCACACATACGATTTAATGTTTGATCATGCATGATCACAAATCTACGTTTTCCCTTTTTATCCTTAGCAGTTTCATGAATGTCACACTCAACTGCTTGAAAACCTTCTTTTCCTGCGGCTTCGAATGCAGGAATTGAATTCTCTGGTGCATATTTCGTATATCCTCTGTGAGCGACATAACATATATTATTTTCATTTGCTGAAACATTTATATTTAATTGCATGATCATACATATCATCATGCAAAATACTGTGAGGTACTTTATTGTTTTCATAAAAATTATTCTCCTTTGTTGGATATCCACAGTCAAATTGACTGTGGATATCTTTGGTGCTCTATTTTCGTGAACTACTCGGCAAATAGTCCTTATTTGATTGTTACAGTGCATACAAACTTCTTTTTGCCTACCATAACTGTGATCTTTGCTTTCCCTTTCTTCACAGCTGTGATCTTTCCTCTTGATGTCACTTTTACGATCTTTTTGTTGGAAGTCTTATATTTAGCCTTAGAAGTACATGTAATCGGATTGATCACTGGTCTTAACTGATAAGACTTCTTTCGGTTCAATGTCAGCTTCTTTGATACGTTTTTAATTGCTGTACAAGCAACCGCATTTTTCTGAACGGTTACATTGATCGTCTTTTTAAGTCCTGATTCCAGTGTGATCGTGATCTTGGCTTTTCCAGTCTTATTTCCTGCTTTGATCGTACATGCTCCGTTTCTACTTCCGAAAACTTTTACAATCTTCTGATTGCTGCTTGTCCATGATTTTACAGAATCTCCCGTTGCAAGTCCACTTACGACAAATTTCTTTGTTGCCTGTTTGCGTTTCAGCTTCAAGGATGATGCATTAGTTTTGATCGTAGCTTTCAGCTGATTGCCAACATTTCTAGTTTCTTCTTTTCCGCAGACATTACAGATCCGTTTCTGTACTCCACCGGTAAAGACACTCTGTGTTGTTACGGTCTGCCAATCACCAAACTTGTGTCCAGTGGCAGGAATCGTCTCTGTCTTTGTTTCTTTGCAGTCTGCACAAGTGTATGTCTTAGAACCATCTTTTTCACAAGTAGCTTTCTCTTCACTGGTTACTTTCCAGTCATGATCGGATTTTTCTGTCGCAGAACCTTTTTTGATCAGCTCTCCACAGTCGGTGCAATAGATATCTCCACTGTAGCCTTCTTCCTTGCATGTAGCTTTCTTTTCATTGCGGACCTCTGTGTGCTGATGTCCTGTTGCTTTTAAGATTTCCTCTTTTGTTTCTCCGCAATTTTTACATGTATAGACTTTTAAGCCATCTTCGGTACAGGTAGCTTTTTTAGTTACCTTTCCTTCATCGAAGCTGTGTTCTTTCTTTGGAATTGCTTCTGTTTTGGTGTCACCGCAGATACTACATGTATAAGTTTTTATTCCTTCTTTCTTACAGGTAGCTTCTTCAGTTACTTTTCCATTATCCCAAGTATGTCCTTTTGCTTTGATCTCAGATCCTTTGCTGATCAACTGGCCACAGTCTTTGCAATAAGTATCTCCACTGTACCCATTTTCTTCACAAGTAGCTTCTTTTTTATCTCTGATTTCTGTGTGCTGATGACCAGTCGCAGGAATCGTTTCGATCCATGTTTTATCACATCCTTCATCGGTGCAATGATGTGTTTTCTCTCCCTTTTCTGTACAAGTAGGTTCTTTTGTGACCGTTCCTTGATCCCAGTGATGATATGCCATAGGAATACTCTCTGTCTTTGTTTCGCCACATGTCTTACATGTATAAGTCTTAACACCTTCTTCGGTTTCTGTTGCTTCTTTCGTAATAACACCATTATCCCATGTATGACCGAGTTTATTGATCACAGTTCCGGATTCCAGTTTCGTTCCGCAGTCCTTACAATAAGTATCTCCGGTGTACCCATCTTCAGTACAAGTAGCTTTCTTTGCGTTTTTTACTTCTTTGTGCTGATGTCCTGTTGCTGGAATGACTTCCGTTTTTGTCGTATTGCAGACAGTACAGGTATAAGTCTTTTCTCCATCTTCCGTGCAAGTAGCTTCTTTTGTAACCTTTCCGTTATCCCAGGAATGTTCTCCTAATGGATTACTTAATGTCACATCTTTTGTCTCTCCACAAACGCTGCACTTATAATGTTGGATTTCTCCAATGGTACATGTAGCAGGTGTTGTTGAGACAAGTTCCCATGTATGATCGACCTTGTCAAGCACATCGACCTCTCGATCTCCGCAGTTCTTGCAGATTCTGTGTCTTGCTCCGTATTTTTTGCACGTTGGAGCCTGATCAAGAACCCATTCGCCGTAATCATGTTCTGTTTCAATAAGTTTTGGGATCACGGTTCCTGTTTCTAGCTTTTTACCACAATCTTTACAGTAAGTGTCTCCGGTGTACCCTTCTTCTTTGTAAGTTGCATCCTTTTGATTCCGTACTTCTGTGTGGATATGACCGGTCGCAGGTGTCTGTCGTCTTGATGTTGTAAGTCGACAGTTTTTACATACATAGTAGCTGATACCTTTTTCTGTGCAAGTAGGAGCTTTTACTACATGCTCTTCATAGTCATGTTTTGTTTTTGGGATCTCTTCGGTCTTAGTTCCACCACAGCGACTACATGTATAAGTCTTAACTCCTGTTTCGGAACAGGTAGCTTCTTTTGTAACC
>UMFY01000296.1_pt1 | contig 10839 bp, 8 predicted proteins | sample 1965121 | NCBI WGS metagenome assembly UMFY01 (sample SAMEA4836057, study PRJEB28245) | human gut metagenome | biome: gut microbiome; material: fecal sample | place: Denmark | collected 2008
TAGCCTTTTCAGGCCCGATGATTTCTAAACGGGACAGCAGTGACAGTATATATAATATAAGGTATAAAAATAGAATAGGGCATTCTTCCTCGTGAAGAATGCCTTTTTTGTTTCTTTGAATTTCTTAAAAAGAACTTTTCTTTCTCAATAAGTACCTTTTGGGGTTGAAATAGGTTTTGCAGTCCCATCGTAAGTTCTTTCTCTTGGTTTGCTGTTTTTGGCAATTGAAATGCAAAAACTGACCGTTTTTACCCTAAAAATTGAGGAAAAACACTAGAAAATGCACTTTTTTGAAGAAAAAACGAAAAAAGTTGCTGAAAAATTTGGTGGAACCAAAAAATAGTCGTACCTTTGCAACCGCTTACGAAAAGTAAGGGCGCTTAGCTCAGCTGGTTTAGAGCATCTGCCTTACAAGCAGAGGGTCGGCGGTTCGAATCCGTCAGCGCCCACGGGGGTGTTCCCTGTGATTCACTTTTGTGGTTGCAGGGACTTTTTAAAGGGCGTTTAGCTCAGCTGGTTTAGAGCATCTGCCTTACAAGCAGAGGGTCGGCGGTTCGAATCCGTCAACGCCCACAATGGTGAAGGTCTCTCAACAAATGTTGAGAGACTTTTTTTATGCTTTTAAATTTATTTATCACTATTTTCTCTGTTTTCTCACGATAATTCATTAATTTTGCACCCTATATATAATACGTATTGTTATGAATTTAGATTTATTGACTGCCATATCACCAATTGATGGTCGTTATAGGGGAAAAACAGAGCAGCTCGCTAACTACTTCTCAGAGTATGCTCTCATTCGTTATCGTGTACGCGTAGAGATAGAATACTTCATTACTCTATGCGAGTTACCTTTGCCACAGCTTGCTTCTTTCGACAAGTCGCTGTTCGAACGTCTGCGTGACATTTATCGTAATTTTGACGAAAATGAAGCACAGCGCGTAAAAGACATCGAGAAGATTACCAATCACGATGTAAAGGCTGTAGAGTATTTTATCAAGGAAGAATTCGATAAGATCGGAGGCTTGGATGCTTACAAGGAGTTTATCCATTTTGGTTTGACATCTCAGGATATCAACAACACAAGTGTGCCTCTCTCTGTAAAAGAGGCTTTGGAAGAGTGCTTCAATCCGCAGGTTGAAGAGCTGATTGCACAGCTCCAGACTTATGCTGATGAGTGGAAGGATGTGCCTATGCTGGCTAAGACTCACGGACAGCCTGCTTCACCTACCCGCCTGGGCAAGGAAATCATGGTTTATGTTTACCGTCTTACCGAGCAGCTTAATTCGCTCAAGGCTTGCAAGATTACAGCTAAGTTCGGTGGTGCTACCGGTAATTACAATGCTCACCATGTAGCTTATCCACAGTATGACTGGAAAGTATTCGGTAACAAGTTCGTCAGCGAAAAACTCGGTTTGGAACGCGAGCAGTATACCACACAGATCAGTAACTATGACTACCTTGGCGCTATCTTTGACGCCATCCGTCGTATCAACACCATTATCATCGACTTAGACCGTGACTTCTGGATGTATATCTCTATGGATTACTTCAAGCAGAAGATCAAGGCAGGTGAGGTAGGCTCAAGTGCGATGCCTCACAAGGTGAATCCTATCGATTATGAGAACAGTGAAGGTAACCTGGGCATAGCCAATGCCATTCTTCAGTTCCTGGCACAGAAACTTCCGGTTAGCCGCTTGCAGCGCGACCTTACTGACAGTACCGTACTCCGTAACATCGGTGTGCCTCTCGGTCATAGCGTCATTGCTATCCAGAGTACATTGAAGGGCTTGCGTAAACTGATTCTTCACGAGGAGAAACTGCAGGAAGATTTGAATAATACATGGGCAGTTGTAGCTGAGGCTATCCAGACTATTCTTCGCCGTGAGGCATATCCACATCCTTACGAGGCATTGAAGGCGTTGACACGTACCAATCAGCACATGACTGAGGAAACTATTCATGAGTTTATCCAGGGATTGAATGTGAGTGATAGTGTTAAGGCAGAACTGATGGCAATCACACCAAGCAATTATACAGGTATCTAATATGCACAAAGGAATTTTGTAGTTTTAGTACATATATATAAAAGTAAAAATTAGATTTATTAACCCAGCCGTGAGGCTATTAAGTATTTTAAGAAAATGGATTCAGAATTTGAAAACAAACCTCAAGATCAGTCTTCTGAGAATGAGAGAACCCGTGAGGGCTACAACCCAGCAGGTGGTTATCAGAAGAGTTATCGACCAGTAGGTCGCACACAGCGTCCTCGTATCAATTCACATCGCGCATACAGCAGCGACAGAAGTAGCAGTAACAGCGAAGGCGGTTTCCGTCCTGAAGGTTTCGGTGCTGGCTTGCAGAGTACAGGCAGCAGCGAGCGTCCACAGCGCAGCAGCTATCAGAGCCGTGGTGGTTATGGTAACAGCAACCGTGGTGGCTACCAGCCACGTCAGCAGGGAGGCTATCAGTCTCGTCCTCAGCAGGGTGGCTATCGTCCTCGTTACAACAATAATGATGAGCAGGGTGGTTATCAGCCTCGTCAGCAGGGTGGCTACCAGCCACGTCAGCAGGGCGGCTACCAGTCTCGTTCTCAGCAGGGTGGTTATGGCAACAACCGTGGTGGTTATGGTCGTCCCCAGGGTGGCGGCTATGGCAACAACCGTGGTGGTTATGGTCGTCCTCAGCAGGGTGGTTATGGCAACAACCGTGGCGGTTATGGCCGTCCACAGGGTGGTGGCTATGGCAACAGCCGTGGTGGCGGTTTCCGTCAGCACACTCCTGGTTACGATCCAAATGCTAAGTATAGCATGAAGAAGCGTATCGAATATAAGGAGGAAAACATCGACCCAACAGAGCCATTGCGCTTGAACAAGTTCCTCGCCAATGCTGGTGTATGCTCTCGCCGTGAGGCTGATGAGTTTATCCAGGCTGGTCTGGTAACTGTCAATGGTGAGGTAGTTACCGAGTTGGGTACCAAGATCCTTCGTACCGATGAGGTGAAGTTCCACGACGCTCCTGTATCTTTGGAGAAGAAGGTATACGTATTGCTCAACAAACCAAAGGATTATGTTACAACCAGCGATGATCCTCAGCAGCGCAAGACTGTGATGGACCTCGTAAAGGATGTTTGTCCTGAGCGTATCTATCCTGTAGGCCGTCTCGACCGTAATACAACAGGTGTACTTCTCTTGACCAACGATGGTGACCTGGCTTCTAAGCTTACTCACCCTAAGTTCCTGAAGAAGAAGGTTTATCACGTTCATCTCGATAAGAATCTGACTGCTCACGATATGGATCAGATCCGTGAGGGTATCACCTTGGAAGATGGTGAGATCAAGGCAGATGCTGTAGAGTATGCTGATGATCGCGACAAGGCACAGGTTGGCATCGAGATTCATAGTGGCAAGAACCGTATCGTGCGTCGTATCTTCGAGAGCCTCGGCTATCGTGTTACCAAGCTCGACCGTGTACAGTTCGCAGGTTTGACTAAGAAAAATCTCCGTCGCGGTGACTGGCGCTTCCTTACTGAGAAGGAGGTAGACATGCTCCGCATGGGTGCTTTTGAATAAGGATAATAAGATATAATAAGAAAGGAGACTATCTGTTTAGTCTCCTTTTTAACCTATTAATTAACAATGGAAAAAGTAAAAAGAACTAAAGTTGTAGACTTGCTCAAGAGTACAGCCTACGGCTCAATCGTGAATGTCAAGGGATGGGTTCGTACCCATCGTAGTAGCAAAGCAGTCGATTTTATCGCTCTTAACGATGGTTCTACTATTAATAATATTCAGATAGTAGTCGACCCATCAAAGGTCGATGAGAATCAGCTCCGTCAGATTACTACCGGTGCTTGTATCAGCGCCGTAGGTACGCTGGTAGAAAGCCAGGGTGCCGGACAGAGTGTTGAGATCCAGTGCGAGAGCATCGAGATTTACGGTCTCTGCGGCAGCGACTATCCTATGCAGAAGAAGGGACAGAGCTTCGAATACATGCGTCAGTATGCTCACCTCCGTCTCCGTACCAATACCTTTGGTGCCGTGATGCGTATCCGCCATAACATGGCAATGGCTATCCACACTTACTTCCATGAGCATGGATATTTCTATTTCAATACTCCGCTCATCACAGCCAGCGACTGTGAGGGTGCTGGTCAGATGTTCCAGGTAACTACCAAGAATCTCTACAACCTGAAGAAGACCGAGGATGGCAAGATTGACTATTCTGATGATTTCTTCGGCAAGCAGACTTCATTGACCGTTTCCGGTCAGTTGGAGGGTGAGTTCGGTGCTACAGCACTCGGCGCCATCTATACCTTCGGTCCAACCTTCCGTGCAGAGAACAGTAATACTCCTCGCCACCTGGCTGAGTTCTGGATGGTAGAGCCAGAGGTTGCTTTCCTGGATATGGACGGTTTGATGGAGTTGGAGGAAGACTTCATCAAGTATTGTATCCGTTGGGCACTGGAGCATTGCAAGGACGATCTTGCTTTCTTGAACAAGATGATTGACAAGGGGCTGATTGCCCGTCTGGAAGGCGTATTGAATTCCGACTTCGTTCATCTTCCATATACCGAGGGTATCCGCATCCTTCAGGAGGCTATTGCCAACGGTAAGAAGTTTGAGTTCCCATGCGAGTGGGGTGATGACCTGGCTTCAGAGCATGAGCGTTTCCTCGTAGAGGAGCACTTCAAGCGCCCGGTTATCATGACCAACTATCCTAAGGCTATCAAGGCATTCTATATGAAGATAGACGAGGAGGAGAGTGGTTTCGGTGGCAAGAGCGGTCAGACCGTTCAGGGTACCGACGTACTGTTCCCACAGATTGGTGAGATTATCGGTGGTTCTGTCCGTGAGGAGAGCTATGACAAGCTGATGGGTGAGATTGAGGCTCGCAACATCCCTATGAAGGATATGAACTGGTATCTCGATACCCGTAAGTATGGTTCATGCCCACACGCAGGTTTCGGTCTCGGTTTCGAGCGTCTGATTCTCTTCGTAACCGGTATGCAGAATATCCGCGACGTGATTCCATTCCCACGTACACCAAAGAACGCAGAATTCTAGAATAAAACAATGAAGCCTGTTTCGATGTCCTTCGAAACAGGCTTCATTGTTCTATTCATTGGAACGCTTGGTGCAACGACTGAACAAAACAAGGGTTTTACGTTCAATATAGCCCCTTTTTTTCGTCTTTTTATCACCAAAAATGGAAATGAGGTTTACTTGATAATGAGCAGGATGCTCCTGAAACTGCGTCCCGACGTAGCTGTCACTGCGTCGGGACGTAGTTGTTGTTACGTCGTGACGTAATTTCTCCTGCATCGTTGGCGGAATAACTCTACCTCCCTCTCATATGCTGATAGCTTTGATAAGCATATCGTTGTATCTGTCTATCACATCGTCATTGATACTTTTCCGATATTCACATCAATGCCAGTATATATGATAAGGTGTAATGGGCTGCCAGCCAGTTTTAGTAAGTAGATGAAATCATGTACGTCATTTAACAAGTTTATACGCTTCATTGAGTCGATAGATACGACTGCGTTGGGTTAAAGATTCGACTTCGTTGGCTGAATAATATGGCTGCGTTGGCTGAACGAAGTAGCTCAGTGAGCTGAATGAAGCACTTGAGTTATCAGAATGAGGCGGCTTGGTGTAATACGATTTACTCATACATTCGCATCTAGATGGTCCCTATATATAATAAGGTGTAGGACCGCCAATCTCCCCTATATATAATACGGTGTAGGTTTTATATCGGCAAAATGGAGGAAAACAGGGAAAATGGACGGGTTAGAAGCCCAATATGGGGGCTATTTTATAAAAAACATAAGAAAATTAGCCTTTTTTTGAAAAAATGCTCAAAAACTTGCAAGTTTCGAAAAATATACTTATATTTGCAACATGAAAAATCTCCTGGTTGGAGATATGATAAAAACAATAAGAACTGAGTGGCGATAAAAAGCCACAATATTTAAGAACGATAAAAAATAACTTTTCTAAGAGGACCTTTGAAAACTGAAAAAATAACTTTTCTAAGAGTGCAGACTCTTTTCATCAAACGGAACTCTTAATTCGATATAGAGAATTAATTAATAACTTCCTGCCGGAAGGCTAGGAAAATCGTATAACTTTATAAATTATTACCGTATGAAAAGAAAGTATTTTAGCGCGCTGCTTATGGGTGCATTGACAATTGCCTCGGTAAGCACATTTACTTCTTGTAAAGATTACGACGATGACATCGACAACTTGCAGAGCCAGATTGACAAGGCTGGTTTGCAGAGCGACATCGATGCATTGAAAACACAGTTGCAGGATGCAGCTTCTACTGCATCAGCAGCTAAGACTACTGCAGAGTCTGCTTTAGCTAAGGCTAATGATGCTGCTGTAAAAGCAGATGTTGAAAAAGCTATCCAGAAAGTTGAGGTTACAGCTAACAAGGCTGCCACTGACGTAGCAACTGCAATCAGTAACGCTGCTAATGCACAGACAACAGCTGACGGAGCACAAAAGGCTGCAGATGCTGCTGCTAAGGCAGCAAAGGATGCTCAGAAGCAAGCTGACCAGGCTGTTAAGGATGCCGCAGCTGCAGCTACTACAGCTAACGCTGCCGCTAAACAAGCTGACTTCGAGAAGGCTCTGGAGCGCATCGGTAACTTGGAAACAAGCCGAGTTACAGCAGACAAGTTGGATGAGAAGCTCACTCAACTCAAAGAAGAACTCCTCGGTGCTGATGGTGACAAAGAGACTATCGGTAGCTTGACCGTTAAGGTTAATGCATACAAGGGCGCTGTTGAGGAGTTGTATTCTGCAGTAACTAGCGTTGAGCTCGTTGAGACATATTCTGGTGTTAACGGATTTACAAGTAATTGGAATACAACAAATGGCATAACACCTCTCACAGTAGAGATGCTTCATGGTTTGATTTCAGACGACTCTAAGTTTGGTGATGAGAATGGTAATGACGCTAAGCCTATTGTTGAGTACGTTAAGGGTAAGGATATCGATGTGAAAGACGATGCTTCTATTGTAGTTCGCGTAAACCCAGTTAACGCTGACCTCACAAAGGGTGCTAAGATTATTCTTTTGAACTCTAAGGGTGAAAGCCTTGAGGACATTGTTAAGGTAGGTACTCCTTCTAAGTTCGACAAGTTGATTACTACTCGTGCTGCAGCTACTGTCAAGACTGGTCTTTGGAAGCTCCCTCTTTCTGTAGCAGAAGGCGTTTCAGAGGAAACTTCAAGAAGGCAGTTACAGTAAAAGATGAGAATGGTAATGAAAAAGCTATCCTCTATGCTGTAGCTATCAATAACACTGTTGATTCTAAGGCAGAGGCAGCTGCTGACCGCTACGTAGTGTCTACTTACGATGTTAACCCTACTTACAATAAGTTCGTGCCTAGCAACGATTTCACATTCAAGGTTGGTGGTAAGGATGTTAGTGAAATCCACAACCGTTGGACTGGTTATGAAATTGTTGGCGAAAACAGCAATTTCTCAAGCGATAAGAATCCTGAACTTGCTTGGGCAAATGATGCTGCCGCAGAGCCAGTTTTGGAAGGCGAGAAGAAGAACGTTGAGAACGCAAATTATCGTAGTCACCGATCTGATGTCCGATATTGGAATAGTCTCTTGCAGGTTGAAGTTGGTAAGCCATTCTCTATCACTGATTTGAAGACTTCAGACAATACGGCTGCGGATTATTACTATGTAGTACTCGACAAGGATAATGCTATCGAGTCTGGTGTTTCTGAGCTCAACGCTTGGAAGAACTATGAAATTGATAATTTGAACAAGGTTGTTCCTGCAAGCGAGAACTTGACTCTTACAATCCAGACCGAGGCTGCAAACCACGACATCATCGGTTTCCGTGTATATGCAGTAAACAAGGATGGTAAGTTGCTCGACCCAGATGGTAAGGCCTTCTACGTAGTTGTAGGTGAGAACTATACATCAGGTATCGTAGGTAACTTGGATGCAGTAAACAAGATTACAGAGAAGAAGGACTTCAGCCCAGTTGATGGTGTAAGCTATGGTCCTTGGGAGTTAGTAGCTGACAACAATGCATGTCCTCTTTCAGAGAAGCCTGTATTCGCTGCTGTTTATTACGACAAGGATGGAAATGAGACAACAAACATGTCTGAGGTTACAAAGATTGCCTTCAAGGTTAACAACCCAGCCCTCATCGCTGATGGTGCAACAGTTTCATTGAAGTCAACTTTGAGGAAGTATACTGATAACAACTTCTATGAGGTAGGTACCGTAACAGCTACGTACACCAAGGTTCTTCCTAAGGCATTCCCTGCTGACATCACATTCCGTCCAGCACAGGAAACAGGTAAGGGTACTGGTTACTTCATCGCTTACATGACGCCAGAAAATGGCTACACAGTAACCAATAAGAGCGTATATGGTTCTGTAGACTTGAATAACGTATTCTATAATCTCGACGATAACGTTAGTTTCGAAATCGCAGACGCAGCTAAGGATGCAAATGACAAGTTGACAAGTGTTAGGGCAGACAAGGCCAACAATTTTGTTGCGAAAGTTGCAGCTAAAGACTTCATTAACTCAACGACCAAGCATGCTGTTACAGCTAAGTACAACTATGGCGAGATTAGTCTTGTTAAGAATAATAAGACTGGCCAGTGGGAAAAGAAGCCTTGCTCTGTAGACTACGGTAAGAGTCTGTCAGTTACATTCGCTTGCTGGCATTCTGCAAGCAGCTATTCTTGGAAAGAACAGCCAGCACTCCAGTGGAAGGCTACTGCAAATGTAATCAAGACAGACATCAAGAACATTGCTGTTAAGAATACATATAACAATGATTTCTTCGGTGGTACATTTGCGCAGCCCTTGACTAACAAGTATCTGGAGGTTAAGGCTGGTTCAGCTCACTTGACATATGAAGGTCAGGTTGACCCATACTTCACGGTTGAAGTTGATGCCACTAACGGTCAGTTTATCTTTACTCAGACAGGTATTCAGGCAGAGAACGCTCCAACAGTTGATCACACAGAAAACTTGGAGTTCGTTGTTGTTGATGCTTATGGTCATGAGGTACCACAGTCATTCAAGGTTACTATCAAGCGTCCTGCTTCTAAGTAATTATTGCGACAACAAGAATCGGTTAGATTCTAGAACATTACTATAATACTGAGGGGGACGTTCATCTGAACGTTTCCCTCTTATTTTTAAACAATAAGGAAAGAAGAAGATGAGAAAATCATTTTTTTATATGGTTGTTTTCACCTTATTGCTGGTTCTAGGAATCAGCAGTTGTGGAAAGCCTGAACTTAAAAAGATAAGAGGCATCGTGAAAAATGTTCGCATTGATGATGATACCCTAAAGAACCTTACCGTTATGGACGGAGAAGATTCTATCGTATTTAATCTCAACGAGGTTCGTTACAACAATGGAGTGATGCTTCCTAATGATTCTGTTATTGTTGACTACATAGATGGAAAGAATGACACAGCTCGAGCTTTAGTAGTAACTGTACTTCCCAAAAATGCTGTAACAATCAATCCAGAAGACAACCAGAGCAAGAAACTCATTACAGCTCCCATAAAAAGCAATTAATAATCAGTTTTAAACTTATCAGACATGAAAAATTATAAGTTTATCATTGCATCTGCTATGCTCGCCCTCGGCACTTCAGCCGTGGCACAAGCCACCTATGTCGATAAGGACGGCAATGAGTATCAATTCAAGAAGCACTTCTACCCCGATATTCGGGGAGGTGGATAGTATACACTGGGCGAGGCTAAGTTCAAGGACTTACTCTCTCCTAATATTCAGGGAGCTATTGGCTATCAATTCTCTCCGCTTTTCGGACTCCGTGCTCAGATGAACGGACTCTGGAGCAAGGGCGGCTGGGCTGGTTTTCGCTCCAAAGTGGGAGAAAAGCCTTACAACGCCAAATATAAGTTTAAATATATGGCTCCTGGTGTAGATTTCATGTTCAACCTCTCCAACCTTTTCTGTGGCTGGAATCCGAACCGTGTGTTTAATATAAGTGCTTTCGCTGGCGGTGGTATCAACTGGGCTGGCGGCAACCAAGAGATAAACGACATCGCTGCCACGCTTGAGAACTTCAACAACTACAACCTGGAGTATCTCTGGCAGGGAAAGAAGGTTCGCCCTTACGGCAGAGCCGGTATCGACCTGGAATTCAAGGTAAGCAAGGCTGTGAGCATCATGCTCGAGGGCAATGCCAACATGATTTCAGACAAATACAACTCTAAGAAGGAAGATAACCCTGACTGGTACTTCAATGCACTGGCAGGTGTACGCATCAACCTGGGCAAGAGCTATACCAAGAAGGCTAAGCCGGTAGAGGAACCTGCTCCGGCACCAGCTCCTAAGCAGGAATATGTAGCTCCTAAGCCAGAGCCTAAGCCAGCTCCTGTAGAGAAGAAGGTAGAGGAGATTCGCCGTGACATCTTCTTCACCATCAATTCTTACAAGATTGCTCCTGCTGAGGATGCTAAGATCCGTGAGGTGGTTGACTTCCTGAACAAGAACACAGAGGCAAAGGTTGTAGTAACCGGCTATGCTGACAAGGGTACAGGCTATGACGTCATCAACGACCGCATCGCTGCCAAGCGAGTAGCAGCTGTGGTTTGGATGCTGACAAAGAAATATAATATACCTTCAGAGCGCATTACAGAAGAATCTAAGGGTGCACGTGTGCAGCCTTTTGCAGAAAATGCAGAGAACCGTGTAACGATCATGATCGCTAAGTAGTACGGTAAGTTTATAATGCGACAATCAATTATTTTAATTGGTAGGGTGTCCAGTTCTGTGTTCCAGTTTTTAGTATCAAAAA
>UMFY01049969.1_pt1 | contig 10731 bp, 9 predicted proteins | sample 1965121 | NCBI WGS metagenome assembly UMFY01 (sample SAMEA4836057, study PRJEB28245) | human gut metagenome | biome: gut microbiome; material: fecal sample | place: Denmark | collected 2008
ACAGGCTCTCGACCAGCTCCTTGTCGCAGATGTCGCCCTGCACGAAGACGTGGCGGGGGTCGCCCTCGACGTCCTTCAGGTTCTCCAGATTGCCCGCGTAGGTCAGCTTATCGAGGTTGACCAGCAGGATCTCCGGGTACTTCTTGAGCATATAGTGAACAAAGTTCGAACCAATAAAGCCGGCACAGCCGGTGATCAGATATTTTTTCATAATTTGATTTTTCCTCAAAGTTGAATGTTGTTGTTTTTCGCGAGCTGGACCTCGCACCACTGCGAGATGCTGCTAAACTAGGAAACTGCTGCTCCGCCAGCGGGCTTGCCCATTTACTTCATCCCATTTTCCCCATCCCAGTGCTCGAAGAAGCAGGCGAGGGCGGCTTTCCAGTCCCGCACTTCGTTGCCGACGGTGCAGCGGAGCATCCGGTTATCGAGGGCGCTCCACTTGGGGCGGTCGGCGCTTTCGGGGTGCTTGGCCTTATACTCCTCGCTGGTGCAGGGGGCCATGGTGGCGTCTACGCCGGACAGACGGATGATCTCGGAGGCGAAATCATACCAAGAGCAGATGCCCTCGCCGGTGCAGTGGTAGAGGCCGTATTCGTGGGTCACGCAGAGCTGCAGAATTTCGTGGGCCAGATCGACGGCGTTGGTCGGGTTGCCGCACTGGTCGTTGACGACCTCCAGCTTGCCGAACTTCTTGCCCGCGTTTACGATGGTCTTGACGAAATTCTTGCCGTAGTAGCTGTAGAGCCACGCGGTGCGCACGATGAAGTGGCGGTGGCAGAACTGCTCGACGTACTTCTCGCCCATGAGCTTGGTGGAGCCGTAGGCGCTGATGGGGCCGGGGATGGTGGCCTCGTCCTGCGCGATGCCGCCGTTCTCGCGGCCGGAGAAAACGTAGTCGGTGGAGACATGGACCAGACGGGCCCCGGTCTTGGTGGCAGCCTGCGCGAGGTTGCGGGGGCCGAGGGCGTTGGCCTTGAAGGCAGCGTCGTGGTTCACCTCGCAGCCGTCCACATTGGTGTAGGCGGCGCAGTTGATGATGACATCCGGGCGCTGGCGGCGGATGAAGTCGTCCACCATCTTGTAGTTGGAGATGTCCAGTTCAGGCAGGTCCACCGGGATGACGGTGGCGCTTTGCAGCTTTTCGGGGATGGGGCCGATCTCACTGCGGCCCTCGCGGAGCTGCTTGATGATCTCGGTGCCTAGCTGGCCCTTGCAGCCGGTAACGATGATTTTCATGTGCATTTCCTCTTAGTATCTCAGTTTGCCGTCGGCCACATTCTTCAGGTGCTGGCCGTAGGGGCTCTTGCCGTAGCGCTTGGCGCTCTCCAGCAGGGTGTCGCGGTCGATCCAGCCATACTTGAAGGCGATCTCTTCCGGGGCGCTGATCTTGATGCCCTGACGCTTCTCGATCATGCGGACGAAGTCGGCGGCCTCCACGAGGCTGTCCATGGTGCCGGTATCCAGCCATGCAAAGCCGCGGCCCAGCAACTGAACATCCAGCTCGTCCTTCTTCAGGTACATGTCGTTCAGGGTGGTGATCTCCAGCTCGCCGCGGGCGGAAGGCTTCACTTCCTTGGCCATCTTGACGACTTCCTTGTTATAGAAGTACAGGCCGGTGATGGCGTAGTTGCTCTTCGGGTGCTCCGGCTTCTCTTCCACGCTGAGCACTTTGCCGTTCTGGTCGAACTCGACGATGCCGAAGCGCTCCGGGTCCGAGACATAGTAACCGAAGACGGTGCAGCGGCCCTTGTTCTCGGCGTTGGCGGCGGCGTTCTTCAGGATCTTGGAGAAGCCGTTGCCGTAGAAGATGTTATCGCCGAGGATCATCGCACAGCAGTCGTCGCCGATGAACTCCTCGCCGAGGATGAATGCCTGTGCCAGACCGTCCGGAGAGGGCTGGACCTTATATTGCAGATGGATGCCGTACTGGCTGCCATCGCCCAGCAGCGCCTCGAAACGGGGCGTGTCGGTGGGGGTCGAAATAATCAGGATGTCCTGAATGCCCGCCAGCATGAGGGTGGACAGAGGATAGTAGATCATCGGCTTGTCGTAGACCGGCAGCAGCTGTTTGCTGGTGACCATAGTCAGCGGGTAAAGCCGGGTGCCGGCGCCGCCGGCGAGAATAATGCCTTTCATAATTTGCGCACTCCTTTAATTGAAATGAAAAAAGTTGTGCAGCTATACGAAGCCCTCGCTGCCGAGAGCCGCGTAATATTCAAAGCGGAGCTGCGTCCGCTGTCAACAAAGTGGGTGTAAAACCGCCCGCCGCTGAATGTCGCAGATAGTTTTACACCTTATTCTACTATCAAATCACAAAAAAAGCAAGAAAGAACGGAGGATTACAGAAATTTTTCTGCAACGCATTCCGTTCTCTCTTAAGAATTATTTTTGTTTAGGGGGCGTTTGGCTCAGCCTTATCTTACGCTGCGCTAAACAAAGGCGCATGGTTCCCGCCAGCGGGCTTGCCCTCTCCGTCATCGCTTCGCGATGCCACCTCTCCCAAAGTGAGAGGTCTTGGCAGTCCGCGAAGTTTGCAGTTCAGCACTTTACGCCCTGCTGCCGCAAGGGGAGCCGTCAGGCGCTGCGCTCAGACTTCACGCCTTTGCCAAGGGCTCCCACTTTGGGGGAGCTGGCGCGAAGCGCCTGAGAGGGCAAGCCCGCTCCCGGCGAGACTTCGCGTCAGTTTCGATCAAACCTATGATAAGAGCCAATGTAGGCCCCTCGCCGAGGGGGCGCTGCAAGCGACTGGGAGAGTTACCACCTGAATCCCCACTTCTTGAAATACCGCATCAGGTTCCCGGCCTGCCAGAGGGCGGGCTTCAGGCTGCGGTGGGCGGCGCGGTGCCATGCGTGGATGGCAGTATACTGGGGCACGAGGTAGGCTTTGCCCTGCGTGAGCATCTTCTGGGTGAGGTCGGCATCCTCGACGTACATGAAATAGTTCTCGTCGAAGCCGCCGACGGTCCGGAACGCGCTGGTGCGCACGCCGGAGAAGCTGCCGGTGCAGAACTCGATGGAGGTGGGTTTGGACAGGTCGGCGTCCTTCATGAGATAGGCGTCGTTGTACTTCGCCCAGAACTTGAGGCAGGGAAGCTGCCGGTAGATCATGGGCCGCAGGGCGCACCGGCGGAGCGGCAGCTGCTGGGGGCTGCCATCCGGGAAGACGAGGGACGGGCGGGCCATCACGGCGTCGGGGTGCTGCGCCATCCAGTCGGCAAGGTCGCTGAGGGTGTCCGCCGTGAGCTGGATGTCCGGGTTCAGGATGAAGTGGAAGTCACTGTCCAGCTCCGGCAGGACCATGTTGTGCCCGGTGCCGAAGCCGCCGTTTTCGGTGCGGCAGTGGAGGACGACCTGTTGGTCCGCCCCTGCCGCCAGCACACCGGACGCCGCCGCTGCGCGCAGCTTTTCCCCGCTGCCGTCGGGGCTGGCATTGTCCACCAGATAGAGGGTGAGCGGGTAGCGGCGGGTATACTGTAAAATGGTCTGCGCAGCCTTGAGGGCCTCGTCGAAGCCGTTGTAGATGACGATACAAGCTGAAAGTTTCAATGAATGCTCCTTCCGATGGACTTGTCACTGGTCTTATCGAACGCAGTCGTAAACAAAGGGCGCGGCTTCTCACCAGAGGGCTTGCCCTCTCCGTCATCGCTTTCGCGATGCCACCTCTCCCAAAGTGAGAGGCCTTGGCAGTCCGCCAAGTTTCCGGTTTAATACTTTACGCCCTGCTGTCGCAAAAAGAGCCGTCAGGCGCTGCGCTCAGACTTCACGCCTTTGCCAAAGGCTCCCACTTTGGGGGAGCTGGACGCCGTTAGGCGGCCTGAGAGGGCAAGCCCGCTTCCGGCGAGACTTCGCCTCAGTTTAGATCGCGCTTGCAATGGGACTGACCATCTCATTCCAGCGGCAAGATCTTCAGGCTGAAATCCTCCCGCCGGATATCGAAGTTGGGGTTGGTGCAGGGGTCGCCTTTGGCGAGCAGGTCACCCCAGCGAGCTTGGAAGCGGAGCACTTCGCCTTGGAAGCGCTTCTGCTTTTCGGGGTTGTCCTCCATGCCGCGGCTCTTGCTCTCGTAGTGGTAGAGCTGGGCGAAGGGGGTGAAGACGTTGGTGTAGCCCGCCTCCCGGACGCGGACGCAGAAGTCCACATCGTTGAAGGCGACGGCATAGCTCTCGTCGAGGCCGTGAACCTCGTTGTAGACCGCACGGCGGATGAGCAGACAGGCGGCGGTGTCGCCGTAGACGTCCTGCACGTAGTTCAGGCGGCCCATGTAGCCATCCGAGGTGGCGGGGAAATACTTGTGCAGGTGGCCCGCCACGCCGCCGATGCCGAAGCCGACACCGGCGTGCTGGACGGTATCGTCCGGGTAGAGGAGCTTGGCACCCACGCAGCCCACCCGCTTCTGCTGGGCGTACATGACCATCTCTTCCAGCCAGTTCGGGGTGATGACCTCGGTATCGTTGTTGAGCAGCAGCAGATACTCGCCGGTGGCGAAGGTCTCGCCGAAGTTGTTCAGGGCGCTGTAGTTGAAGCCCTTGCCCTGCCACGTGACGACATGGAGGTTGTCCGGGTGCTCCTTCTCCATCCGCTCGTAGGCGCGGAAGGTCTCCGGCTGCTTGCTGTTGTTCTCGATGAGGATCAGCTCGAAATCCGGGTAGGTGGTGCGGTCATAGATGGACTCGACGCAGAGTTCGAGGTCCTTGATGTGGTCGCAGGTGGGGATCAGGATGCTGACCCGGCCCGGATGGGCGATGGTGTAATCGGTCTTGTAATAGCCGGGCGTGCCGGGGATGAGGCTGACCTCGTCCACCGCGACGCCGCAGCGGGCATAATGGGCCTTGAGGGCCGCGATGCCCGCGTTGATGCAGTAGGTCTTGGCGGAGATGTCCGCCGCCGTGCTGCCGGGGCTGGAGCGCCAGTAATAGAGGGCGTGGGGGATGTGGACGATCTTCGCGGCCTGTTCGGTCAGGCGGAGGAAGAGGTCGTAATCCTGACTGCCGTTGTACTCCATCCGCTCGCCGCCGCCGCTGCGCTCCATCAGGGCGCGGCTGAAGGTGGTCAGGTGGCAGATGTAGTTGTTGGAGCGGAGGTTGTCCAGCATGAAGTCCGGTTTGAAGTGGTAGAGCACCACGTTGTCCACGCTGCCCTCGAAGGTGGCTTCGTCGGTGTAGATGAAGTCTGCCCCCTGCTCGGCGATGGCCTTGGCTGTGTACCAGAGCGCACAGGGGTGGAGGATATCGTCATGGTCCAGCAGGGCGATGTAATCACCGGTGGCCATCTCGATGCCGTGGTTGGTGTTGCCGGGGATGAGCTCGTTCTTTTCGAGCTTCTGGTAGCGGATGCGGGGGTCCGCCTTGGCGCGGTCCTGTACCTTCTGGCCCACGGCGGCGTCCTGCCCGGCGTCCACGCAGCAAAGCTCCCAGTTCTGGTAGGTCTGGTTCTGGACGGAATCCAGCAGCTCTTCAAGGAACTCCAGCGGGGTGTTGTAGAGCGGCACCACGATGCTGATCTTCGGGGCAGCGGGCTGGGCATTGACCTGCTTCACCAGCAGCTCCACGGGGGCAAAGGCATCCGCCCGCAGGGTCTTGCTGGGGAAGAGGGCGGCGTACTCGCGGCGGGCGCGGGCCTTTTCCCGCATCCCGGAAATACCCTCGGTCCGCAGCTCGTGCAGGAAGACGAAGAGCGGCAGGGTGTGCCAGAGCTGGCGGCTCTTGCTGACGACATAGCGGGCGGGCCACGTCAGTTTCCAGAAGGTCGAGCCTGTGACCTCGCCGAGGGTCTCTTCCAACTGCTTTTCATGGCTGCGGCTCAGGGCAAGGTCGCTGCGGAGCCGTTCAATGAGGGCGGCCTGTTCGCCGCAGCTCCGTTCGGCCCGCACCATCCGGTCCCGCAGAGTGTCCAGTTCCTGCTCGTAGCCCTTGACCACGGCCAGAGCGCCGGGCTGGGCGGCCCGGAAGAGGGCCGACTGCTGGGTGCGGCCCTTGCTGCGCCAGAACATATCGCGGTAGTAGCCGCGCTGGGCCAGCTGCTCGGCCCAGTTGGCCAGAGCGGTGGTGTCGGTGCAGACCAGCAGCACCTTCGCGGCCAGTTGTGCGGGCAGTTCCACGAAGGTGGGGTCCTCCACCACCAGCAGGTCGGGCTGCCGGGCCGCCGCAGCCGTCCACCCGTTTGCCCGGACGCCCGCCTTGCGCAGGGCCTTTTGCAGCGCAGCGCAGGAGGCTTCATCGTCCCCCAGCACAGCCGCCGACTCCGGAGCCAGCTCCTCCGCAATGCGCTGGGCCAGCAAACGGCAGCGCTCGGCGTCCTGTCTCGATTCCTTTTCCTTCTCCAATTGCATGTCTGATTTCTCCACTTCTCTGCGGGGTGTGACTGCCCGCGATACTACAAACTAATATAGTATACCAAATTCCGCCCCATTTGAGAAGCGATTTTCTACAATTCTTTCGAATTTCCGGGGTTTTCCTCAGCGGAACAACCCAAAGAGCCAGCTGAACAGCCCGCCGGACGAGCTGCCGGAGGTGCTGATGGAGACGCCGGTGTAGTAGTGCTTGAGGATGTTTTTATAATTCATCCCCTGCTCGCTGGCGTAGCCCACCGCGCCGCACTGGCTCATGCCGACGCCGTGGCCGTAGCCGTAGTAATTCATGACCGGCGTACCGTTTTCGTCGGCGGAGAAATCAAAGCAGTAGCGGGAGCTGACGAACTGGCCGATGTAGCGGTAGCTGCGGCCATTGGAGACGAAGGTGTTGTACTGCACATAGCCGCCGAGATCCTTGTGGGTGGTGTCGGCGCTCTCGTAGGGCTGGCCGGTCTTGCTGTCGTTGTACTCGGTGTAGCGGTAATCCTTGCCGATGATCCGGCGCATGAGGTTGTGGTACTGCTCCTCGTAGGGGCTTTCCACGCTCTGCAAATAAGGCACGTCGGTGCCCCACGCATCAAGGCCGGAGCAGGTGCCGTAAGCGCCGGTCTGGGTGTTATAGCCCGCGCTGGCCGACCACACGGCGTCGATGACCGAGCCGTTGTAGGTCAGCACCTCGTCCTTCACCGGCTCAATGGCCTTGCGCAGGGCTTCCCGCGCCGAAGAGGGGATCTGGTCCACAGGAGTGTAGACGAGGGCGTTGGCCGACGAGCCGTACTGTTTTTGATACAGCAGATAGGAATGGATGGCCACAGCCTGTGCCTTCCACGCCTGCTGCGCCGCCGAGGAGCTGACGAAGCTGCCGATGGACCCCAGCTCGGTGTAAGTGATGCCCACAAGGCAGTCCACGAGGTCGAGGGTGACGTTCCGGCGCAGACCCTTGCCCTTTATGTTAAGGTAGGGCATGGTGATCTTATCTTTGGAGCCAAAGAGCCAGCTCAGGCAGTTTTCCTCTTCCACCGGGACGAGGGTGGTGTCCGCGCCGCCGATGGTGGTCGGGTGGGCGATCTCCTCCTCTGCAAAGGCTGCGGGCACCAGCGTGCAGACCAGCACCGCCGCCAGCACCAGCGCCGCCGCCCGGCGGGCAATTTGAGCGAGATGTTTCACGTGTCAGTTCCTCCCCTAGTTTTTCATTCCACAGCGCCGGGCCGGGGCCTCCCCCTGCCCGCGCCTTTTGCTTCCAGTTTAACACACCCCGCCCCCGTGGGCAAGGACTGGAGTTGGGATTTCACAGAAAAAACGGGAAACGCTTTTCAGCGAATCCCGTTTTTACATACAAGTGATGATCCTGCGCTCTGTGGCATCGTCTTACTGCATAACCGTACCTGCCGCAATGCAGCCGAACGATGCAATGGTTCCAAATGTGATCAGAATACCGCCAACGGAAGTAAAATAAGTTTTCAGGGTATCCTGTGCCAAAGGCCAGACGCTTCCATCTGCCGCGGGCTGATACTTCTCAGGATCTTTTTCTTTCAGTTTCTTGCTGATCGCTCCCCGATAAGCACTCGATGCCAGCGCACATACGATGTTGCCCACAAAGCCGATCCCCACCAGAGCAACATTGGCGTCGCTGCCGCCCGAAATATACTCCATCTCTTCTGTTTGCAAGACTGTGTAATTTTCTGGATATTTCATATCAGTTCCTCCCTTACTGTCTCTTCAGGCCATCGAACATGTTTGCTATGCCGATACCGGCACCCACTGCAATGCACACACCGGATACCGCAAACCCCGCCAGCGAGATCGCCCCCAGCGGAGAGGTCATAAGTTCTTCCTTGCTATCATCAGCCAGCAGCTTGCGCTTTGCGGCATCCGTATCCGGCAGATACTTTTCCGGATTTTCTGCCTTTTTTCGGTTTCTGATATTCTCACCGTTCAGGATGTAAACGACCGAGGATACGATCACACCTGCCAGACCTCCTGCCGCCAGCGCCAACATAAAGTCAGCATCGCTGCCGCCGCCGGTATATTCCAGCTCTTCCTCATTCAAAAGGTTGTACTCTTTGGGATACTGTAACATTTTGCTTCCTCCCAACTAAATTTTAATGAATCTGCTTTATTAGAGTATATAACTCTATATTTGCACCTATTATAGAGTTTATAACTCTATTTGCCAAGTTTCTTTCCGATTTCCTTATACTTACTGTGTAAGGTGGTGAGGTCATGCGATACAATGAGCGAATACGCGAGATTCGGGAAGATCACGCTCTGACGCAGCAAAGGGTCGCTGACCTGCTGCATATCGGCCAGCGCACCTATTCCGACTATGAAAGCGGCAAAACCCGCATTCCCATTGATAATCTGCTGATCCTTGCGCAGTTCTATAATGTTTCGATGGACTATATTTCCGGTGCCAGCAATATCAAAGCGGAATACCCGAAACAATAACCATCTCTTTGAAAAATGGGGCCGGGATTTTCTCCCGACCCCGATATTTATTGTAGAGCAAAAAAAACGACCGTGTCCGGTCTCTGCACATGCAGAATTCGGACACGGCCATTTTATTCAAATTCTTCCCAGTCTCCCCTTAAACTCCGCATACCCAAACTTCACGAGCTCGCGGCAGGAGCCGGTCTCGTCCATGGCCCAGATGGGGGGCAGGGGCATTCCGTTGAAGGTATTGTTTTTGCAGGTGGTATAGATCGCCATATCGCCGAAGATGAGCTTGTCACCCTCCGCGAGGGGGGCGACGAAGCTGTAGTCGCCCACGACGTCCCCGGCAAGGCAGGTGGGGCCGCCGAGGCGGATGGTGCAAGCTTTTTCGCCCGGTTCCCCGGCGCCCAGCAGGGGCGGGCGGTAGGGCATCTCGATGACGTCCGGCGTGTGGCACGCGGCGGACATGTCGAGGATGGCAAGGCTCGTTTCGCCGTTCTGCAGCGTGTCGAGGACGGTGGTTACGAGATAGCCCGCGTTCAGCGCCCACGCCTCGCCCGGCTCCAAGTAGACCTGTACGCCGTAGGTCTGCTGCATCCGGGTGATGCAGCGCTCCAGCGTGGGCAGGTCGTAATCCGGGCGGGTGATGTGGTGCCCGCCGCCAAAATTCAGCCACTGCATCTGCGGCAGCAGGTCGCCGAAACGCGCCTCCACGGCGTCCAGCGTTGCGGCCAGCGCGTCGGCGTCCTGCTCGCAGAGGGTGTGGAAGTGCAGCCCGTCCAGCAGAGAGAGCAGGGCGGGATCTTTTTCCGCTGCGGCGTCCCACTGGGCGCGGGTGGTGCCAAGGCGGCTGCCGGGGGCACAGGGGTCATAGATGGCGTGGCCCTCCTGTGTGGAGCACTCCGGGTTGATGCGCAGCCCCACGCTCTTGCCCGCAGCCTTGGCGGCGGGGCCGAACTTTTTCAGCTGGCGGGGCGAGTTGAAGACGATGTGGTCGGCGCAGCACAGCAGCTCGTCGAATTCGTCGGCCCGGAACGCGGCACAGAAGACATGATTTTCCTTGTCCGGCAGCTCCTCCTTGCCGAGGCGGCTCTCGTACAGGCCGCTGGCCTCGGTGCCCGCGAGGTACGGGGCCAGCAGCGGGTAGAGGTCGAAGTTCGAGAACGCCTTCTGCGCCAGCAGGATCTTGCAGCCGGTGCGCTGCTGCACCCCCAGCAGGATCTCGCCGTTGCGGCGCAGCTGGCTTTCGTCCAGCAGGTAGCAGGGGGTGGGCAGGGAAGCGAGGGCTTCCTCTGGCAGCTTCGCCAGCCCCGCGAAGGGCGGGCGGGTGTCAGCCAGCCGCATCAGTCCACCAGAGCCGGGGCGTGGCTCTCGGAGCGGGGGAGGCCGTACTTGTCCAGTGCGTCCAGATAGGGATCCGGGTCGAACTCCTCCACGGTGTGCACGCCCTTGGTGGTCCACTTGCCGGTCAGCAGCATGAGGGCACCGCACATGGCGGGCACGCCGGTGGTGTAGCTGATGGCCTGAGAGCCGACTTCCTTGTAGCACTCCTGATGGTCGCAGACATTATAAATATAGTAGGTCTTCTCCTTGCCGTCCTTCTTGCCGGTGAAGATACAGCCGATGTTGGTCTTGCCCTTGGTACGGGGGCCGAGGCTGGCGGGGTCAGGCAGAAGGGCCTTGAGGAACTGGATGGGCACGATCTCCTGCCCGTTGAATTCGATGGGGGTGGTGGAGAGCATCCCCACATCTTCGAGGCAGCGCATGTGGTCAAGGTAGCTCTGGCCGAAGGTCATGAAGAAGCGGATGCGCTTGGCCTCCGGGATGTTCTTGGCGAGGGACTCGATCTCTTCGTGGTGGAGCAGGTACATGTCTTTCTGGCCCACCTTGTCGAAGTTGTACTCCCGCTTGATGCTCATGGCCGGGATCTCGACCCAGTGGCCGTT
>UMFY01018725.1_pt1 | contig 10710 bp, 6 predicted proteins | sample 1965121 | NCBI WGS metagenome assembly UMFY01 (sample SAMEA4836057, study PRJEB28245) | human gut metagenome | biome: gut microbiome; material: fecal sample | place: Denmark | collected 2008
CATCGCTTTTGCAAAATGGCTGCATGGCTACGTTCTCAACCATTTGCTCATGGTGATATCAAGCCAGACAATATCATGGTTCGTCCTGATGGAAATCTGACATTGGTAGATTATGATGGTATGTTTGTGCCTTCTATGAAGGGACAGAAGTCTCCAACAATTGGTACAAAGGACTTTTCTCATCCTTTGCGAACCGTCGATGATTTTGACGAAACCATTGATGACTTTGCTTTGGCAAGTATCGCTTTATCGTTAAAGGCAATTTCTTTGAATCCTTATTTGTTAGATGAATATGGTGCAGCAGATAGATTACTCTTTTCTGCAGAGGACTATCGTGACTTGAGTAAGAGTAAGGTACTGGCTGCTTTGCAAGAATTGATGAATGATGAAGAAGTTAATACGCTTCTTTCTATGTTCTTGTTGGTGTGTGCAAAGAAAAATCTTGGAATGTGTTCTTTTAGATTGTTTTATTTGTGTAGGTCAAATAATGATTTGGAGGAAATAGTAAAATTGGCTGATGCATATTATGAAGGTAAAGAAAAGGACTATAACAAGGCTTTTTCTTTATATTCGGATGCGGCATCCAAAGGAAGTTTATATGCTTTAGCGTGTTTAGGCTTTTGCTATTGTGAAGGGAAAGGGTGTATGCAAGATTTTACAAGAGGATTGATTTTAATTAGAGAATCAGCTAGTCAAAATAACCCTAAGGGACAAAATGTTATGGGAATATGCTATTCAAAAGGGTATGGTGTGCCTAAAGATGATACAGAAGCAGTAGAATGGTATCGAAGGGCTGCAGAGCAAGGCTATGCTCGTGCTCAGAGTAATTTGGGTGTATGTTATGCAAAGGGCTATGGGGTGGTTCAATGCTATGAAGAAGCAGTAGGATGGATAAGAAAGTCTGCAAATCAAGGATATGCTAAAGCGCAAGGTCTTTTAGGTGTTTGCTATCAAAAGGGCAAAGGTGTGGATCCTGATGATGTGGAAGCGGTTGAATGGTATCGTAAGTCTGCAAGACAAGGTAATTCAACTTCTCAATGGCTTTTGGGGCTTTGTTATGAACAGGGCAAAGGTGTGATACAAAACTATAAAGAAGCAGTAGAATGTTATCGTAAATCAGCAGAGCAAGATAATGCAAGTGCGCAGTATCATTTAGGATTATGTTATGAGAAAGGATATGGTGTAGTGCAAGACTATGGACAAGCGATATTTTGGTATCAAAAATCTGCAAATCAAGGATATTCCAAAGCTGAACATCGTTTAGAAATATGTTATAGAGGTCAGGATATTGATGCTGGTTGTTATGTTTCATATTTAGATGATTCAGGTTTGGAGGGTTATGATTTTTCACGTCTTCGTTTAAAGAGAGATTTATAGTAAAATCTAGAATGAGTTTGAACTACGTTAAAAGAAAGTGCAATGGAAATATATAATTATAAAGCTTTCTCTGGGAAATATAGGGAAAAAGAATAGAAACTATGTCAGTTAATTCTGTCCATCTTAAATTCTGCTGCGAGTCTTTTATCAAAAGGAAATATGCAGGTCTATATACACGAATGCAATTGTTCCTTAGGCTTCTAATGGAAATGATGTTTAAGTTCATAGACTAACAGAAGGTACAGATGGTAAACATGCGAGTGCTGCAAAAGGTATTAAGATGAAGCATACTTGGTCTGTGTGCAATTTTTCTTAAAAAACTTGGTGCACTATTTTAGTTAGATGAGGTTTATGTAACTTTGCAGCAGGATAAACCAAAATATTTTTGGAGTCCATTAAAATTATAGTAATATGGAAAAAAATAAAAAACTGAGATATACTTCAGTAGGTTTTGTTCTTCCTGTAGAATATAATCCTATATTTTACAGGTATTCAAAACCTAACATAAGAAAAACGTTAAGCAGTTTTTCTCGTGATGAAGTTATTGATTTAATAGTTAGGTTAAGTAATGAATGTGTAAATAAACCTGCAATAAATATTTTGGGGTTATTATCACAAAATAATTATTGGAAGAATTCGGTGTTCTTTAGAATGTATGATTATATTGGGTATCATTCTTCTAAAGATAGGAGATATTGTGCTTGTTTCAATCAGACATTATTGGAGTTGTTACGCTATGTCTTGTCTGTAAAATTCTGTAAGGAAAATTTTAATGTGTATAATGAATACAAGTTAGAGTTTTCTTTTGTAAAGGTTATAGCTTTATTGAATGAGCAAATTGTAAATTTTAAGATTTATAATAGCTCTATATCAGAGCTAATGGTTACAGGTGTTGAATTAAATAAAGATTTGAATAATATTAATTATGCAGATCTTTATAAGGAGCAATTAATTCTATCCTTTAATTTCTTCTCCTTTTTAGAAAGTAATACAAAATATGCCCCATTGTTGCAAGCGTTTTTGGCAAAATATGAAATTAAGAATTGGAGAAATTATGTTGTTACAATATTGGCATTGGTCTTAAATGCTAATTATCAGACACGTATGTTGAATTTTAAAAATATAAAAGATGAGGATAGGTTGATAAATCGCAATATAGTTGATTTGTTATCTTTCTCTTATAGCACTACTGTTGATTATAAAGAAAATGTAGATTATAAGTTTTTCAGACAATATCCGATTATAAAAATGCAAGATGATAAATATATAATATACAATGTCAGATTTTTATTGGATAAGTTGTATGACAGCTTGTATTTTGAACTAAAAACTATTGCTGAAAGCATAGAAAGCAAACAAAAAATCAATGTTTCTTCATTGATAACAAATGAATTTATTGAAAAGGCGGTTTTTGATAAATTCTTGCTAAAATGCTGTGGCTTGTCTAATTATTTTTGCTTTACAGAAACGGAGTGTTTGGAACAATACAAACCAAAAGATAAAGAGTTAGGAACTCCTGATTTTCTCTTACAAAGAAAATCAGGGAAGGAGATATTGTTGTTTGAGTGTAAGGACATAAGATTGAAGGCTGAACTTAAAGAACAAAGAGATTTTTCTTTGTTGGAAAAAGAGTTGAGGAATAAGTTGATGCTTAAAACTTATAGTAATGGAAAAAAATGTAAAAATCCAAGGCGAATAGGTGTGGGGCAGTTAGCTGGTCATATAAAAAATATTAGAGAACATGAGTTTAGATGGGGGCATGATATTAAGTCTGATTCCATTGTTTATCCAGTGTTAGTGATAGCCAATCATAAATTAATGTGGAATGGGTTATTTAACATGTTAAATGAATGGTATGCCCAGTCCTTAAAAAATGAGGGTGTTTTGTGTTCTGAAAGTAATAAGCCTTTAATAATAATGAGTCCATTATGTTTGATAAAGCATTCAAAGAGATTCAAAAAAGATGGTTTTGAGAAGTATTTTGAAGAATATTATAATCATAGTGAAATTCAAACAGGAACTAATGTGGATTATATCAATAAAAACTTAACTTTTGATGATTTTATGGATAAATATCCATATAAATTAGATGAAATGTTTGAGATTGTTCAAAAAGAAGTGTTACAGAAAAGAGACAAATAGAGCTATGCAATACCCTTTAATATCAGAATATGTTAGAGCTATACAAGATGCAAGTAGTAATCTTGATAAGTTGGCACATTTGGTACCAGTGCTAGATGATCATGGTGAGCCATATCGTAGCAGTGGTGCCTTTGCCGTCGTGTTCAAAATGAAAGATGAACAGACAGGGAAATGCTATGCCTTAAAGTGTTTTACAGAAGAACAAGAAGGTAGAGCTGAGGCTTATCGCCAGATCGCAGATGAGTTGGAGTTCGTAGATTCCTCTTATATTACTTCCGTGAAGTACTTAGAAAAGGAAATCTTTGTAGATAGCAGTTGTGAGGAGGACGAGTTTCCTGTCCTTCTGATGGATTGGATTGATGGTGAAACAATGGAGACTTACATTGCAGAGAACTATCAAGATAATTATGCAATGGCAATGCTTTGCTATCGCTTTTGTAAAATGGCTGCATGGCTACGTTCTCAGCCATTTGCTCATGGTGATATTAAGCCAGATAACATCATGGTTCGTCCTGATGGAAATCTGACACTGGTAGATTATGATGGTATGTTTGTTCCTGCCATGAAGGGACAGAAGTCTCCAACAATTGGTACAAAGGACTTTTCTCATCCTTTGAGAACCGTCGATGATTTTGACGAAACTATTGATGACTTTGCTTTGGCAAGCATCGCCTTGTCATTAAAGGCAATTTCTTTGAAGCCTTCTTTGTTTGATGAATATGGTGCTGCAGATAGATTACTCTTTTCTGCTGAGGATTATCGTGATTGGGGTCATACAGAAGTGTGTGAGGCTTTACGAGAGGAGTTAGTGAATAAATCGGACATGGAAATAGGCTCATTAGTATCAATATTTTCCAATGTTTGTAATGGCCTTAAGAATATTAAAAATTTTGATTTCGTTAGTTTACCTTTAGAAAATGTTAAGGAAAGTTCTACTGAAGTCTTAGTTGCGGATTTAAAAAATACAATAGTGGATGATTTTGGAGTAAAATATAGTAGGGATAAAATGAAACTATTAAAAGCTCCAAATAATATAAAGGGGTTATATCGAATAAAAAAAGGTACAAAAATAATATGTAATAATGCTTTTGATGGATGTTATTTCTTGACAGATATAAATATGCCAAATAGTGTAAAATATATTGGTATTCATGTTTTTCAATCTTGTTTCAATTTACGTAGGATTAAATTCTCAATTTTCTTGCAAAGTATAGGAATGGGGGCCTTTTCTAATTGTCATAGCTTAGTCTCAATAAATATACCTTGTTCTGTAAAGTTTTTTAATGGGAATCCATTTTTTGAATGGCATGGAAAATTAATTATAGACTCTAATAATTTTATTATTGAAAATAATGCTATAATATTTAATTTAGAGAAGAGTGAAATCTTAAGTTTTGGATTGTTGGTATCAAGTTATTGTATTCCAAAAACTGTAAAAAGTATTGTGGATGGGGCATTTCGAAGTAATTCATGTTTGAGATATATACAGATTAATGAGGGATTAAAGTCTATAGGAAAGTTCGCTTTCGCCTTTTGCTATAATTTTAGAAGATATAATCATTCCAAAAACAGTAAGGAATATAGGATATGGAGCATTTATGGGATGCCTTATTTCAAATCAAAGGAAAAAAGAAATAATAAGTCGTTTTGGAAAGGAGGTTTTTGGAGAATGATACAGATTGAGTCTAAACGAAAAAAGCGGGAGAATATCTTGAAGAAATATCCCGACGCAATAATTGCGGATGTGACGAGTCGTGCAGAAGATGACTTGATAAAGTTGAGTCCATTTTATCCTCATGATGGTATACTAGTTCCTTTCCGTTATAGTTTTCAAGCAACTATCTTAGAACACTGTTTTACGAATTTGGCTGATTTCTGTAATCCGCCAAGATTGGTTAGTTGCAAAGACCCGTTTGAAGACGATGGCTTAAGATATGGTGCATTTGTGTTAGATAGATCGGCTGTAGTCTTTGCTGCCAGTGATGCTTTATCTCATTATATTTTTATGATGTATGAGTTAGCTCATTCTAAGGAATTTGATGAAGAACTTGCAGAAGAAAAATTAAACAGTCTGGCTATTCCAACTTCAGAAAACGGCAGGGACAATGAAGTTTGATTTTGAAAAGGATGTACTTCAATCTTTGTTAGATGCAACATCATTTAGCAGCCGATTTGAACTATGTTTGAAAGAACAGAATTCGAAAGGAGTCTTAGAACAGGATGATTTCACGCTGGTTTATTTTAAAGGCTAACGTCAATCTTCTTTATGCCCCTATTTGTTGTCATTAAAATTTGTAGAAGCAGATAAAATAACAGTATACAATATGCAGTATCCATTGATATCAGAATATGTAAAGGCCATTCAAGATGGTAGCGATAATCTTGACAAATTGGCTTACCTGACTCCCGTACTAGATAATCACGGAGAGCCGTATCGTAGTAGTGGTGCTTTTGCCGTGGTGTTTAAGATGCTGGACAAGAGAACCGGGAAATATTATGCCCTCAAGTGTTTTACGGAAGAACAGGAAGGGCGAGCTGATGCCTATCGCCAGATTGCAGATGAATTGGATATGGTTGATTCCTCATACATCACTTCAGTAAAGTATATGGAGAAGGAACTCTTCGTTGACAGTCAATGCGAGGAGGATGAATTTCCTGTATTGTTGATGGATTGGGTAGAAGGGGAGACGATGGAAGCTTACATTTCGGCAAACTATCACAATCAATCAGCCATGTCAATGCTTTGTTATCGCTTTGGAAAAATGGCGGCTTGGCTCCGTTCACAATCTTTTGCCCATGGCGACGTCAAGCCAGACAATATCATAATCCGTCCAGATGGCTATCTTACATTGGTGGATTATGATGGAATGTTTGTGTCTTCTATGAAAGGTTGCAAATCTCCAACTATCGGTACCAAGGATTTCAGTCACCCATTGCGTACAGTGGATGATTTCGATGAAACAATAGATGATTTTTCATTGGCAAGTATAGCCTTGTCATTGAAGGCTATATCCATGAATTCTACATTGTTAGATACCTATGGTGCATCAGACAGGCTTCTCTTCTCAGAAAAAGATTATCGCACTCCATCAAATAGCAAGGTCATATCAGCCCTGCAGGGGTTGATGTGTGATAAAGACTTCTGTACACTTTACTCTCTTTTCATGCTTGCTTTGGCAAGAAAGGAACTTTCTGCATGTTCTTTCAGGTTGTTTATTGGCGAAAAGCCCAATATAACTCCTGTGATGAATGAAGATTTATCGACAGAACCAACAGAAGAAGAGTTAAAAGAGGCTTTTGTTGATGAATGGGGAGTGAAATATAGCAAGGATGGAAGAAAATTGTTGAAAGTTCCAGGAGAATTAAGTGGAGCTTATTCTGTTAAAGAGGGCACAAGGATAATATGTAATAGTGCATTTTGGTATTGTCTTTCTCTGTCAGAGATTGTCATTCCGAATAGTGTGACAAGTATTGGAGACCTTGCCTTTTCTTTTTGTAGCTCTTTGGCTGAAGTTGTCATTCCGAATAGTATAGTATGCATTAATGGCAATCCATTTTGGTATTGGAATGGTAAGCTTGAATGCTTATCGCCGAGCTTTGTTTATGAAAACAACATCCTGTTTAACAAGGATAAAAGTAGAATTATTTCGTTTAGAAATCAGAATCTGACATCTTATGTCATTCCGAATAATGTGACAAGAATTGGAGACAGAGCCTTTTCTTTTTGTAGCTCTTTGGCAGAAGTAGTCATTCCGAATAGTGTGACAAGAATTGGAGACAGTGCCTTTGAAGGTTGTAGCTCTTTGGCTGAAGTTATCATTCCAGATAGCATTACAGGTATAGGAGACAGAGCCTTTTCTTTTTGTAGCTCTTTGGCAGAAGTTATCATTCCCAATAGCGTTACAAATATTGGAAAAGGAGCCTTTCAGTTGTGTAGCTCTTTGGCAGAAGTTGTCATTCCGAATAGTGTAGTATGCATTAATGGCAATCCGTTTCATGGTTGGAATGGAAAACTTGATTGCTTATCGCTAAGCTTTGTTTATGAAGACAATATCCTGTTTAACAAGGATAAAAGTAGAATAATCTCGTTTAGAAATCAGGAATTGACATCGTATGTCATTCCGAATAGTGTGACAAGAATTGGAGATTATGCATTTTCTAGTTGTAGCTCTTTGGTAGAAGTTGTCATTCCGAATAGTGTGACAAGAATTGGAGACTATGCATTTCTTCATTGTAGTTCTCTGTCTAGCATTGTCATTCCTGTTAGTGTGACTATCATAGGAAGTTATGCATTTGCTGGATGTAATTTCTCAAACAATGTTAAACAGGAATTAATTTCTCGGTTTGGAGATAAAATATTTTAAGTTTTTATAAAAATATTTCGATAATTATGATATTAATAGAATCTAAGCGTAAGAAATACGAAAACATATTAAAGAAACATCCCGATGCCATTATTGCGGACGTAACTAGCCATGCCAAAGATAGCTTGATCAAATTAAGTCCATTCTATCCGCATGGTGGAATACCAGTTCCATTCAGCAATGGAGTGACAGCCACATGCGTAGAGGCTATTTGGCAGGGATTGAAAGTGTTTGAAGGAGCAGATGTAGATGTGCAGATGTTCCAGAATGACACGATGAAGAATATCAAGCGAACTGTACGCAAGTATGGAAAGCCGTTGGGACATCGCAAGGGAGTAAATGGCAAGGAACTCCTAGGATATATAGAAGCAAGAAAGCAGATATATATTCCAACCTACCAATGGATGTTGGAGAATAAAGTGCCAACAATCATTGAACGGTTGAAGGAGGCAAGTAAAACGAAAACCATCATCTTGTTGGATTATGATACCAACTGTGATGTGGATGACCCAAGCAAACCCTTGTCTCATGCCTTTTTGATCAAGGCATACGTAGATGGTATTTATCCTTATGGAGAAAAACCGGATACGGAGGCAAAACTACAGGTTGATAAGCCACAGGAATTAGAACTTTTTTGATAGAATAACAACAAAAATATAAATTATGAGTAAACGAAATAATTGGGAGGATTTTAAGAATATCCTTGAGCAGCATCATATTACAACGTTGTATCATTTTACAGATCGTGACAACTTAGAGAACATCATCAAGAATGGTGGCCTCTTTTCCTGGAAGGATTGTGAGGAACGTGGAATTACGATTCCTAAGCCCGGAGGTGGTGGCCCTGGCTCTACTTCCTGGTCGCTCGACAAACGAGATGGGCTGGAGCATTATGTGAGAGCGAGCTTTACCAAGCAGCATCCAATGATGTATGTAGCGATGAGCGAGCAACGTATATCTAACCCCGTAATTTTGGAAATAGACCCAGAGGTAATTTTTGATGAACAGACTAAGTTCTCAGATAAAAATGCTACAAGAAGCGGTGCCAACGTTGGCGGAAACCTGGAAGATTTCAAGAAAATTCATTTTCAGACAGTCAAGGCAAACAAACATTTTGACCTGGATATAAATGAACAGCCTTTCTATCAAGCCGAGATTCTGGTAAAGAACAGCATACCCCTGAAGTATATCAAGAACATTGGTAACTTTGGTATTCCAATCCCAAGTCAGCCACAGATATTGCAGAGTAAGAATGCATATACGGCTCGTGTTGATCGTGAGCATCCTACAGCATTCATCTTCCTGGTGGACCAAAGTGTTTCTATGCGCAGAATTACTACCTTCAATGGTGAGGATATGACTTTATCTGAGGCTGTTGCCCGTATTGTAAATGCCCAAATCAACGAGTTGGTGGAGCGATGTGTGAAGAATAATGAGACTCGCCATTACTTTGATATTGCTATGATAGGTTATGGCACGGAGGCTTATAGTGCTTGGAATGGCAATCTTGAAGGACGAGACTTTGTTACTCCAGAAGAGATTCGTGATAATCCTTACCAAAAGAAAATGGTGAAGGAAGAGGTGCGTACTCGTAAAGGTATAACCGTCAAAGAAGTAGAGAAGAAACAATGGATGGTAGCTCGCCATGATGGTAGTTGGACACACATGGATAAGGCTTTCAAACGTGCAGAAGGTTTGCTCGAAAACTGGATGAAAGAGCATCATGACAAGGATTGTTATCCTCCTACAATTATCAATATAACAGATGGTGAGTATAATGGAACTTCGCATGATGAGATGCAACAACTTGCCAATCAATTAAAATCGATGTTTACCAATGATGGCAATGTCTTGCTCTTCAATATTCACGTTGTGCCAGAACATGCAGAATCGGTCGTATTCCCTGCAACTGCAGATGAATTGAACGGAAATGGATATGGTGAGAAACTTTATAATATGTCAAGTCTTTTACCGCTCAACTACAATGAGCAGATCCGTAATATCTTTGGAGATAAGCAGGCTGATATCCGCTACCATGCTATGGGTGTAAATACGGGTATGGAGAGATTGGTTAAAATGATGAAGATTGGCACACTTTCGAGTATGCTGGTTAATCAGAATCTGTAATGATATATAGAAAAGTTATGAACAGAGGTGTTAGTATAGCAAAGTTCAATGACCATGTTGCAAACGAAGATGCTTTCTACTCATCGGATACCTGTATAGCTATATCCGATGGGGCAGGAGGCTGTGGCTTGTTTGCCAATGAGTGGTCGGAGTATCTTGTAAAACATCTTCCAAAAGATAAACCTATCGTTTCCTTTAAAGAACTTGACGAATGGGTAGATGGCATTTGGGAGCCCTTTTATAATGAGCACGAGGAAAGAGCAAAGGAAGGCGATGGCATTCTTTTGAATAAATATTATAATGAGGGGTCTTGCGCCACCATTGCTGCTGCATGGATAACAGGGGATAAGCAATGTAAATGGATGGCATACGGCGATAGCGTAGTCTTTCATTATAGTCAGGATACAGGTGTCTTGGAACATAGTTTTACGAAATTGTCTGATTTTAGCAATCCTCCCAGGTTGGTTAGCTGTAAAGATCCCCTGGAAGAGGAAGGTTTCAGTAGTGGTGACTTTTATCTGGATGAATCTTCGGTAGTCTTTGCTGCCAGCGATGCCTTATCGCATTATATCATGATGATGTATGAATTGTCTAAAAGTAAGGAGTATGGTGCGGAGCTTGCTGAAGAATACCTAAAAGCATCTGGCAATTCCCAACTTTTGAAAACAGCAGAGACCATGAAGTTTGATTTTTGGCAGGA
>UMFY01012081.1_pt1 | contig 10603 bp, 9 predicted proteins | sample 1965121 | NCBI WGS metagenome assembly UMFY01 (sample SAMEA4836057, study PRJEB28245) | human gut metagenome | biome: gut microbiome; material: fecal sample | place: Denmark | collected 2008
TAGTCGCTATTTAGGGCGTCCAAGATTTGGGACGCAGTTCAGTTCGTTCTAGCGGGCTCAATCAAATATATCGGCTTCGCGCTCGAAAGCTCAGGCAGATCTTACGCAAACAGGCCGTAGATGCTGATGTTGGCCTTGGCGTAGAGGCCGTTAGCATACTCGGTCCACTTGGAGCTGGCGCTCGAAGCCTGCGAGGAATACTGCTGATAAGCAGTGTAGTAGGCGGTCATGGCCTGCTTATAGGTAGCGCTATCAGCCGTAAAGGCATCGTCGGCAAAGGCCTTAGCATAGGTGCTATCGGCGTCCTTCCAGGTGCCCTTCTCGCTATCCCACTCATCGCCGGCAAGGTTGATGATGTAGTCGGCGTAGTCCCTGCTCGCGGTCTCCTCGTTGCCGTCAGCAGGCTCGGTCGGGGCGGTCGGCATGCTTGCGGAGCTATCGCCCACCTTCTTCTTGTAGAGCTTCTGCAGCGTCGCGGACTGACGGACGATCTGCTTGGCCTGGTCCTTGGACACGCCGTACTGCGTGGCCATGGTCTTGTAGTCGGAGGTGCCGATGGAATCCTCGGCGTACTGCTTCATTTCCTTGGAAGAAACGGTAACGCCCTCGTCCTCGGCAGCGTCCAGCAGAATCTGGTTGCGCACGTAGGACAGGATGACGTCAGCAGACGGAGCGGTGTAGTTGCCGTCGTCGTCCTTGACGGTGTCGAGGCTGTACTGGCTCTCGATGGCCTCACGCGCGGTGATGTCGCTCTTCTTGCCGTTGTAACTATAGCTTGCCACGGTCGAATCGAGCTGGTCCTCGGTCAGGGTCGCCGAGCCGACGCCCTTGCCGCCAAAACCACCGTTGCCGATAAAGAAGCCGACCACGGCAGCGATCACGACGGCGACCACAAAGGTGGCAATCATCGTCTTCTTGTGCTTGCAAGCGTGGTCGTCCACGTCGGAGTCGTCGTCCTCGTCCTGCTCCTCGGGCATGAGGTTCTCGTCAGCGGCATCCGCGGCAATCTGAGCCTCCAGGCGAGCATCCTCCTCCTCGGCCGTCGTGCCGGCGGCAATGTGCTCGGCAGACGTGCCGGCGACCAGGTCGATCTTCTCGTCCTCGTCACCGTCGGGGCCTTCGCCGCGCTCGATGATCTGGATACCGTCGATCTCGTCCTTCTCGTCCTTCTTTTGAATCAGACCCATATCAATTACTCCTTGTTAGGAAACATAGTCCCCAATAGAATACGCCCGACGAGGCGCCGGGCGTATTCATTCTTAGGTTATACGCAAACACTTAAGTACTATTTAGGCGTTTGCAGCGTGCATACCTTAGGCCAGGTGCGCGATAACGGCATCGGCGAAGGCCTGCGTACCCACCGCGCCCTCAACGGAGCCGGTCTGGGCACGACGCACGTCACCGGTAACCTGCTCACCCTCGTCGAGCGTGGCAGATACGGCGGCGCGGATACGATTGGCCGCATCGTTCTCGCCCAGGTGATCGAGCATCATCGCAGCAGACAGAATCTCGGCCGTGGGGTTGGCGATATCCTGGCCCGCGATATCGGGTGCGGAGCCGTGCGTAGCCTCGAAGATGGCACAGTCGGCACCGATGTTGGAGCCGGGGGCCATACCCAGGCCGCCCACCAGGCCAGCGCACAGGTCGCTGACGATATCGCCGTACAAGTTGGGCAGCACCAGGACATCGAAGTCATTGGGGTTCTGGACCAGACCCATGCAGGTGGCGTCGACAATCTTGTCGTTGAACTCGATATCGGGATAGTTGGCGGCCACCTCGCGCGCAACGCGCAGGAACAGGCCGTCGGTCGCCTTCATGATGTTGGCCTTGTGCACGGCCGTCACCTTTTTGCGGCCGCAGCGGCGGGCGTACTCAAAGGCGTACTCCACAATACGGCGGCTCTTGGCGATAGAGATCGGCTTGATCGAAATCGCGGAATCGGCGGCGAAGGTCTTTTGGCCCGAACGCTCGACGAGCTGCGAGAGCTCCTCGACCTCGGCAGCGCCCTCGTCGAACTCAATGCCGGCGTAGAGGTCCTCGGTGTTCTCGCGCACGATAACCAGGTCGACGTCGCGGAAACGCGAGCCGTCGCCCGGCTGCGACAGGCAAGGGCGCACGCAGGCGTACAGGTCGAAATGCTTGCGCAGGGCCACGTTGACGCTGCGGAAACCCGTGCCGACCGGCGTAGTAATGGGACCCTTGATGGCAACCTTGGTCTCGGCGACCGCATTGAGCACGTGCTGGGGCAGCGGCGTGCCAAACTCGTCCATGACGCCGGCACCGGCTTCCTGGACATTCCAATTGATCTGGACACCGGCGGCCTCGACCACGCGGCGCATGGCCTGCGTAATCTCGGGACCGATACCGTCACCGGGAATCAGGACTACATCGTGCGCCATAATCTGTTACTCCTCGTCTTCGGCGGCCTCAGATTTTTTAACGCTAGCACGCTTCTTCTTTTTGGAGAGATCCAGGCCAAAACGTTTAACAAGCATTTCGCAAATCTCGCTCGAACGGGCCTTGAGATAGCTGCCCTTACCGTTCTCGGCATCGAACTTAAGGCGCAGCGCAAGCTTCTCGGCAACCTCGGCGTCGATCTCGCCCTGGCAAAACTCGTACAGGCAACCGAGCATATCGCGATACTCAAGGTCGCCGTGGTAGCACTGGATGGCCTCGTCCAGGATGGGCCAAGCCTCGCGCGAACGCTCGACACTCGTGGCGCCCCACACGCACAGCAGGCGGAAGGCGGCATAGCGCAGCGTGGAGGAGATCTCGTCGAACAGTGCGGTCTCGGCGCCCTCAAAGGCATCGCCCAGCTGCTCGGGGCAGGTGGTGGCGAGCGCCGTCAGGGCATCGAGGGCCTCCCAGCGGGTCTGCGCCTCGGGGCGGTCGAGCGCCTCGATCAGCGCGGGTACGCAGGGCTCGACGCGCTGCGGATCGCGCTCGGCAAGCAGGTGCAGCACGCGAGCGGCAAACTGGCGGATGCGGCGCGTGGGGCAGCCGAGCTCCTGGACCAGACGGTCGACGGCGTTCTCGTTCTCCTCTGCCAGCTGGAGCTGTGCCAGCTCCTCGTCGGTGAGCTGTTCGTCTTTATTTTCTGCCATAGTTACCTCTTCTTACTATTTCTTAGCGTGCTTGCCAGCACCCTTGCTGTCATCGGTGACCGAGATGAGCTGTCGGTCGGCCGCGCCATTGCGACGTGCACGGCGGCGTTCCTCGGCATCGCCCGCGTCGGCGGCGGCGCGATGGGCCTTGTTGACGTTAAAGACCTCGTCGTGCTTGCGCCACGGACCGACGGACTCGCCAAAGCTCATCTTAAGGCCGGCGATAAAGCCGCCGAGCCAGCCGATCGGCGCAAACTGCACCAGCGGGAGCAGCGAGAACACCCAGGTCAGCAGGACGACCGCCGCCGCTCCCGCAAAGTTGGCAATCCAATAGTCGCGCTTGGTGATGACGCGCTTTTCGCAGGCCCACTGGCCGCACAAAAAGCCGATGTAGATCGCAAAGAGAAAGAGCACCAGCGCAAGCACCACGAACGTCCAGTTCATGGGCGCTACTCCCCGTGATGGTGGCCGCAGCAGCACTCGTGGCCGTCGTCATGGCCGTGGCCGCCGCAGCACTCGTGGTCCTTGCCGTGATGGTGGCCGCAACCGCACTCATGGTCGTCGCCGTGCTCGCCGCAACCGCAGCCGTCCTCGTGAGCACCGTGCTCTTCGGGACGATACTGCGACCAGTCCAGACCGGCGGCGATGGCGTCGGCCTCCTCCTTGTAGAGAACCGTGATGGCCTGGGTGCCCAGCTTGGCGCCACCGATGGCGTCGAGCATGTCGTAGAGCGTAAAAGCGACGTCGGCACCGGGCAGCGCGAGCTCGCGGTCATCGGCGTAAGCGAGCGCCAAGCGCAGGTCCTTAATGAAGTGCTCGACCATAAAGCCGGGCTTGTAGTCGCCGTCAAGCGCCTTGGGAGCCAGGCTCTCCATGGCGCCGGACTTGCCGGTACCGCCCAGGATCATCTGGCGGGTCTTCTCCAGGTCAAGGCCGCTCAGCTCGGCAAATGCCATGGCGTCTGCCATGCCGACCATGCAGGCGCCCAGCGACACCTGGTTGGCGAGCTTGGCAGCCTGGCCCTTGCCGGCGCCGTCGAAGCAGCAGATGTTGGCCGCAAAGGTGGCAAGGATGTCGCGGACCGGCGCGATGTCGTTCTCGGTAGCGCCCACGATAGCCGTGAGCGTACCGGCGATAGCGCCCGACTCGCCGCCGGTGACGGGGCAGTCAAACGCCATGCGGCCGGAAACCTGGGCGGCCTCGGCAATGTCGCGCGCCAGCTCGGGCGAGCTTGTGGTGAGGTCGATCAGGACCGCGCCGGGCTTAGTGCACGCGAGCAGGCCGTCGCCCGCCAGGTAGAGCTCCTCGACCTCGGAGGGATAACCCACCATGGTAAAGACGACGTCGGCGTTCGCCACGGCATCTGCCGGCGTATCGGCCCAAACGGCACCGCGCTCGATAAGCGCGACGGCCTTGGACTTGGTACGGTTGTTGACCGTGACGGGATAGCCGGCATCCAGGATGTGGCCGGCGATGGGGGCACCCATGATTCCGGTGCCGATGAATGCGACAGAGAGCTTGTTTGCCATGAAGCCTTTCCTTTTGGGTTGGGTGTTATTACCAGGTTGAATACTCGGTGCCAGCGTTTGGGCTGTGAGTTGGGATCGATTACGGCCGCGTTACTTGCCTACTGACCGCGCACGCGGCGGGCGATGCGGTCGGAAAGCGACGCCTTGTCGGCGCGGTTCTTACCCCAAAACGCGCAGGCCACCATGCCGGGGCCCACGTGCGAGCCGATGGTAGGACCGACGGAGCTGCGAATGATCGTGACGTCGGCGCAACCCTCCTCCTTGCGGATGGCGGCTTCGAGCCAGTCGCCGTCCTTTTCGGCATCGGCCGTCATAATGGCGATGGGCATGGTGCGATCGGGCACATAGTTCTCGCGGAACGACTTGAGGATGGACTTGAGCGCCTTCTTGCGGCCGCGGTTGACGCCGATCAGCGACAGCGAGCCGGCAAGGTCGTAGGAAAGCTCGGGCTTGACGTCGAGTTTTGCCGTGAGCTGCGCCGCCGCGGGCGGAATGCGGCCGCCAGCAGCCAGTGCGTCGAAGCTCTCGAGCGTAAAGTAACCGTGGACATAGGTCTTAGCCTCGTTTACCCAGTCGACCAGCTGCTTGGCGGTCAGTCCCGCCGAACGCTGGCGCACGGCCTCGAGCGCCAAGAGCGCGCCGGTCGCGCAGGGCAGAGCGTTGTCGACCACGTAGAGCTCAAAGTTGGGATACTCGGCGCGCACGGCATCTGCCGCCTGGCACGCGGAGTTGTAGCTCGACGACAGCGCCGAGGTAAAGCACAGGTAGACCGTGGGCGTGCCCTCTTTGGCGCACTCGGTAAAGAACTCGATATAGCGACCGAGCGACACAGCCGAGGTGGACACGCGGGCACCGGCGCGCATGCGGTCGTAGAACTCCTTAGGGCTCATGCTCGACCAGATGTCGTCCGTACGCTCCTCGCCATCGATAATGAAGGGGAAACCCAGGATATCGACATCGAGGTTCGCGGCGACCTCGGGGCTAAAGTCGCAGCAGGTATCGACGACGATGCGGCAACGGTCCGAATGACCGGCGGATGCGGCCTTGTCCATCAAAGCGACTCCTTACGTAAAAAGGCGGCCACCCGCATGGGATGGCCGCCAGCCGTTAACTCATGCAAGTTAACGTATTTTACTCGTCAAGTGTTTCGATGCGGGGCTTGATGATGCCATATCCACCATTCTTACGGTGATACACCACATTGATAAGGCCGGTCGTCGCGTTCTCGAACACGTAGAAGTCGTGACCGAGCAGATCGGTCTGCACCAGCGCCTGCTCCTCAGTCATCGGAGTGACGTCGATAACCTTCTCGCGGACGAGCAGGTCGTCTTCCTCCTCGGGCAGCAGCAGGTCGGCCAGATCCTCGACGCGCTCGACCGGTGCGACATCCGCGGCGCTGGCACCACCCTGGCGGTTGTCCACGACCTTAGTCTTGAACTTGCGCAGCTGGCGGGTAACCTTATCGGCGGAGAGGTCGATGGCGGCATACATATCTGCGCCGTGCTCGGCAACGCGAATCACAGAGCCGCGGGCACGAACCGTGACCTCGACGATTGCCGGGTTGGGGTTCGAGGGGTTCTTCTCATAACGAAGCACGACGTCGACTGTCATGGGCTCGATATCGAAAACCTTGAGCGCCTCGCCGATCTTCTCATCCACATGCGCACGCAGAGCATCGGTTACCGTCGTCTTGCGTCCAGAAACCTTGATATCCATACGTGGCTCCAATCTGCCTCGGGGACTTACTGTACTGGCTATGTACCCATTGCCGTGCATTTAATCACGCGGATTCCTAAAGACCCGAATAACGATTGCTTGATACCGCATACCGAAGTCTCGCACTTTTCTGTGGCAAAGTGCGCTATAGGAGGGAGCTGGCGGCTTTATATTTGGTCCCAAAAATTGGCTTTGACCTGCTGGTTTTATAGGGATAAAAAAGCCGGGCTCCCCTATTGGGGAAGCCCGGCAGTGCGTGTTGAAACCGTGAAGAGGTGTCCTTTTCAACGTATAGGAGACACCACCCCTAGCAATAACTAGCTATTGAGTTTGTTAATGTCGTCGTCAGTGATGGTGCCTTCCTGGCTGGACGATTTGTCCTCGGAGGATGCGGTCTCATTGTTGGAATCGGAGGACTCGCTGCCGGAGGACGTGGTCTCACTGGACTCAGAGTCGCCCGGTTGCACGTTAGCGCCCGAAACCGTCTTAGTGGTGAGGTCGTAGGGAATCTGGCCGTACCAGACGCAGTGAACCGCCTCGAGCGTGCCGTCGACCGTGATGTCGTCGAGGGCATCACTCACGGCACGGCACAGTTCGTCATTGGACGAGAGGCCCGCAACACCAAGCGTCGAGGGCGCCTCGAGCGCACCGACATAGGAGACCTCGCTCATCAGGCGTGCAAGATAGCCGCCGGCTGTGGAGTCGCAGATCACATAGTCGACCTCGCCGGACTCGAGCGCCTCAAAGCACTCGTTGATGTTGGAGTAGGTCTTTTGGTTGGCGGTGATGCTCTGCTTAGCAAGCGCCTCCTGCGAGGCCGAGGACATCTGAATACCCAGAGTAGACGTGTTAAGGGTATCGGTGGAAACGCTTAGCGACCCACCATCGCTGGTTTTACCGAACACGGAAGCGGCATCGTACAGGCAGGTGCCGAGCGAGCTAACGTCCCCGTCCGTGGAGTTGATCTCGCCGATAAAGATATCGGCCTTTTTGTCGCCGAGCGCGGAACCTGCCGAGGACGCATCGACAAAGGCGACCTTAAGGCCCATGCGGCTTGCGAGGGCGCGGGCGGCGTCGACCGCATATCCCGTGAGCTCGCCGTCGGCGCCCTGCATGGCCTGCGGCGCATCGGAAGTATCGAGGGCGACCGTCAGGGTTCCGGGAGTGACCAGGGCATCGTCCGACACCGCCGGCGTGACGGTCTCGTACTCGATCTGGTCGATCGTGGGAGTCGTGAACGTAGACAGCGGGTTGAACGCGCATCCGCTCAGGCCCAAAACGGCGATGACCGCTGCGGCCCCAGCACCTAACCGAGCCGCGTGCATCAAGCTGCCCCTCACCATGTCCACTACCCTGCCTTCTGTGTCGTATACGATCCGTGCGTTGCGCGGAATATCAGGTTGTTCCCACCAGCTGACCTGGTATTTGACCCCACACTTGCGCACCGGAGCGTTTGCTCGGGAGGCCGCAGCCACCTTCACGACTGGCCCGCTCGCCCGCGAGGCGGTATTGCCCCAAAGAAAGTAGAACGGACGGTGCGGCTTACATCTAGGACGCGCCATGATCGCGCCGCGCGCACGCGGTCGCTTACGTGGATCCCTTTGACCGCGTCTGTCTTGGACTAGGACGGGCATTTCGTCCGTCCGCAACCACAGCCTGGTAGGAACGAAGCGCATTATAGCTAAGTTCAAGCTAAAGTTTAAGGTTAAGGGCGTCATTCGCATCGTGCGCACAGATTTTGCGGGTCGGAGTGGGCTATTCGTGCCCCTATGAAGCCCGGAGCTCCCCTGCGGGGAGCTCCGGGGCACCCTTCTTAGGGTGCCCCGGCCAAAATATGGCAAATATGAGTACTGTCACCAATTTAGTAACAGGCAGTTTTGGCCTTTCGGACAGATTTTGCGCTCAGAGTCGCCAACCTGATGCTTAGTTATTCTACATTTGTTTATTATCTTCTTACTTTACGCCGCCTCCGAGTCCTGAATTCCTTGATTTTGCTGTTACTGATTTAGTGACAGTACTCATATTTGCCATATTTTGGCCAGGGCATATGATTAACCCTCTTTTTTTCGACGCGAATTAGACCGGCTTAAGCCCAAAACACGCCCGCAGCGTGTTAAGCAACGCCTCTTGCTTCTTCCTGCGGGCATCGACACGATTCCGGTACCGCTTTCGCATACGCTGGTGCATGCGCCATGCGAGTGCTTCCATCGCTTCCATGTCACAGAGCATTTCGTTGTTGACCGTCGCGACCTCGATTCCCATAGTAATCAAGCCCGTGTTGCGCTTTTCATCATGGATACGTCCCCTCCGGGATGAATGGCCCAGCTCACCGTTGTATTCCAGGTCAAACCGGGCTGCTTCTTGATACGCATCGCAAACTGCATGGGACATCCCCGAGATTGCCTGCGCACGGTCATCGAACTCAATCTTGTAGTCGGTCTTAAAGGGACCGCAGGCAAATCCGCCATAGGAAAACGGAAGCGAAAACAGAGCGAGCATGATGCACTCCATGGGCGAGCGCAAGTTTTCTGACAAGTAGGGACACAGACGCTGCAGTTTTTTGGCCGCATTCCCCTTGCATACCGCGAGGTAATCTGCCAGACGATCGGGCATCAGCACCGGCTCAACCTCAAAGTAGCCCACATCTGCTGGCTGGTCCTTGTCCTTTGCAAGTTTATTCGTAACAGGCGAGGTGTAGGGAGGCAGATACTTCCCGCGGTCACTCAGCGAAATCTTAGAGCACAGCTCCTGAGCCAGGGCAAATGCCTGGATGCAGCCGACCTCGCGCGCAACGGCAACACAAAGGGCCTCGGGAGATAGACTGTACACCCCCGGTTCCACCTCTAGAATCGAGCCGGCGGGCAACCCGGAGCATACGGACCAGCTCACGCCAAGAATGCGGCGGCGCTGCGCTGCAGACCCTACCAGCAAGCACAGATCCTCTTGCACCTCGCTGCTTGCGGCCCCAATCCGCACCAAGTCGGGAAGATAGATGTCCTCGGTCGAGGGCGACGACGTGCGCAGCACACGGCGCTCTTCATCGGGATCGAGGTCCTTCCAGCTTATGTAGCCCATCTGCCGGCGCTCGGCGCGCATCATGCGTAGCGCCGAGGCGCCGGTCAGAATTATGGAGGCCGCCAGTTGCTCGCTTGTCGGCTCGTCACACCGCGCCATCCTCACTGCCACAAAACCACCCCTACCAAACGCGTGCGATAGCAACGCCATCGACTGCCGCAGCGCCGGCGCGCTTGAGTTCCGCCGAAGCCGCGGCCATCGTCGCACCTGTGGTGATAACGTCATCGATAAGCAGCAGGCGCTTGCCCCGCACGTCCTCAACGGTCTCGTACATGCCTTGGGCACGCTCGCGGCGCTCCTCACGACCGAGTTCGCGCTGGTCGCCATGCCCGTACTTGACGAGAGCATCGAGCAGGGGGACACCCGACAGCTCGCAAAATGGGCGCGCAATAGCCTCCATATGATCAAAACCACGCCGCCGAAACGCTGCCGCCGTCGCAGGCACAAACACCACCGCATCCGCATCGGACAGCACACCTCCGTAGCGATCGGGCGCTACGACCTGGGCATGCAGGGCGGTATCGTAGAGCAGCTCCGCCAGATACGGAGCCAGACGTCGCTCACCCGCATCCTTGTACGCTTTAATGATGCGCGGCAGCGGATGCGCATAGACGGCGCACGCCAGGCAGCGGTCGAGCGCCTCCGCCATTGCCGAGGACGTGCCCTCGACCGAACACTCAGTGCACAGCAAATCCCCAAACGGGGCGCCGCATCGGGTGCAGCTACGACGTGGATCGATGAGCGTGAGCGCGACCAGGCAGTCTTGGCAAATAAGCGCACCGGCGCGCTCGCAGCCGGCACATCGTGTTGGCGACAATGCCTCGAGCGCCTCGCGTGCCGCCCACTCGGCAAACGGTAGCAATTCGTCCGCAAACGGTAGGGCACCGGCACCATGCAGACGGCTCAATATGTTCAGATGGCTCTTCAAGACACAACCCTCCCTACGTTCGGTCGCAGGGAGGGTTGTTGATTCGGCGCTATGATACCCCGATGCGCTCGGGGCAAGGCGGGCTAAATCCGCTCGCGGGCGTTATTCTCCGGCGGGCGGTTGTGGTGCGGACGAAGACGGGGCCGAACCCTCGCCACCATCCTGGCGCGGCTTGCGGGAACGGCGACGGCGACGGCGCTTTTGACCCTGGTCGGCCGAGCCCTCGCCACCGCGATCCTCGCGCGGCTCCC
>UMFY01038751.1_pt1 | contig 10565 bp, 10 predicted proteins | sample 1965121 | NCBI WGS metagenome assembly UMFY01 (sample SAMEA4836057, study PRJEB28245) | human gut metagenome | biome: gut microbiome; material: fecal sample | place: Denmark | collected 2008
TTCATTTCAATCTCTATGTCATGAAATTGCGTATAGAACTCATCATTCTTAGCCGCCTTAGCTTCTTTTAGATTAGTATTTGCCATATGTCTATTTTTTTATTTCGTTAGGTACAAGAAGTGTACGCACATCCACATTCAGTATTTCCGCTATCCTGTATAGTACGGGTATAGGAGGTTGCACTTTGTTCGTGGCGTATAGATTGACCATATTAAAACCTTTGCCAAGTCGTTTAGCCAATTCAGTTTGACTAATCCCTGCCTCAATCAATGCTTCTTTTATCCGATTCATTGCGACATCTTCTTTAACTTGTTACAAAGGTATATAATTTTATTGGGTAAACCACTGTGCTCTTAAAAGAAAGTATTTCGTTAATGGCTTATCCCAAGCTATTTTGGAAAATTCTATTTGTTTTTTCGCCAGTCGATTTTATAAAACTGCCGCCGATAGTTCGTACTTTCGAAAAAAGATGCTATATTTGCAAATGAAAGAGTTATTTGACAGCATAGCAACGCAAAACGCTGAAATTCGCACGGTTGCTAACTCGTTACCGCCACTTTTCAAATAATTCGCTAAAAGTTTATTCCTCAATCGGTTAAGTCTAACCGATGAAAATCTAAAATATATAGTTACAAGATCACTTAAATGATTGTAGTTTTCACACTCTGTTAATGAATCATTTAACATGCGTATATAATCTATCTCATAACCCTCGTTCATCTTGGGATAAACTTGTATAGCTACATTTCCCGTAGAAAGCCAATCAAGCCCAATGAAATATGAGCCTTTGGCAAAGATATGATCATTATCTCTACTGAGGGACAAGCACATTTCTTTATCATTATCCTTTCGACAAACAGAAAACACAATATCTTCCCCATCTTTCATATGAGGAATAATATCTTGTGCTATATCTTGATGAATACAAGTATTTTCAGCTATTTGTTCTTGAAGTCGTATTAGTTTCATTGTTCTGTCGCAGTCAAATAAAGCTTATCTATTGTTTGTTGTGCTTCAGATGTCAAAACTCCATCTCGAATATATTCTTCAAGCAAGGGAATAATTTCAAAAAGCAATCTGTCTTGAAGCGCATATTCGCCATCCATGATGAAATAGCTATGACCAATCCAAACATCCTCTGGTCTATACTCTTCTGATAATGTTTCTGCTGGTAGAAGCTTAATCGTGTCGTCAAATCCACTTTCAGCGTATTCGTCATAATTACTTATAAACAAACTACTTAACTCACGAAACAATTCAGAGTTAAAATTATCATCATCAATCTCTTGTGGCTTTACTGTAATAAACGCGAATCTTCTTCTAATAGCATAATCAATAGTATCAAGAGATCTGTCTGCGGTATTCATCGTTGCAACCAGAAAAACATTTGAAGGTATATAGAATTCTTTCTTTGAATATGGTAAAAGTACGCTTTCAGCATTCCTCATTCCTTTCCTTTTATCTGGCTCAAGCAATGTTATCAGTTCACCAAATATTTTCGAAACATTCCCTCTGTTAAATTCATCGATAACAATTACGTATGGCTTATTATTATCAATCAAGGTTTTGGATGCTTCATGCTTATCCAATAAAGACTTAACCTTATCCAAGGTTATGGCATTCAACCTATAAACCGTTCCTAAAGTCATAGTTTTGTCATCGTTTAACTTTACGATATCTTCATTTATACCTTTAACAAGCCATTTGACTCTGCGTACTCGTTTATAGTGTTCAAAATTATCATGCCACTCGTATTCACCGGTAACGATGCCTATAGCATCAATGGTACGGCTTGAATAGCAACTCATTACAATATCTCCAACCTTCATCGTATTAATGAAAGCATTCAATATTGTTTTACCCTCCCCATTATGTATTGACCAATCCGTTTCATCTGTTATATTTTCACCATATCCATCCCATCCTATACGGATATATCCATTTTTCATGCAGTCTCTGCGCACAGGATTATCACCAGTACCACTCAATGATACCTTCCATACTATTGCCTCATCTGATATATTCACATCTTTTTTTGCAGACAATGGCCGTTCTGCCTCTGTACATAACCTCTTGAATATACCAGGTTCAATTTTATATCTTACTTGATCGTTCTCTAAAACAGGGCGTAGACCTTCCAGCCAATCCTCATAATCCATCGATTGGTGGAATGTGGTAAACATAACACGTTTCTCTTCTTTTAATCTATCGTAAACAGACATTAACTCTTTACGAGTAGCGTTATTAGCATCGAACTCTGGTTCACATAGACGTACTACTAACTCTGGAATACGATACGTTTTACCTGTGCCAGGAGCCCCCTGAAGTATAATATTTTTTCGTTTTTTCCATAATTCAGTGTAAAATGAACCCCATTCCAAATAGGAGTCATAGTCAGAATTATCATATCCCAAGTTATTCGCATTTGCAGATAATTCATAGAAAGTATTTTCTTTAATCTCACCTGAAGCCATTTTCTTATTAATGCTATCCAAAATTTTCATATATTCAGAATACTCAGGTGCCTTATTAGGTAATTTAATTCCATACTGCTCTTTTAAGTATTGCCTATTTGTACGATCAAAAGCCAAGAATTTTTCTGGACGAATCCAAAATAGCCCCATTGTAATATTCACTTTAATGATGAACTGCTTGATTACCGTATTGTATTCCTCTTCAAAGTTTTCATCATTAACAACTTTTATAAATAGATTCCACAAATTCTGTATGTCATTTTTCCCTCGATGGGATCTAAATCCAAAAAAATGAGACTTCTGATTATTAAGAACCGGAATACCTTCAAAATCTTTCGGAATATCTGCTTTTATATCAAGTATGTTCTTAAATAACTTTGCTGAATTTATTCTATTCTCGTGTTTAATACCTCTATTAAACAAGCCAAATACGGTAAATGGGTCAATATCTTCTAACAAATCTCCCTCGCCTCCTTGATCGTGAAGGTATTTAGCAAGCAGTTCATCTCGATTATTATAAATCAAATTCAACAGTCGCTTTCTATCTTTTTGAAATTGCGTCAATCTTTGAGCAAATTCTTTGTAATATGAAATCCAAGTAAAACTCATATCTATGTTTGTTTTCTAATTTATTGCTAATGATAATATCTATATCTGTTATTCACAATATATTTTTCATATTTATGCTACTATTTAGAACCATATATTTCTAAATTACGTTCGAAAATTGCAGAAAATTGTTTTTGCTCGTTTTTCGCAACACCCAGTTGAGTTGCCAGTATTTGCCAATCTTTGACTGCGACAAGGACCTCTCCTATGATTTGCTGAGCAATATGCTTCTGTAGCATATATTCCTCGCAGGAGACCAGCAGTTCATTCAAATCCGATTTATTGGTAGAGCTATTGATCAACAGACTCTGATACTCATTCAGCGTTGGATTCATATCGTATGCCGGAGAAAGTGTCCAGCCTTTCGCAGTCAAAAGAAAACCATGATTGCGAAAATGATCATCCGTATTACCAATGCAGATATTGAATGCAACTCTGCGATACAGTTCTTGCAGATTATCCTCCACGTTAGTGCAGTTCTGAAGTATGAAATCAACAATATCCAGATAGCCATGGCCGGTATTGGCATTGTCACCATCATTCAAGCCCAAAAGAGTCATGGCTGAAGCAAAGTGTATGCGCTTACCATCTTCCTTCCTGTCAAATCGTCGTGAAAGCAATGTATGGTATTTGTCGTTTGTGAAGATTACTCTTGTCTCTGCTGAGTGTATGCCGGCCATCTTTGCCAATAGGTGTGAGAAATGTTCCCAAAGCCCAGTATCATAATCATCTTTGCGGGACGGAAACTTTGCTATATACAAAATCTTGTTCTCGTCAATTACGCTTGCCTTTGGACGCGCCCCGCCAAGGGAGGAACCCGGTTGTATAAGCTGCTCGATCCAGCGTCTTTCAGGCAGGTGATTCTCTTCTTCACTTTTTTCGATCTCAGAACTGGCAGCAATCAGTTCACGGATATCGGTTAGCGGTGGAATTCGTAGAACTTCACTTGTATTGATATATTCTCCTTCCAAGGATTCCTTAAAACGGAGACCACCCATACGTGAGTAGTCTTCGATTCCGACAAGATAGTCAAAGGATGAAAGACGGCGGACAGGACGGTTCTCCTCTTTCGCCAGAATCTGTTCCCGACGATTTATCAATGTACGCCCCCACCTGTCTGGAAGGGCATCAGAAAAACATCCGAAAATATCCTTGCCTGGAGCTGTATATTGCTGCCCTGGATAGTTATTCAAATCATCACCAAGAAACAGACTACCATAATCCTTTAACCACTCATTACTATAACAAAATCCATAGCTGTCAGAGCCACGAAGTGATTCATAGCTTAACTCTCCAACGAGCCTTGATTCTTTCAGCCAATCGAAATCAGCAAATACATAAAGTTTTTTCATCGCTTATTCTTTTTTGGATGCTCTTTCTCGTTTCTTAAGATTCAAATCCTGCAAGGCCTTTCCCATTGAGTCTTCTTTGGCAAGCAGAAGTATATCATCATCCAGTTGAAGCGCATAGAGAACTCTGAGATAAATGCCGATAGCTACTGTCGGTGCTCCCTTTTCAATCCGGCCAACCGTAAGCGGTGAGCAGGTCGCGCGTTCGGCAACCTGAGCCATGCTGAGATTCCTGCGTAGTCTAGCCAGTTTGATTTGCTCACCAACTATCTGCATCTTCTGCTCCAGTTTTCTTGGCAACTTGGTGCCCATTGTATTCTTTGCCATATTCAACATATCATATAATATGCAAATATACTATTTTTCATCTATTTAATGATGTATTATAGGTAAAAATCGCAAGAATGGAAGATGTGATATTTAAGTGAGTCTACACTTTTTCAAGCGAATAAATCGAATTCGTCACACTTTTTCCAACGAATCAGGCTCCTTTCATACACTTTTCCATCAAAATTGAGGCTTGAAATCTACACTTTTCCATGAAATCATCAACTTTACTTTATCCCCGTATTCATATATACGTTCATTAAAGTAAAGTCAAAATGAGGGAAGAAAAGAGATGGCTGCGCCATGGCTAAATGGTGCCAGCCGTTTTTTCTTTTGGCTGCAAAATTTATGTGTGCTCCTGGTGCTATTAAGGCCGAGCAAAACACCTCTTCGACCAGACGCAATATCCAACCATTGGAACCCCAAAATATCCGTGAACCCATCCTCGATTTTACACCCCATTTTGGCGAAATAAACCCCGACATGCTCTATATTTGCAGACGGGGTCTGTCAGGGCCCCAAAGGGCCGTTTTTGCCTTTTTTCCCTCTGTTCGGAGAGAGTCGATGAAAAAAAACGTTAAATCTTAGTTTTTTCGCAAAAAAACAAGTAAATTTTTGAGTAGTCTACCTTTTAAGCTGTAAACAATTGATAATCAACGAGAATATGATGATGCATCGAAAAATGGGGCAAGCCCTTTCTATGCCAAAAGTTCATCCTCACAAGTTCCGTCGTACCCTTGCAACAATGGCTATCGACAAAGGTATGCCCATTGAACAGGTACAACGTTTACTTGGTCATGTACGCATTGATACTACACTGCATTATGCCATTGTGAACCAAAACAATGTAAAGTTAGCTCATAAGAAGTATTTGGGATAATAACCGTGCTGATTTCTACTTTAAAATTTGTACTTTTGCAATCTAATATGGAACGCTAATAAAAGCACTATGGACTTGCAGAGAATCAATAAACATAAGCAATCGTTTGATGACATTTGCCATTATATCGAAGACGATAATGGAGCGGATAAAGTAGAAGTATGGTTTGCGAGAGAATTGCAGATTATATTGGGATATGCAAGATGGGAGAATTTTCAAGTAGCATTGACTCGCGCTGTTGAATCATGTAAAACACAGAATATCAACATCGACGACCATTTTCGTGAGGTCACGAAAATGGTTACTTTGGGTAGCGGAGCTAAGCGTGAAATACAAGATTTCATGCTGACTCGTTATGCGTGCTATCTTGTCGCACAGAATGGCGACCCCAAGAAAGAAGAAATAGCTTTTGCACAAGGTTATTTTGCCGTACAAACTCGACGCGCAGAACTTATTGCGGAGCATATAGAACAATTGTCGCGACTTGAAACGAGAGATCGTTTGCGTTCTTCCGAAAAACAATTATCACGTAATATTTATGAGCGCGGAGTGGATGATAAAGGTTTTGGACGCATTCGTTCTAAAGGTGATGGTGTGTTATTCGGTGGGCATACAACAGAAGATATGAAGAACCGGCTTGGCATTAAATCGACACGCCCATTAGCAGATTTTCTTCCAACTCTTACAATTGCAGCAAAAAACCTTGCCACAGAAATGACAAATTACAATGTCGAACAAAAAGACCTTTATGGTGAGCATAGTATAACTACCGAACATATGGACAACAACCGCAGCATCCGACAAATGCTCGGTCAGCGAGGCATACGCCCGGAAGAACTGCCAGCAGCTGAGGACATCAAGAAGGTAGAACGACGCGTTGCTTCCAATGAAAAGAAAATTGAGAAGTCTTCTTCAAAACTCCCTAAACTTAAACCTGAAGACAACGAATGAAATTAATTGACATTATAGAAGTATTCATTGCTGGAGATTGGGGCGAGGAAACTTACTCTAAAGAAACACCTTGTGCGGTAACTTGTGTACGTGGGGCTGATATTATTCCAATATCAGAATATGATTTCTCGGCAATTCCAGTCCGCTATATTAACCAACAAGCATATGCAAAAAAATGTCTTCAAGTAGGAGACATTATCATTGAAAAGTCAGGTGGTAGCCCAACTCAATCCACAGGGCGTGTATCTTTGGTATCACAAGAGCTGCTTGACCATGCCGGGGCTGTTATATGCTCCAATTTTTGTACTGCCTTTCGAGTAAAGAAAGGTTGGAATCCCCTCTATGTCTACTACTATCTTCAGTTTATCTATAATCTTGGGGCGTTTTTTAATTTCGAAGGCAAAACATCCGGTATAAAAAATCTCCAATTGGATGCAGCCTTTGCTGCTATACCAATTGAAGATATTAGTGAAAGCATCCAAAACAATATTGTAGCTATTCTCCAAGGTTTAGAGAGGAAAATCGCTATCAATCGTCAGATAAATCAGAATTTACCGATACTTGACCGTTCATCAAAAGTGGGAGAAGTTCGTCTCGCTGCTTAGTAAGAGACTTTATTTCCTTATAATTTGTATCTATCTGTAAATACAACCTACAAGCTGTTTTTGCATACTTCTCTATCATAGAATCAGGAGGTACTACTAAATCTAGATTTTCTATATCAGATGTGTTTATTGAAGGGTAGGCACTTACGGCTGATTGTGCAATAGTAGATAAATTCTCTATTGTTGCAGCTTGAATAAGGAACTGATAAATGAAGTAACGATATGCACTCCAATTTGCAGTTATTACGGCAAATCCCGTGGAAACTACCATATTATAATCGGGATTCATAATAATGCCAAAATGCTTAAGATTTGGGCGCACTGTTGAGTAAACAATATCGCCTTCTTGCACTAATCGCCTTGCCCTACTCGGAATAATATCACTCGAAGGATTCAGAAATTGTAGTTCATCAATTGTATTATTGGTGATATTTGACGTATCCAAATAAAGGATTGGGTGATTGAAATAACCGTTACTCGTTCTTTTGTTGAAAGAGCAATGCTCGCCAAGTTTTAAGACATTCCATCCTTTTGGAATTTCTCTTTTCAGCTTCTCATTCCAAACCATTTTGCCACCACTTGACTTATAAGGTTTTCCGTTTTCATTCGGAAAGTCAAATTGCACAAACCAATAATCATAAAGCTGTTTTGCCATCGCCTCTAAATTCTGATTTATCGCTCGATTAAGTTCAATCTTACGATCGAGACTACGAAGCAGCTTGCCAATACGTTTCTGCTCAGTTAATTCAGGAATCCACACGGTACAATCCCTGATTTTATCAGGCGAAGTATGACGAATTTTTGTTTGTTGGGCAGCAGCACTTAATTGTTGTTTGACTAAAGTAGAAGATATGAGATAGAAAACGAAATCCTTGTCTAACAGTTCTTCTTTACAAATAATCTTTGCCACATCTTGACTTTGAATATATTTACCGCTTTCGGGGATAATGGCGGTAGAGCCAAGCAAACCAATAGCCTGTTCGGTCAGAGGGGTAATAATATCCCCCTCTTCCATTAAAAATTCAGGTTTGAAATCACCGATGTAGTAGAGATTATCTTTTGACTTGTTTTCTTTAAAACAATTGTTCTGATAGTCAAAGTTGCCGCAAGTCAAACGGATGTATTTTCCCTCAGTGGCGTAAAACTCGCCACTGAGACTTGCCCCTCTTGTAACATCAAGTATTTCTCCCAATTTATATTTTTTCAATTCCATCACTTCATCTTATTACTTTTCACCCAACATTCCCCTAACTTCTTTGTCGAAGTCAGAATCAATCCGTTGAGTTTTATTAAAAATATCGTATTCGCTTTCTGCCTTTGTCTTGGCTTGTGCCGCAGATATTCGTCCTTTATCCGGCAATATCTGATATTTGCGGAAGGTCAAGAACTCGTTGATACTGGCTGCAAATTGCTCCATATTGAACGTGTTTTCACGCTCTATGAGGTCTTCGATATAATCGAAATATCCCGTTACAGCACGTTCCAACCGCCGGATTTCATTCTCTTGCAAATAGTTCTTGGCTATTGACACATCCGATTTCAAGATACGCCCATCGGGAGCATTCTTCCATGTAGTCAGCCCCATGTGTTCATGGGTATGGTCAGCCTTAGTGTAGATGATTTCTGCTGCCGTTTGCCCGGTAATGGCATAATGAAAACGATTCTGTATCATGGCATAGAAATCGTGTGTGGTAGGCGAGTTCTTGTCATAGTCAATACTGCACTCTGCATATATATCGGTAATCTGTTGCCAAATACGCCGTTCACTGGCACGGATGGAACGTACCCTTTCCAACAATTCACGGAAATAGTCTTTTCCGAATACTTCCGTTCCCTGTTTTAAGCGTTCATCGTCAAGCACAAAGCCTTTCTTGATATACTCATTAAGAATCTTGGTAGCCCACTGACGGAACTTGGTAGCCTTTGGAGAAGATACACGGTAGCCAACAGCAATAATCATATCAAGATTATAGAAATCAACCAGCTCTTCAACCTCGCCTCTTATGCCTCGATTTACGACGGTTGCAATTTTTGCAACTGTCGTGTCTTGCTGTAATTCTTCCTCTCTAAATATATTGGCTATGTGGCGGCTAATACCTGATTTGTCAATACCAAAAAGCTCTGCCATAGCCTTTTGCGTACACCAAATGGTTTCGTCTTTTATAACCACCTGTACTCTTCCCTCTTTATCGGGAAGATTGTATAACAAAAACTGTATTTCGTTACTCATTGCTTCCTACATTTTCGTTGAACTGCAAAGCATCCAACTGCTTCATAATTTCCTCTTCCAACCGATGGCTTTCTTTAAATTGCTCGGAGAGTGTTTGTTTATAATTTGCCATACGGTTGTTAAACTCTTCTTCCGTTATATCTACATAATCTATCTTGATGTCGAAATATTGTCCGGCAGAAAGAGAATATCCTTTTTCCTTTATCTCATCGTAAGAAACAGCTACGGAAAAATCCTCCACTGCCTCCTTGCGCTGGAATGTGCCGACAATCTTTTCTATCTCGTCATCATTCAGACGCACCTTTTTCAATCCGTTAGCATCTTTATATTCCTCGCCCAATTTGCTGGCATCAATCAAGATTACTTTGTCAGTGGTTGCAGACTTATCAAAGAACAGCACACTGACATTCGTACCTGTATTGGCAAACACGTTGCTTGGCATGGAAACACAGCCGAACACCACTTTGTCATCTACAATTTTATGAAGAATTTTATTCTCAATACCACTTTTAGCCGTGATAAAACCTGTCGGAATGACAATTGCACCTTTGCCTGTCTTTTTCAGTGAATTAATAACGTGCTGAATAAAACAGGTATATATAGCCATAGATTCTTTCTTTTTGGCGGGTACATTGGGGACTCCAGCCCAAAAACGGGCTGGCATGGCGGCTATCTTCTCGCGAGTGTCCGAGAAGTCCATCTTGAAAGGAGGATTGCTCACCACGAAATCAAACTGGCGCAACTGCTGTCGGTCATCGCTCTTGTGATAAGGGCTTACAAGCGTGTCGCCTTGAATGGCATTATCAAGCGAAGACACAAGTCCGTTAAGCAGCAGATTAAGTTTCAACATTTTGTTGCTTCGCTGGGAAATATCTTGCGAAAAGATGGTACAGCGTTCTTCTCCTATTTGATGACTAAGTGCCATCAGAAGCGTACCTGTTCCTGCCGAGGGGTCATAACATTCCATGCTATGCAAATCAGCATTATCCCCCACTAACAGACGAGCCATAATCGTTGCTATGGCATGAGGCGTGTAATACTCCGCATATTTTCCACCTCCAGCGGTATTATAGTCCTTAATTAAATACTCAAAGATGCTGGAGAAGAAATCGTAATTCTGTGCAAACGCTTCTTCAAAGG
>UMFY01021924.1_pt1 | contig 10486 bp, 10 predicted proteins | sample 1965121 | NCBI WGS metagenome assembly UMFY01 (sample SAMEA4836057, study PRJEB28245) | human gut metagenome | biome: gut microbiome; material: fecal sample | place: Denmark | collected 2008
GCCCGCTGCTGCCCAGCAGCCGACGCTCATTTCGGGCGCCCGTGCTGCCGCTCCGGCGGCATCCGCCGCCCCTGCTGCTACGTCCGCGCGCCAGGGCGGTATGCCTTGGGACCGTGGTGCTGCTGTTCCGGCTGCCCAGCCTGCGCCCCGTTCTGCGTCCGTGTCAGCTTCCAAACCTGCAGCGCCTGCGCCTCAGCCTGCGCCGGCTCCGACGCCTCAGCCCGTTGCGGCCCCCGCGCCTGCCACCGCTCCGGCACCTAAGCCCCAGTCCAACAATGCCGCCCAGGTTGCCGCCGCCGGTGCTGCCGAGACCCCCGCGGTCGAGGACGCCGGCGAGCTCCAGCGCAAATGGGCCGAGGTCGTCGAGCGCGTCAAGGCTCGTCAGGCCTCCTACGCAGGGCTTTTGCTCAACGCTCGCGCCACGGCCGACGACGGCTCCAAGCTCACGGTCTCGTTCCCCGCGGGTTCGACTTTTGCCATTAAGATGCTCGGTCGCGCCGATACGCAGTCGGTGGTCCTGCCGACGGTCTGCGCGGTCTTCGGTCGTCGTACCGTCGACTATGTCCTGGATGGAGGTGGCACGCCGGCTCCTCAACATGAGGAGCATTCTCCATCTGCACGGGCTGCGGCATCTGCGGACCCGCAACCCGTGTCCTCGGCGGCCCCTGTATCCTCGAGCGCCAGCGCGCCGCAGCAGCAGGCGGCGCCGGTAGCGGCATCGACCCCGTCGGCGCCTAAGCCCGCGGCGCCCAAACCGGTTACTCCGACACCCGCGCCCAAGCCCGCCTCGCCCGCTCCCAAGTCGTCTGACCTGAGCAAAGCCCCCTGGCTACGCTCCGACAACCCCGCCGGCGCTCCTGCCACGGGTAAGCTCCCGACCGAGCCCGCACCCCGTGCGCCCGAGCGCTCGGCTGCCCCCAAGGCTCAGCCTGTCGCGCAGTCCGTGCCGTGGGAATCCGAGCAGGTGCCCTACGACGACGCTATGGTCGGCGGCTTCGCTGGCGATGCGAGCGGGGACGATCTGCCTCCGTTCGACGTGCCGGGTGCGACGCCCGCGCCCAAGTCCGCTGTAGCTGCCCCCAAAGAGGAGGACGCTCCTGCAGCTCCCTGGGAGTCCAACCCCGGCGCCGGCAGCCCCTTCGGCCACCAGGGCGCAGCCCCGAGCATCCCGCAGACCGAGGACGAGGCCAAAGACCTCATCCGCAGCGTCTTCGGTCAGGCCACCATCTTCAAGCCGGTGGAGTAGCTGCGCAGGCGGGTATACTGCTCAAGAAGAGAACCCTTTGAACGGAGCGAGCTTATGATGTGGGAATATGTCCGCCTTGAGGACGATACGCAGGTTTCGTATTCCGAAGTCCGGGAGGACAACACGGTGAAGGTTGTTGTGGAGCGCCCGCGCGATTGGGGTTTTGACACGGCGGAGTGTATCTTGCCGGCATTCAATTGGGTGTCACACGAGGGCTTTAGCGAAGCGGACCTCAAAGAACTCGATGATTTCGTGCGTAACAATGCCCCGCTCATCCTGCGTTTTGCCTACGAAGGCGGACGAGTCTATGCCTAGCCTGTTTCGACTCGGGCCGTACATCATCTTCTTCTGGACGGGGGAGAACGGCGAACCTGTCCATGTTCACGTTGCGGTCAAGCGCCCCACTGTCGAGGCAACCAAGATATGGCTTACCCGCTCCGGCGGATGCAAGCTGGCCCATAACAAGGGCGATATTCCTGCTCGGGATTTACGCGATATCATGCAGTTTGTTTCATCTAACCATGCGCTGATTTGCAAACGTTGGAAAGAAACAACTGGCGGGCTATCGTTTTACTGCTGAGGGCCACTCATTGGACTTAGGGCCCCTAGCTCCTTAGGAGCTTTTAATTCGACCATGCATAATCTTTGAGTGCGGTTTGTATTGGAGGACATGTATATCGACTGAGGTAGTGTGTCCGCCCCGCTTGCTTGCCCCGCGCCGTGGTACGATTTTTGAGTTTGAAAGTCCTGCCGTGCTCCGACTGCCCTTGCAGCTCGGCGTGCGGCCGCACGTAAAGGAGCCATCATGGCCGGTATGAACATGCAGCAGATGATGAAGCAGGCTCGCAAGATGCAGGAGCAGCTTGCCGCCGCGCAGGAGAACCTCAAGTCCCAGACCGTCGACGCCTCTGCCGGCGGCGGCATGGTCAAGGTGACCGTTAACGGCGAGATGGAGCTCGTCAACCTCACCATCGATCCCGATGCCCTCGATCCCGAGGACGTCGATATGTTGCAGGACATGATCATGGCTGCCGTCAACGAGGCCGTCCGCGGCGTCAACGAGCTCGCCAACAAGCAGATGGGCGCCATCACCGGCGGCCTCAACATCCCGGGCATGCCGTTCTAAGACACGCATATATATGAGCGCGAATCACAGTCTGCAAAAATTGCTCGATGAGCTGGGTCGTCTGCCGGGCATTGGTCCCAAGTCGGCCCAGCGCATCGCCTATTACCTGCTCGAGGCCGATGCCGAGGAGGCCCGCCGCCTGGCCGAGGCCATCCTGGAGGTCAAGCAGGAGGTCCACTTTTGCAGCCGTTGCTTTAACTACGCCACGGCCGACGAGTGCTCCATCTGCCAGGACCCGATGCGCGATACCACTCGCATTTGCGTGGTGGGCGAGCCTCGCGACGTCCAGGCAATCGAGCGCACGGGCAGCTACCATGGCCTGTACCATGTGCTGGGCGGCGTGATCAGCCCCATGGACAAGATCGGCCCCGAGCAACTGCATATCCGCGAGCTGCTGGCGCGCCTGGGCCACGAGGACATCCACGAGGTCATTATCGCCACCAACCCCAACATTGAGGGCGAGACCACGGCGAGCTACCTGGCTCGCACCATCAAGCCATTGGGTGTTGAGGTGTCGCGTCTTGCGAGCGGCCTTCCCGTGGGCGGCGACTTGGAATATGCCGACGAGCTTACGCTTGGCCGCGCTATCGAGGCCCGCCGCGCGATCTAGGCGGCGTCAGCTCCGCGGCACGTCCCGTCGGCCTGCCGCACGGTGCGCTCATAATTGGGAGCGCGTCCATGCATTTGTTGCGCAACAAACCTGCTTTTCATCCGCTTATCGCGTGGATGGGTCCGCCCGCACCTCGTATTTGCCCATTCGTTGCGCAACCTTTTAGGTTCGCTGATACACTCAAATGTGGATATGAAAGAATGCGCCGCTTTTACGCGGCGTGTTTTTGTTGAAGGAGAACGCATGCGGCCCGGGGGCACTCAGACAAAGCATGGCGCTGTGGTGCGCATGCGACGCCGGCTGGGCCTGGCGCCACGGGCATGCGTGCTGCTTTCCTGCTCGCTGGCGCTGGTCATAGCCGGTGTTTCGGCTTATGGCATGACGGTGCCGTCCATGGTGCAGGCGCATGCTGCGCGTGAGCTGCATATTGGGCGCAAGGCCAAAAGCGACTTGGGAACGACAGCCGGATATACGTGGGCGAGTGTGGTCTCGCACGTTGTGTTCGGTGGCGACGATGCGGACAGTCCCGAAACATCGGACAACGAGGTTACGCTGGCAAACGGCAAGACCATCGTGCTCACCAACACCAAGATCATCACGAAGCTTTCCAACAACAGTGTGGCATCCGTCATAAATAAGGCCGAGCAGCAGAAGGGGCAGGACGCCCAACAGACAGGCAAGCCCGGCGGTTCGGGTTCGTCTGGCTCCAGCTCCGATTCGTCGGGCGGCGGTTCCGGTTCGGGCTCCGCCTCTGGCGGTGGATCTTCGGGTGATGGCTCGACGGACGGCGGTACCGGCGGGGACGCGGGCTCGGGTGGCCTCTCGGCTGCCGAGGAGGAGAGTATTCACAGCTGGCTCGTGACCAAATACAACATGCTCGATGGCTATGTCGCCCGCGCCAATAGCGTGGTTTCGATCTATAACGCCACGGGCGATACCGGACCGTGCGACACCCTGGCGAATGACATGTTTGTTATCCGTGCCGAGTTCGGTCGACAAAGGTTCTCGACCAAATCTAAGTGGTATCGGCAGTACGCCAATCTGTGGGGCTGCTACACCAACCTGTGCCAATGGGTTGGGCACTACGGCGACGACGACGTCGCGCTCAACAACTTCAATACCAACGTGGCGGCGATCGCCCTATGACGAACGACCTCGCTTCTACGGCAGCCCAGTCGCCCAACCGTGATCTCATGGTGGGCCTGCGCCTGGCGCGCGTCGACGGGTTTGAGCCGGCCGTCGCCCTGGGCACGGACGAGCTTCCCGCCTACCTGCGCCGTTTTACGATGCTGTTCGCCGACGACGCCACCATGCGCCGTGGCGGTATCGGCCGCGTGACGCGTGCCGTAAACGCGCAGGGCGAGGCCGTGGCACTCAAGCAGCTCATCTTGCCAACGCGCGACGAATTTGATGACGATATCGCCCACGAGGCGCTGGTCACCAAGTTCAAAGCGGCGTTTCGCGAGGAATACGAATGCCATCGCGCCCTTTCGGGCCTTAAGGGCTTTCCCCGCCTCTATGGCTGGGGCGAGGTCGACGGTGTGCCTGCAATTGTCATGGAATGGGTCGAGGGCGAGACGCTTGCCCGCTTGCGTTCGCGACTCGCCGTGGACGATGCCGGACGCCTGTCGCCGCTTGTGGCGGCGCGTCTGGGTCGCGATCTGTTCGATCTGCTCTGCCGTATGAGCCTGGTGGGCGAGGGCTTTGTCCATCGCGATATCTCGCCCGCTAATATTATGGTGCGCACGGCGCGTCTACCGCTTGACCGGCAGCTTGCCGAGGGCACCTTTGACCTGTGCCTGATCGACTTTGGCTCGTCGCTGGCGCTCGAGCCTGCGTCGGCCGTGGCCGGTACCGGCGGCAAGGCGTCGTTTACGGAACGCTATGCCACGCTGCGTCGCGCGACGGTTGCCTATGCCCCGCCTGAGATGCTCACCGACGATATTCCCGACCTGCGCGCTTTGCGTATGTCGCCGGCGATCGACGTCTATGCCGCGGCAAGCACGGTTTACGAGCTCATTGCCGGCGTTGCGCCATACGAAGCCGCGCCGAGCACTTCGGGCACCTCGGGTTCGCGCAAAAAGACGCGCGACATTGCCAGCCCCTACCGTCTCAAGATGGACACACGGCCCGACTATCCCATTGGTGCCCATGCGCCCGGTTGCGATTTGACTCAGCTGCTTTGTCGTGAGCCCGATGTGGCGCTCGCCGCGGCCGAGCAGGCCCAGCAGCTAGGGCTTGAGCCGGATTCCGAAGAGCTACGCGATGCGCTGGCGTTTGTCGATGCCCAGCTGTTCGACGTGGTGATGGCCTGTCTGTCCAGCCATCAAAAAGATCGTCCCGAGCCGGCGGCGGTCGAGGCGGCGCTCTCGGCGTTTTGTGACCACTATGCGCAAAATGTCGGTCGTTCGCTCCGCGGCGAGCCGCTCACGCCGTGCCCCATGGATGCGTCTGGCCGCGCGGTTCGTCGCGCGCTGATGGTCGGCGCGACGGTCGTCTGTGGCGTGGTTTGGGCTGTGGTCGTGGTTTCGGCCGCGCTGCTGGCGTCGGGCGCTCGCGTGACGGCGACTTTGGGATCGCTCGTGTGGTCTGGGTCGCTACCGGGTATTATTGCCGCACTGGCGTTGGCGCTGCCAGGCATAGCCGGCGTTACCGCGGGGGCACTTGCGCGCAATCGGCGCTCGGGCTTCCTGCAGGGTGTGCTTGCGCTTTCTGCCTGCGAGGTTCCGGTGCTGGTTGTGGCTGCATGTAGCGCATTTTCCCAACGCGCCGTGATGGGCGGCCTTGTTGCCGCTCTGGTTGCAACCTATACGCTTACGTGGTTTTTGCTTGCGATGGGCTTTGCCTTTGAACTTCCCGTTTCGGCACCGCGACGCACAAAAGCCCAGATGGCGACTCCGCTTGCCGGTGGAGCCGCAGCTGCCCGTACTTTTGGCGGACCTGTCGAAGTATCGTCCGATTCTATTTCTACGACCAAGGAGGCCTAGGTCATGGCATCTCAAGTTGAGCTCACCCCATGCGGGGCCATGTTTGACATCTTTAAGCGCGCAGCGCATCTGAGCCATATCGAGCTGTGCGGCTTGGTGCTTTCGTCCCGTCCGCTCGCCGACGGCCGCAGCCCGCAGAGCCGAGCCGCCGATCGCTCTTGGGTTTCCCGCTTTATCGTTCGCGCGCCGGTCGGCACGCTTCAGCAGCGCTACTTTGCCGAATACGGTACCTCGGCTGCGCGTATTATGTCGCAACTGGCCCTGCGCCAGCGCAATCCCATGGACTCCACGGCTGTGATCAATATGGTGTGCGGTCCTGCAGGTGAACCGATGGTACGCGCGCTCGAAGAGTGCCACCAGGACACGAATCTCTATCGCAACGCGCTCGATCGCCTGTCCCAGGCGGCGGAACTCATGCCCGCCGAGCGCGCCGAGGCCGTGCTGGTGCTGTTTGTCGCCGTCGGTTGTTCGGCGGATGTGCGGTCCTCGGTGAACTATGCCATCGACTACGCGCACGCGACCTGTGGCGGAGGTACATCCACGCCGCGTTCGCTTGGCATGTCGCTGACTGCGGGCGAGCGCGAACCCGCCCCGGCGCACCCCTTGGGCTTGTTGCGCGTGCAAAACAGTTTTGTCGTGAGCGCCCCGCGCTGGATTCAGCCGAGTGAGCAGGGTGTTGAGATTGGCGCGCTGGCTACTGGTGAGGGCGATATTACCGACGTCGGCGACGATGTCTCGGCCCGCCATGCCCATATCTGGTGCGATGCTCAAAATATCTGGCACGTCGAGGACTTGTCGTCCACCAACGGAACCGTGGTGGTAAACGGGGCCACGCGCGTCTGCATTCAGGTCGAGCCCGGCCGTTCCGCCCAACTCAATCCCGGCGACGAGCTCAAGCTCGGCGAATCCACTACCTACGCCATTCTCTTCGGTGCCCTCTAGCCGGCAGATGGGGACGTTTCTTTTCTGCCGGCACTTGGGGACACTCTTCGGCGCGCCAGAGCCAGTCGCCCGGGGATGGAGGGGCTATTTTGGCCCTTGGCGGTCAGTCGGGGCGAAACTAGAAGATCTTTCCGATTCGCGGCTGTTCATGCTTGTAGAGCATCTAAAATAATAGGATGTTATTCTGGAATATGCCGGGTGCGTGAACTTGCCTGTCTTAGCCTTAATAAGGTATAGGGGAGTTTGGCTCAGGGGTTCCGTCTTGTTCTTCAGCGCAGTATTGTGGGACAGATTTGCTGAGATTGGCGCCTTACACCGCAGAGCGCACGGAAGGCTCTCGATTTGTGTTCTGGCCCCAGAATACAGGGCCTGATACTTACCAACTGTGGCATGGATGTAACATCTGTAGAAATCAACCCTTTTGTTGTCGACCATTGTAAGAAGAACACTGCCATCAACTCTTTGGATGACGAAACTAGGGTGCTTGAGGGGAGCCTTTACTCCCCTCTGAGAGATGACTCATGTTTTTCGCTTGTCGTTGTGAATCCTCCGTTACTGCCGATTCTGGATGAGATTCCTTATCCCTTCGTTTGAGATGGAGGACAATCGGGTCTGGATAAAACACTTCGTATTCTTAAGGGTGGCGATACGCATTTAGAGAAAAACGGTAAATACTGCTAATAGGGGTGACGACGATGGTGCAGGGGCGACCCGCGATGCTCTCATCAATACGTCGGATACTTGGGAAATCAGGTCTAGATGCATGTATGATGATGCTGTGTGGCTATTCAATTAATCCGCGTTCCGAATGGGTGCAGGGTATAGCTGCGACATCGTATGCTTTTGACCCGGCGCAATACTCAGATATTTCTGAGGCGGTTGACGAAGTTTATACGCACTATGCCGCGCAAGGCGTTTCGGAAGTTTGCACATCTACGTTACGGGCTTAGGTTTCTTCAAGCGAGCAGGCCGGTTGCGTTATTTCGAGCGATTTTTCTAGTCTAGACGACAAAAGGCAAAGGATTTGATGGGTGTAAAACGCGGACGTTTGTGGGCGGATGCTCAAATCTATTGTGGCAATCGGGCGGTTGAAAAAGATATTTCAACCGCCCGATTGCCAGGTTCGTCGGAGGAGATGTCCGATTCCGACTCTCTTGTAGGAAGAGCTTGAGATCGTATTGGCCCAAGGCAATCTTAAAGCAGTCTCATTGGCAAATCTTCGCTCCTGTTGTGTTGAGGTGTAAGGTATCAGTGATTGATGTTTTGCGGCGGGTAGATTGGGGCCTTCCTTGATTCGATGCGTTCTCTCGAGGTTCATCAGAGCAAAAGGGGCTTTCGTCTTCATTGCTATCACGGTGATTGGAACCGCTCTCTCCTATGCCATGCCATACGTGAACGGGAAATTCTTAGATTTTCTTCTCGGTAACCGCAGCGAAAGAGACGCCGTACTCTTCGCGCTCCTGGTTGCGTCAATAGGAGTTTTCTCCACCCTCTTTACTTATTTTGCAGGAACACTTTCCATTCGCATAACCACGAGACTTTCCTTTGATCTTCTCAGGGAGGCCGTCTTGCGTTTTGAAAGAGACGATTACTTGGTGAGTCGGACCATCGATCCAGCCTATACAACGCAACGGATTATTTCCGACTCCAGCGTGGTCTCATCCTTCGTTTTGGCGAATTTTATCAGTGCGCCGCTGTCCATTGTAGCCATTCCCATCGTATTGCTTATCATATGGTCAATTGATTCAACTCTCGCGGTGTTTTCCATCATTCTCCTCATCGTGTATTTCTGTGTAATTACTGGGTTGAGGAAACTTTTGTATAGGGTCACGTATGAGAAGAAAGAGGCGGACAGCGCCTTTTACGCCGCAATTGCATCGCAGCTTAATCAGATTCTCAACATTCAACTGACATCTTCGTACGGCAAGAGCGAACAAGCGCTCGACGCTGGGTTTAAGAGCTATTTTCCCAAAGTTTTGCGCTCCGGAAAGCTATCATATTCTCTGACATCGCTCGATGGTCTTTTCGCAGCGTTGTTTCAAGCGGTGATACTTGTTGTTTCCGGAGTACGAATCATTAACGGAACTATGTCAATAGGCGAGTACACTATCATCGGTACATACTTCGCGGTTCTCTTTAAGACTTTGAAAAGTATGATGTCATTGTTCAAATCCTATCAAGATGCCAAAGCATCATGGGATAGGACGGCTATCGCGACGAGAGAAAAGGAGAGATCGGGGTGGAATCGGACCGATTTAGCTAAACTCGATGAAATAAATGACATTTCGGTATCTGATTTGGAATTCTCGGTTGCCCTTCCAGACGGATCTGTCCGAGAGGTCCTCGGCGGGTTTTCTTTCAAGTTTTCCGGTCCTGGTACATATTGCATAGTTGGGGAAAACGGAAGAGGCAAGACGTCACTTCTTTACTTGATGCTCGGGCTATACTCATCGAAAGGCAAAGTAAAATACAACGGTGTGCCAATCGAAGAATGCGACTTGGATTACATACGTGCGAGAGAGATATCGTGCTGCCCACAGTCGTGCTTCGCGCCGGACGAAACGGTGAAAGAGCTGTTAGAGTATTTCGACACGCCCTTTTCTTCCTATCACCGGGGTGTAGATGGCCTACTTTCGCTGGAAAACAGCGTGAAGGAGTTGCTCGGGAAACGTTGCTCCGCGCTTTCGGGCGGTGAGCTGCGCCGAGTGTACTTATGGTCGGCGATTTCACGCAAGTCGTCAGTTTTGGTACTCGACGAGCCCACGACTGGGTTAGACGCTGTAAGCCGCGCCGAGCTTGCGGCCTATGTTAAGCGCAACAAGCAAAGCCAGCTGATCATCGTTGTCTCTCACGATGACGAGATGGTCGGCGCGGTAGAAGGGGTAGTGGATTTAGGCAGCATGTACCAGGGTAAATGATGACAAGTGTAGTGCTACCCAACTGGCAGAGATAACAAAAAGGCGATGCAGATGCACGTAGCATTCAGGCGGTTCGGACTCGGTGCCTTCACGCCATCGCAACGCTTTCAGATATAGTTCTCGTTCTCTTACTAAAGGAAACTTTAGTCTACGTCATCTTGTCGAGACAGAGGTGAAGCGAAGTGTTGTCGCGACGTATCTTATTCCAGGTGGCTCAGTATCAGCGTGAGAATCGCACCAAAGTGTACTTACGATTCTCGTGTCCCACGGACAACATGAGCTGAGCATTGAGGTTCCACCCTTTGCTGCAACTACACGGGGTTGGACGGCAATGAATATGCCGGGCCGCATACCACGCGCAGCGGGGGTCCATGTCCCAGTATGTTGCCTACAGCAGCCTCGATGTCCACGCACACATCATCTCTGCCTTCGCGTTCAATCCATTTGCCGGAGAGTGCGAGGGTTGCCAGGCCGTAGAATTCGAGCCGAACAAATGAAATGCGGTATCAGCGCATAGGATTAAACTGACGATTGCTTTGCACTGAGAATACGCTTGGAAAGCCGCTATGGGTGGCGGCCCGGGTTAAATAGAGAAGCCCGTCCGATCACTTTCATGTGAACTGCCTCCCATTTCTTGGACATGAGAAATGGGAGGCT
>UMFY01013048.1_pt1 | contig 10344 bp, 10 predicted proteins | sample 1965121 | NCBI WGS metagenome assembly UMFY01 (sample SAMEA4836057, study PRJEB28245) | human gut metagenome | biome: gut microbiome; material: fecal sample | place: Denmark | collected 2008
TCGTCCTTGTCCCATATCAGGTTGCCTTCACTGTCCAAATAGGAGTTGTTCAGGGTGATTCCATACTTGACGGCCAGGTAGCTTTCCACTTTCCTGCGTTCTGCCGGGGTGAGGTAACGTCCGTAGATGATGACTTCGGGGGAATAGCCGTCAAAACGGTTGTTCCCGAATGCCGTTGCATCATAACCGGTGCTGAACTGCGGATTGGATGCGGAATAAGTACCGCCGACAAACAGATTCGATACGGAGTTTTCTCCCCAAAGGCCCGTTCCGGGACGGTTGCTCTTCAGATAGGTGAGCACGCGGACGGAGGACTCCCGGAAGTCTGTAGCAGACTGTCTGTCAGAGGAGGAGAACAAGAGGTCTTCTCCCGTGTCCTTTCCGTAGTCCAGCGGCTCCGTGCCGTTGGCACGTACGGCCTTGTCCTTGGACAGGATGGATCCGCCGCCTTTCCTCCCGTCAAGGGAATAGAGCAGCATATCCTTGTCGTGACTCTCGGGAGGCAGGGCAAAGACACTGAAGACAGTAGCCTGTGAAAAGTTGGAGAACTTGAAGGAAGCTGTTTTTCCGTAGCTTCCTCCTGAAAGGTACAGTGCCGGATGAAAATTGAATGCCGGCGCGAAGGAGCGGGTCTGGGTGTATTCGCTTCCCGGTTTTCCGCTGCGGTCAAGAGAACGCAATTTTACGGAATCCCCTGCGAGATCCATCCAGCGGTATGCGCCTTGAAGGTCTGCCGTCACAGGCAATGTCTGGAACCACAACTCTGTTCCTTTGACATCGCCGGGGGACTGTGCACCCGCTGTCACAACTCCTGCACCGAATAGAAGTAGCATTAGTTGCTTCATCGCTTGTGTGATTAAGGTTAATGATGGGAAAGGTTACCGGCCTTTCCAATGGATTGTGTCCGCTGAAAAGAAGTAAGGTAGGTGCGGACGGAGCTACAAAAGAGAGAATATGGTCCGGAATATGTTATCCGGTTGAAGACATCATTCCGATGCCGACAATGGGAGGTATAGCTCCAGTGGCAAATATAAGGTTTTCTTTTGTTGTCGTAAACAAAAAGAAAAATAAATTTCACTTTTAACACTGGAAACGCATAATAAATCACATATACGTACCATTATGCAATTTATACATATTCGTTAACTACATGATAGCATCTACAGAATTTTATTATTCATCTCACATCTGGAATTCTCTTTGTAATGCGTTTTAAAGGAAAAAATTACAAGAAAAGCAGAAAAACACGCCTTCTTACTGGTAAGGTCAAGACTTTAATTATTATTTGTTGCTTTGTTTCTCTTTTTTCAGTTCTTTATTGATGGTAGAAACTATACATTCGTTCAACATGTATTTCAATTCTTCGCTGTCCTTGGCATATTGTCCGCAAATATAGTAGACTTCCTTTATAGCTGCGTTTCTAAACTCTTTAATGATAGCACCTTCAGGTATGAGCCTTTCTGTTTGCCAGTAATCAAGAACCAAATTAACCATGGTTGCGCGAAGTTGTTTTCTGGTATCTACAGACAGTTTCTTGAAAGAAAGTTGTTCCACCATATCAGATTCACCTGGATTTATCGGACAATCATTGTTCGTGTCGTATTGCGGACCATATTGCATATAGTCCTGCCACATTCCTAAGTTTTTTTCGACTTCTACATAGCAAGTATTTAGGTTCCTCTTCTTATTTTTCTTTTTACCCATATGATAAGTTGAATGTATTTTACAAACAATAGTTCGTTAAAAATTCGCCAAGCCTAAGCGGCTCTGGCAGTAAATAAAATGAGTTCTTTGAAAAGTTTGTCAATAACTTGCGGGTCTGGGCTAATCCCAAACACGCAAATAAATCGTTCAAGCATATAAGCATTGTGTATGAATGACTTGCAGGAGGATATGGAATAGGCTATTCCGAGCCTCTTACATGCCGCCTTGGCCAAGTTGACAGCAGCAAGCGATGCATTGAAGTGAAAATCCAATTTTCTGAAGTCGGTTGACTGACAATTGGTGATTCCTGCATGCTGCTTTCCATCTCTAAAGCAAAACTCCAGCTGAAACCTGGTTCTGTAATAATCCAGCACCTCGCGTCCATCCATGGAATCGTCTGTAGAGAAATAAAGCTGCCACTTGTCAGTCCTCCCGTCCATCGGATACCAGATGGCCAAGGAAACATACCTTTTGAGAGCTTTTGCATATACCCTCAATCCGTATAGCTTTCCCTTGTTCACCTTGTATTCCTTGCACCGGGTCAGATCCAGATTGGCAAAGTCAATCCTACCGTCAAACCACTTGGGATGGCCACGTTTTCCTGTTTTCTGTTCCAATGTCGGATAGTACAGGATTACGTCATTCCGAAAGCGGCTGATGACATGGAAATCGTTCTCACACATAGGCGTTATGAAAGTTTCCTTGGAAAAGAATGCGTCTGCAACCACCGTTCTGGATATGCTCTGTATCTTGTCTTTTCTACTGATAAGATAACTGCTGTACCAGTCAACGAGGTTCTTGTCCATATTATCCAAGGTCTTACAATCCGGCGTCTGAATGGAACCTAAAGTCATGCATTCATGGTTGTCGATGTCAATGACACTGATGCCCATGATTTCCAATCCACGCTTGTACTCTCCTGCACAACCAGACCAGAAGTAGCCTATCCAAGGTGTCTTCTTGCCTGATTTGGGGATATAGGAAGGATCGATGGCGATGGCTTTTCTTTTGCCTGTGAGATACTTGCTGATGATAGAGCCGTTGAACGCAAACCAATCGAAAGTTTCATGCTCAAAAAGGTTACGATAAGTCTGTTCTGAGAAACAGCCATATCTGCCCAATTGAAGGAAGTTTATACGATCTGGGATGGCCATGAATAATTTCATGGTGTCCATGAACGCTTTTTCAAAAGGTTTGTGTATATTAGCAACTGATTTGAGAGCCGACAGGCACTCGGATTGGTATTGCATAAGGAGTGTTTCTTTAGTCATAATCAGAAGAGTTCAGAGACTTCTAATTTACTAAAAACCAACGAATTATGCAATGCTTTTTATCTTTGTTATCAGTAGATTAGCACATTTTTTCAGCACATTTCTTCATGCTTAACCATTCGTTTTGACAACATTTCAATGACCTCTTTAGTGTTTTCGAACCGACTTTTGCCGGTTCTATGGTTTAACTTTTAATTTTTCGGTAAAAATTTACCGAAGTATTGTTACAAAAGTAGTCAAAGTTTGATTAACGTTGTAATATATATTTTCGATAAATAAATCAAACAAATAACTTCCATTGTACAGATGCAATGAACCTTTTCTTATTTGAATAAAATTCTGTATAGTTCATCTAATGACGAATTCTTTTTATCGGACTGTCTCTGCATTTCTACTTCTAATTTCTGTAAGTGGTCAACTCCAGATTTACCGCTATATTTGTTTCGTTTCCCTTTATCTGTCCGGGCAGCTTTCACTTACAGATGGGCAAATTCGATATGGCCTCTCATGTTGGCCGTGAGGCTGGCAAAGTTAGTAAACTCACAGCCTACCACAATGCCGGAGAACACGGAAATAATCCGGGTGATGATTCTTCATTCCTTGTACAACAAGATGTACAGCTCTTCTTTCTCCATTGGACTCTTGTCACATAGCTGAATCCGATAACAGCATAGCAGAAACGAATAACGTAAATAGGCATTCTTGTATCGGGGAATTGGATTATGTCTGATACATTCATGTAGTTCCTGTAATTGCTTACAGACGGGTTGAATCAAATCGGAAACCACCACATGTTCCGAGAGCAGCAGCTGCAGAACAATGTAGCAAAATGACTTTTGCAGGCTGTCACCTTCCTGAAAGTTCCTCGAAGCATAATCCAGCAAGTCTGTGACATCCGTCGGTCTGAACATATAGTTCAAGTGTGAACGGATGTGAGGATGGGAGAAGATGTGGTTATAGCTGGCTCCTAAAAAAATGGTTGTATAATCATCGCTGAAAGCCACCTTTCTAAGATGAAGCAATGTGCCCCATATCATTCTTTTTTGAGTTTCTTCATTGGCACAAGCCATTGAAGACAGAAAGTTGTCCACTGCACAGGTTCCGGCCTGCAAACTTTCTTCCAGCCTGTTTTCATAAAAAGAGGCATTGTATATCGCAATGCCCTTTGACTGTATAAATTCTGATGCCATATCGCATAAACGTATTAGAACTTAAAGATAAAGAGTATTCATGAGATTACATCATCCATTTACATTTTTAACGACTCATATTATGGTTTTTATTGCTTCTCCATCGTCAGTTCAGGATTGATCATAGTTGACTTACTACTTTCATCACTTCACGCACATACCTTGGGTCTTCCGCATAGCCAATCTTGTGCAGCCACAGCAGGTAGTTTCCTCCTTTATACTTGTACTGCACCTTGGTGTAATAAGCCCTGACACTTTCCGTCCAGTGGTTAAACTCATAGTACTTCCCGGTTTTGGGATTCGTCAGTCCAAACAGATTGTGTCGGTTTCGGCAAAGCGGTGAGCGAAACCACCCTGTTTCCAGTATGGCTTGTGCCAGTACTATCTTCGGATGCCGGATGCCATTGCGGATGATTTCCTGATAGAGATTGGGAATAGTGAGCGCAGGAAGTTCTTTTCGTTCAGAAACCTCAGTTTTTTCAGTTCCCTTATCAGACGCTTTTTCGTGGGACACCCTTGCGTAAACTTTTCGGGCATATAGCTCCGAAAGCAGTTTTACAGGCACCTCTGGGGCAAGGGAGTCTTTTTCTGCCTTTTTGCAAGACTCATAAGCGCCCAAACCCCTCTGTAGGGTATCAGAAGCCACTTTTTGCTTCTTTTCCGGACGGATTTCCTTCTCTTTTGTAATCGTATAGAACTGTGCCGATGCTGAAGCGGAACCAAGAATCAGCAGCACGGCGGTCAGAATGATGTTGTGCATTTCTTTTCAATGATAGGGTTGCCAATACTTTTGCGGGTGTTCAAGGCGGTTCCGACCGCAAATATATCGTTTTACTTAAACAATACGAAAATGCACAACATTAATCATTCTGAAAGGCTGCCCTACGAGAAGTTGGCGGCATTGGGCATTGACCGGGAAAAGGCCGACAGCCTCCCTCCGGAAGTGAAGGAGAAGCTGGCATCCGGAGAGGTCACCCCGCTCATGCAGGTGTCCATCAGTGCCCGCAACGGAGACATCATTACGCTTCCCCTCAAACTCCAGCTGACCACCGACCAGCAAGGCAATCCGGCGCTTATGGCTTATCCTGTCCGTGCCGTACTGGAAAAGGAACGCAACCAGGTGTTGCGCCTCACGGAACAGGAAGCAGAAAGGCTCAACAAGGGAGAGGTCATCCAGAAAGCCGTGGAAGTAAACGGAGAAAAGACCCAGCAGTATCTGCAACTCGATCCCGAAACCAAATCCGTCATCCATCGCAGGGTTACGGATGTTCAATTGGAACAGAAACTCAAGGACATGGAGAAAGTCAACGACATCGAACTGGGCATGCAGCAGAAGCAGCAGGTACGCGAGGGAAAACCCATTGAGCTGAATGTAGGTGGCGAGAAAGTGTCGGTCGGTGTGGATTTGAAAGAACCCCAGGGTTTCAAGGTCATCCAAGGTGATATGAAGGAATGGGAACGGCAGCAGAAACTCCGCTACGACGAGCAGCATCCCGAATACCTGGGACTGGTGATGACGGACAAGAACCGCTGGGAATACCAGCAGGTGGTGGACAAGCAGTCACAGGAAAGAGCCTTGAAACTCCATGCTCCGAAAGCTGAACAATCCAAAGGTCTCAAACTCTAAATCCTTTTCCCTATGGTCAAGAAGAATGCAGAGAAGGATGTCGGCTTTGTCCGGCAGTTCAACGAATTGAAGAAGAAACATCCCGATGCGGTGCTGCTTTTCCGTAAAGGAGATTTCTATGAAATGTACAAGGAAGATGCGCTCAAGGCATCGGTGATATTGGCGCTGAAGGTATCAGACAAGATTCTGCCGCTGGAGAATGACCCCATCAAACTCCTGACCTTTCCCCGTCATGAACTGGACAAGCATCTGCCCAAGCTGATTCGCTCCGGTCAACGGGTCGCCATCTGCGAGGCGATAGACCGGCCGGAACTGATGAAGAAGCAAAAGACCGGGGAAGATTTGAAAAGCCAGGATAAAGTGAAAAAAGAAAACAACCTCAATCAGGAAACTATGGCGAAAAAGAAGAAAGAACAGGCTGTGCAGGAAGAGCCTACCAAGACAGTCAAGACGGCTGCAGAGGAGAAACCTGCCAAGGAAAAGAAGACGGAAGCCAAAGCCGAAGTCAAAAGTGAACAACAGACCGAAACCAAGCAGGAACGCAAGCCACGTGAACCGCAGATGATTACCGCCAACGGCGAGAAGGTCAGCCACGGCCATGCTTTCCAGAGCACCACCAATCCGGCGGACTGGTACTTCACCGCCAAGATGGACGGTGTACAGCTGAAACCGCAGAAGATGGACGCAGCGGATTTGGCTGCTTACCAGAAGAAGGAAATGACGGTGCCCCAGCTGATGGAGAAGTATTATCCCACCAAGCTCATGCCGAAGGTATCGGAAGAAGCGTACCAAATGCCGAAGCAGTTGTCCGGCCCTGATGGTGCCATCACCATCGACAAGTTCAATGTCTATAAGGAAAAGGACGAGCAGCGGCCGGATTACGGCAAGTACAAGTTCTACGTGCAGATGGGCGACACCAAGATGTCAGCAGTGGCATCCCGTGAGGACCTGAATGCCTACTTCGACCGGGTGGTCAGCCCCACACAACTTGTGGAAAAGAACTTCGGGGAACGACTGCATCTGCAGTCAGCCTACGAGAAGTACCAGCTTCCCGAAGGAGTGGACCCCAAAGGAGTCCGTGTGGCCAAGGACCACTCCGACAACAAATGGAAGGTTTCGATGGACCTGGGTGACAAGGGCAAGACCAGCAAGCATGAAATCTCCTTCGATGACGGCTACTCGCTCTTCAAAGCCAAGACCGCTACCCGGGAACAGATTGCAGCCAAGTACCTCAATACGGAAATTACCGGGATGCTTTCAGCCGTGACCAACAAACTGGAGAAGTCGGCTTCCATGAAAATGTAACACAATCAAAAGAAACAAACGAATATTCAAGAAACAATAAAAGACGAAAAGATATGACAGCTAAAAAGACACACGAGGAGTTAGTGGAACTCCTTCAGGCCGGTAAAATCGGTTTCCTCCGCTTTGTGATGGACGGGGACAGTGCAGAGGATTATTTGGAATGGTGCCAGACCCACGGCACGGATCCTTCGGATGAATCCGCAGAGTTTTATGTCGAACAGACGGACATCGACCAGATGGACCGTCAGGTAATGGATGACGAAAGCTATGGCGTATGGAACTAATTCATCAGGCAATGCCGGACAGGTAGCCATCGACCGCTTTGCCGAAATGATGATTGCCCGCATGGAGCAGATGAAGGCTTCCGACTGGAAGAAAGGCTGGATTGGCGGTGCATCCGGATTTGCAGGTCTCCCGCAGAACGTGGGAGGCCGCAACTACTCGGGTTCCAATTCCTTCTTCCTTCAGCTGCAGACCGCTGCCCAGGGCTACCGGCTGCCGGTGTACCTCACCTTCAAGCAGGCGCACAACCTGAAAGCCCATGTACTGAAAGGTGAAAGGGCCTTCCCCGTGGTCTATTGGGACGTGCTGGTCAAGGACAAGAACGGCCATAAAGTCAGTTCGGATGAGTATAAGGCCATGAGCAAGGAGGAGAAGAAAGGCATGGATGTCATTCCCTTCTTCAAGGCTTTCCCCGTATATAACATCGACCAGACCAACCTGGCAGAGGTGCAGCCCGAACGGGTGCAGAAGATTATGGAGAAGTTCAAGGTGCCCGAGCTTCGGGATAAGGAAGGCATGTATGCCCATGCCGCCCTCGACCGCATGATTGAGACGCAAGGCTGGCTCTGTCCCATACAGGCAGACAAACGGGGGGACGGAGCTTTTTATTCACCGGCCCAGGACATCGTGGTGCTGCCCATGAAGGAGCAGTTCAATATCGGCAATACCCCAGAGGAAATCTACCGTGGCGGCATGGAGTTCTATTCCACTATGCTGCATGAGATGTCACACTCCACCATGACTCCTGAACGGCTCAACCGCGAGATGGGCGGGCGCTTCGGAGACCCGAAATACGCCAAGGAAGAACTGGTAGCCGAACTGACCGCTGCCATGATCTGCCATTCGATGGGCTTTGACATGAAAGTGACGGATAATTCCGCAGCTTATCTGGATTCCTGGATTGGGGTGCTGAAACAGGAACCGAAGTTCATCGTTTCCGTCATGGCGGACGTGAACAAGGCTTCGGACCTGATTCTGGACCAGGTGGACAAACAGCGGCTGGCTCTCAACGAACAGCCCTACCTGACGAAGAACGACCCGTTTGCCCCGTTGGGCGAAGGCGAAGAGGTGCCGTTCAAGAATGCAGCCATCGTGAAGACAAGGAATGGCGACTACGCCATCCGTGCCTCCTACGACGGCGTGGAACTGGGGTTGAAGAAGGTATCGAAAGATACAGCCAAAACCTATTTCCAGCTGACGGACTACAAGGACAAGGCTGCCTTCCTGAACATGACGGCGCACAAGACCTTCGAACCAGAGATAGCCAATCTCAAACGCACGCAGGCCGTGGGTGCCAAGTTAAGCATCTGATACCATGTAGAATCTTTAAATCTATGAACCATGACTGATTACAAGGTAAACTTCAAGGACCTCAAAGCCAAGGTTGGCATCGACGATGTCGCCTATGCGCTCGGCTACCGGCTGGACCGCAAGGCCGGTGTGGGCCGCTACATGGAGCTGGTGTTGGGTGACGGCAAGGAAAAGCGGGATGCGCTCGTAATCTGCCACCCCCAGGACAAGGCTTCCCAGCGGTTCTTCCGCCGTGACGGTTCCAAGGGGGATGTGGTCACACTCATCCGGGAGAACCTGAATGCCTTCAACGTGTCGGGCAAGGATGAATGGCAGAAGATAGCCAAGGTGCTGTCCCGCTTTGCCAACATGCCCGAACCCGAATACCGCGAGGACCGGGAGTATGTACAGTCAGCCAGGTATCATGCCACCTTCGACAGCTCCAGGTATGAGGTGAAGCCGATAAATCCCGACAAGATTCCGGCCATCTTCCAACAAAGGGGATTGTCCGATGAAACGGTACGCACCTTCGCTCCGTTCATCCGGCTCATCCGCGACAGGAAGAACGAGAACTTTGACGGCTACAACATCGGCTTCCCTTATACCAACGGAGAGAACAATCAGGTCCGTGGCTACGAAATGCGGGGGTACGGCGGTTACAAGTCCAAGGCTGCTGGGAGTGATTCCAGTTCTTCTGCATGGGTGGCTGACTTGTCAGGTGGCTATCCGAATGTGGTGAAGAGTGTCTTCTTCTGTGAGTCGGCTTTCGATGCCATGGCATTCTACCAATGGAACCGGAAGCAGCTGACCAATGAAATTGCCCTGGTATCACTGGGCGGCACGTTCTCTGACGGACAAATCCGGCAGGTGCTGAACCGCTTTCCCGGAGCTCGCCCGTTTGACTGTTTCGACAATGACCTGCCCGGTCGTATCTACGGCTTGCGCATGATGGCGCTGGTAGAGAACATCCCCTTGAAAATCAACCGAACCCGTGACAACTTGGAAGTGGAAGCGAACGGACGTTCCTTCCGGCTTGATCCGGAGCGACCCTTTCAGGTGCAGGTCAAGGAACACCTGTCGGTCAGATACGATATGGGACAATGGCTTCCTCCCAAGGCATTCAAGGACTGGAACGACTGTCTGCTCAACAAACCGATGGAGGTGCGGCTGCATCCGACCAAACAGGACCAAATCAATAACCTGGCCGAACGCAGAAATGCAGGCCCTAAATTATAAACGTATGAATGTAAGACGATGGAAACGCTCCTTGTTAATAGCAGCTGTTGGCTTATTGATAGGCAAGACTCCGCTCTTTGCCCAACAGACCGACCCGGCGCTGACTTCTGCCGTACTGGGTCAGACCGCAGCCTTGAAGAAGATTCACAAGGACCGCAAGAAAACGCAGGAGAAAATCATTGCAGCGGAAGTGGCAGTAACCGCTTCACTGGAGCGGATTCACCAGGTGGAAGATAAGATGCTGGACTACCTTTCGAATGCGCAGGGCGCCATGCAGAACCTCTACCAGATTAAGCGGGCTGGGGAACTGGTGGCCAAGGAAATCCCGCAGAACTGCAGCCTGCTCCTCAAATCGGTGGGCGGCAATCTGAAAGGAACCGTCATTGCGGCCATGGTATCGGATGAATTGACGGATGCTGCCACACAGATGACGGCACTC
>UMFY01004518.1_pt1 | contig 10334 bp, 8 predicted proteins | sample 1965121 | NCBI WGS metagenome assembly UMFY01 (sample SAMEA4836057, study PRJEB28245) | human gut metagenome | biome: gut microbiome; material: fecal sample | place: Denmark | collected 2008
GCGCTACGCTGTGCGCCTGCCAGATCAACATCTCCACTGACTGGATCGACCGTTTCCTGTCGGACATGGCCGACCTGCGCCTCAACTACGTGCTGCTGGAGATGAAGCTCAAGCCGGAAGAGGACAACACCAAGAAGGCCGCCACATGGTCGTACTACACGCGCGACGACGTCAAGAAGTTCGTCAAGAAGGCGAATAACTACGGCATCGACGTGATTCCGGAGATTAACTCCCCGGGCCACATGAACGTCTGGCTGGAGAACTACCCGGAGTACCAGCTTGCCGACAACTCAGGCCGGAAGGATCCCAACAAGCTCGACATCTCCAACCCGGAGGCCGTGAAGTTCTACAAGACGCTGATTGACGAATACGACGGCGTATTCACCACGAAATACTGGCACATGGGCGCCGACGAGTACATGATCGGCACCAGCTTCGACAACTACAGCAAGTTGAAGACGTTCGCCGAAAAGCAGTACGGAGCCGGCGCGACACCGAATGATGCGTTCACCGGCTTCATCAATGACATAGATAAATACGTCAAGGCCAAGGGCAAGCAGCTGCGCATCTGGAACGACGGCATCGTCAACACCAAGAACGTCTCCCTGAACAAGGACATCGTCATCGAATACTGGTATGGTGCCGGCCGCAAGCCGCAGGAGCTCGTCCAGGACGGATACACGTTGATGAACGCGACCCAGGCCCTGTACTGGTCCCGTTCGGCGCAAGTGTACAAGGTCAACGCCGCAAGACTGTACAACAACAACTGGAACGTCGGAACCTTTGACGGCGGACGACAGATCGACAAGAACTACGACAAACTGACCGGTGCGAAGGTGTCCATCTGGCCCGACAGCTCGATCTACCAGACCGAGAACGAGGTCGAGAAGGAGATCTTCGACGGCATGCGCTTCATCTCACAGATGACCTGGTCCGATTCCCGCCCGTGGGCGACGTGGAACGATATGAAGGCGGACATCGACAAGATCGGCTACCCGCTGGACATCCGCGAATACGACTACACCCCGGTCGATGCCGGCATCTACGACATCCCCCAGTTGAAGTCGATCTCCAAAGGTCCGTGGGAGCTCATCACCACGCCTGACGGCTACTACCAGATGAAGGATACAGTGTCCGGAAAGTGTCTTGCGCTCTTCACCGGAAGCAAGCATCTCGATGTCGTCACCCAGGTCGGCGCGACGCCGGAACTGCGCAACTGCGCCGACGTGTCCGTCGGTCAGGATCAGCGCGACACCGCCAATGAGCGTAACACGCAGAAGTGGCAGATCCGCGCCGACAAGGATGGCAAGTACACCATCTCCCCGGCGCTGACGCAGCAGCGTCTCGCCATCGCCACCGGCAACGAGCAGAACATCGATCTGGAGACCCATCGTCCCGCCGCTGGCACCGTCGCTCAGTTCCCGGCTGACCTGGTCAGCGACAACGCGCTGTTCACGCTCACCGGCCACATGGGCATGTCCGCCACCGTGGACTCCAAGACCGTGAACCCGGCCTCCCCGTCCAAGATCACCGTCAAGGTGAGGGCCGCATCCAACGCGAACACCGGTGACGTCACCGTCACCCCGGTCGTGCCGGAAGGCTGGCAGATCAAGCCCGGAAGCGTCAGCCTCAAGTCGATTCCGGCCGGCAAGGCCGCCATCGCCTACTTCAACGTGGTCAACACCACTGGGACGGGCGACGCCACCGTGCAGTTCAAGCTCACCAACACCAAGACCGGTGAAGAGCTCGGCACCACCAGCGTGGCGCTGACCGGCAGCCTGACCAAGGACGTGGAAGCAAGCGACTACGCGGCGAGCTCTCAGGAGACCACCGGCGAGCATGCTCCCGTGGGCAACGCCTTCGACAAGAACACAAACACGTTCTGGCACAGCAAGTACTCCAACCCCAGCGCCAATCTTCCGCACTGGCTGGCGTTCAAGGCGTCGCCCGGAGAGGGCAACAAGATTGCGGCCATCACCCACCTGTACCGTCAGGACAAGCTGAACGGCCCGGCCAAGAACGTCGCAGTGTACGTGGTGTCGGCCAGCACCGCCAACAGCGTCGCCGATGTTAACAACTGGGGTGAACCCGTCGCCACGGCTGAGTTCCCGTACACCAAGGAACTGCAGACCATCGCGCTGCCGAATACCATTCCGTCCGGTGACGTGTACGTCAAGTTCCAGATCAACGACGCATGGGGCCTCACCGAAACCAGCGCAGGCGTCACCTGGGCGGCTGTCGCCGAGCTGGCTGCGACGGCCAAGGCCACTCCGGTCGAGCTCACCGAGCCCGAGCAGCCGAAGGACAACCCCGAGGTGACGGAGACTCCGGAGGCTACGGGTGTGACCGTTTCTGGCGATGGTGTTGCCAATGGCGCGCTGTCGCTGAAGAAGGGCACCACCGCGCAGCTGACCGCGAAGGTCGCGCCGGATGACGCGGACCAGGCGGTGACGTGGGCCTCCAGCGATGACAAGGTCGTGACGGTCGACAAGACCGGCAAGGTGACCGCCGTCGCGAAGGGCGTGGCGAAGGTGACCGCGACCACGGCGAACGGCAAGTCCGCCTCTGTGACCGTCACCGTCACCGAGGACTCTGAGGTGCCCGGCCCGACTGGCCCGACCGAGCCGACCGAACCGGGTACGGAGAAGCCGACCACGAAGCCGACCACGAAGCCGAACGACGGCAAGCTCAGCGCCACCGGCGCCGACACGGCGGTGCTCGCCACCATCGCGGCTCTGTTCGCGCTGGCCGGCGGTGCGGTCGTCGCGGTTCGTCGCCGCAGCGTCCGCTGACGCTGATCGGTTCTGACCGATCAATAGCCACAGGAGGCCCCTCACCAACCGTGAGGGGCCTCCTCGTATATGTTATGCGCCATGGTCTCGTTTTTTCCCCCCCCCGGCGCTGCGCGCCACCTCCCGCCAGCGGGAGGATATTTGGCGAGGGGGCCGAAAACGCGAGAAGCCCCCTTGCGGGGGCTTCTTCATGACTTAATCAAGTGTCACACGCGGGTCAGCTTCTTGTGCAGGCGGTGTGGGCGTGCCGCGTCCTCGCCGAGGCGGGCGACACGATTCTCTTGGTAGGCCTGGAAGTTGCCTTCGAACCAGTACCACTTGGCCGGGTTCTCGTCATCGCCCTCCCACGCCAGGATGTGCGTGGCGATGCGGTCGAGGAACCAACGATCGTGGGAGATGACCACGGCGCAGCCGGGGAAGCCGAGCAGCGCGTTTTCAAGGGATTCCAGCGTCTCGACGTCCAGATCGTTGGTGGGCTCGTCGAGCAGCAGCAGGTTACCGCCCTGCTTCAGGGTCAGGGCCAGGTTCAGTCGGTTGCGCTCACCGCCGGAGAGTACGCCGGTCAGCTTCTGCTGGTCGGAGCCCTTGAATCCGAAGCTCGCCACATAGGCGCGGGTCGGCACTTCGACGCCGGCCACCTCGATGAAGTCGAGTCCGCCGGAGACAGCCTCCCACAGGTTCTTGTTCGGGTCGAGGCCTTCACGGTTCTGGTCGACATAGCTGATCTTCACGGTGTCGCCGATCTTCAGCTCGCCGGATGTCAGCGGCTCCAGACCGACGATGGTCTTGAACAGCGTGGACTTGCCGACGCCGTTCGGACCTATCACGCCGACGATGCCGTTGCGCGGCAGTGTGAAGGACAGGTCGTCGATGAGCACGCGGTCGCCGAAAGCCTTGTGCAGGTGCTCGGCCTCCAGCACCACGGAGCCCAGACGCGGGCCGGCCGGAATCTGGATCTCGGAGAAGTCGAGCTTCTTGTTGTTGCGCGCCTCGTTCTCCATCTGGTCGTAACGCTCCAGACGCGCCTTGTTCTTGGCCTGACGGGCCTTGGGCGAGCTGCGCACCCATTCGAGCTCGTTCTTGAGGCGCTTGGCGAGCTTGGCGTCCTTGGCGCCCTGGATCTCCAGACGCTTCGCCTTCGTCTCTAGGTACGTGGAGTAGTTGCCCTTGTACGGGTACAGGTGGCCGCGGTCGACCTCGCAGATCCATTCGGCCACGTTGTCCATGAAGTAACGGTCGTGGGTGACGGCGATGACGGCGCCCTTGTACTGGTGCAGGAACTGCTCCAGCCACAGAATCGACTCAGCGTCGAGGTGGTTGGTGGGCTCGTCGAGCAGCAGCAGGTCGGGGGCTTCAAGCAGCAGCTTGCACAATGCCACACGGCGACGCTCGCCACCAGAGCACACGGAGACCGGGGTGTCCATGTCGGGGCACTGCAGCGCGTCCATGGCCTGTTCGAGCTGTGAGTCGAGATCCCAGCCGTTGGCCGCGTCGATCTCGGTCTGCAGCTTGCCCATCTCGTCCATCAGCGCGTCGAAATCGGCGTCCGGGTTGGCCATCTCCTCGCCGATGGCGTTGAAACGCGCGACCTTCTCGGCGATCGGGCCGAACGCCATCTTGATGTTCTCGCCCACGGTCTTGGTGTCGTCCAGCGGCGGCTCCTGCTGAAGGATGCCGACCGTGAAGCCCGGTGTGATGTAGGCCTCGCCATTGCTGACGGTCTCCAGTCCGGCCATGATCTTCAGCAGCGTCGACTTGCCCATGCCGTTCGGGCCGACCACGCCGATCTTCGCGCCCGGCAGGAAGCTCAGGGTCACGTCGTCGAGGATCACACGGTCGCCGTACGCCTTGCGAGCCTTGATCATCTGATATACGAATTCTGCCATGGTATGCAGTTACTCCTTAAAGGGGTTGGGATTCCGCCGTTTTCTGGTCTGTGCTTTTGGTCCGCGCATGCCGGCCGTTCCATGCGGTGCCCGTCCGCATGTCGGTCGCGGGCATGCCAAACCACCGCATACCATGGTATCGGAAGGGCTGGAGTGGGGCGTGGCGCCCAAATCAGGGGAAATAATGGCCGTCAGGATAGGTAATGGTCGTATGGAATCGGAGTGGTTGGAACGCAAGCGCGGCCCCGCGGAATCAGTATGGCTGCACGAGAAATCTCATGGGAGTGCGGCGGGGGTCGCCACGTTCATCATCTGCCCGTTCATCGTTTGCACGTTCATCCCCGGAGAGAGCGCCGGTATTTGGATATTGCGCATCGTGATTTCACGGCTCGTTCGAGTGGCCATTGCGAGAAGGCGACCATATGGCCGTGGGACGATTCGAGGTCGATAATGCGCGCATACGTCTGGCCGGTGCCAGGCCCGTCCCGGACAAGACCTCGGAACGGGTCATCGAGGACGCGGATCTGTTCGACCGGGTGTTTCCTCACCCACGGTCGCCGTGGATCCCAGCGGCGAATGGATCGTGCACGATCCCGACGACCGGCTTCCCGATAAGTGATTCGGTCCGTCTGCAGTGTGCCGACGAACCCATGAGCGGGCTCGTCGGCGGGCTGATATGTCAGTGGTTTTCGACGGGTGGGCGTGATTAGTGGGTTTCGCCCATGATGTCGGTGGCGTCCTCCTCGACGCTCACTGCGGCTTCGATCGCGGCCTCGATGGCCTTGGCCATTGTCGCGATTTCCATAGTGGGCGTGCCGTTCGGCTTGCCCACGCCCTGCGCGGTCGCGTACGGCACGTGGATGAAGCCGCCCTTGACTCCGGGGAACCTGCGGTCGAGCAGGTACAGCACGTTGTACATGATGCTGTTGCACACGTAGGTGCCAGCCGTGTACGACATGAGCGCCGGGATGCCGCTCGCGTTGATGCGCTTGACCATGGCCTTGACCGGCAGCGTGGCGAAATACGCGGTGTCGCCGTCCTCGCGCAGCGGGGTGTCGAATGGCTGCTCGCCGTCGTTGTCGGGGATGCGGGCTTCGGCCAGATTGATCGCGACCTTCTCCACGGTCACGGCCGAACGGCCTCCGGCCTGACCGATGCACAGCACGTAATCGGGCTTCTCGCGTTCGATGGCCTCCTCGACCACCATGGCGCTGCGCGTGAACACGGTCGGAATCTCCAATTTGACGACGCTCACGCCCGCGATGGACTCGGGCAGCAGCTTGACCGCTTCGAATGCGGGATTGACCGGCTCGCCGCCGAACGGATCGAATCCGGTGATCAGGATCTTGCTCATAATGGCTCCTTTGCTTGGAATATATGGATGGAATACGGTGTCACTGGGCGATGAGCATGTACACGATCTGCACGACGATCATCACCATCGCCGGCAGCACCTGCTTCTTGATCACGCCCATGCGGTCCTTCATGTCGAGCATCGCAACGGGCACGATGTTGAAGTTGGCCGCCATAGGCGAGCACGAATGGCGCGCCGATGCCCACGGTCATCACGGTGATCGCGGCGAACGCGTTGCCCATGATCATCGTGAACAGCATCATGCCCACGCCGAACACGATGATGCCGATCGTGACGTTGCCCTTGGGAATGATGCCGCCGACGAGCGCAGTCGCCACGGCGGACACGATGATGATCAGGATCGCATCGAGCTTGAGGGCGAACTCTATGATCACGATGACGATTCCCAGCAACACGAGATAATTCGGTTCCATATGGAAATCCTTCCTGTACTGTACACGCATGAGGTCGCGGCGGTGTGCCCGAGGCGTGTGAATAGGGCAAATCTACGATTATAGGGCATCGCACATGCCGGGGGAAGAGACGGTGGTGGATGGCTGCCGGCGTAAGTGGTACGGCCGCAGGTTCCGCGGTATAGTGACGGGTCTCAGCGCATCGTCGAGAAGACGATGACTGGTGGGGAAGACCGGAATGAATTTCGGCATGACGTTGGCGTCGTTGGCGGCGCTGCTGGCGGCGGCCATTGTGGGAGAAGCAGGGCAAGACGGGCGTGTTCGTCGCCGCCGGCGGACAGGGGAACGATGAAGTGGTGTCCGAAGCCGAGTCGATGCGGCGGTACCTGACGGAAAGCCGTCATGTTCCCGCCGACGCGGTGCTCATGGAGGACCGTTCCACCACGACCATGGAGAATCTTCGTTTTTCGAAGGAGATCATGGATGCGCGCAGCGGCGTGCAATCGGTCCCCGGGCGCCGTGGCCTCGCCTACCGTTGCGCGCTGGTCACCAGCGATTACCATGTGTTCCGAGCCAGCGAATACGCGCATCAGGGCTGAAGGCGGATGGGGTGCGGCAGCCATACGCGTGGCTACTACTGGCCCACGGCGTTCATCCGGGAGTTCATAGCCGTTACCAAGGCGCATTTGTGGCCGTACTGTGCGCTCGCCCGGCCGGGCATTGACCGGTTGCCGTGTGCGACCGGTCTTTATCGGGCGCTTGGCCGCGACACGCCCGTGGTCGAGTAGTCCTGTATTATATTCTCTTGTGCCCGATGACGGCACGAACGGCCCCGTAGCTCAGTTGGTTAGAGCGCCGCCCTGTCACGGCGGAGGTCACCGGTTCAAGTCCGGCCGGGGTCGCTTTTTCTTTTTCTGCTCAGTTTTTTCTCCGCACTGCGGCTGATTCCATCTTCAATTACGGGTCATGGAACGGGAGTATCATCAAATCAAACTCGGGTCAGCACAAGGAGTGATGGCGATGACGGGACTGGATGAAGCGCATCCGACGCGACGCAATAACGAGCGCACGGTCGCAGGGCGGCATCGCATGATGCGCCGCGCCGATCGCGAGGTGACCGATTGCGAACAGATCGAGGGAATCGTCGCCGCATGCCGTATCGTGCATGTGGGCTATGCGGATGCCGAGGGACTTACGATCGTGCCGCTGAATTTCGGATACGAATGGCAGCAGGATGGGGACGCCGGCACCGGCGACGAACTGGCCGGATTGACCCTGTACATCCACTCGGCGTCGATCGGCCGCAAACTCGACGCGATCCGGGCTGCGGGAAACGCGTTGGATGTGGCGTTCTCGATGGAGACCGATTGTGAGGTCATCGCCGGCCGCACCCCGTGCAACTGGGGCGAGGCGTTCAAGTCGGTGATCGGCAACGGCGTGGCCAGCATGATCGACGACCTGGACGAGTGCCGCAAAGGGCTGCGGCTGCTGATGGGGCAGCAGGCGGGCATGCCGGATATAGAGTTCACCGATCAGCAGGTGCGCAGCGTCACGGTATGGAAGATCGAAGTGCGCCATCTCACCGCGAAGATCCACGCCAAGCCTGAGCCGCGGAACGCGCGGCGTCAAGCTGCCGGTGAGTGACACTGCCAAGTTGCCGGCCGTGGTTGCTGCCAATGGGCTGTTCCGCGGCGTCACTGTGCGCGGGTACCGTCACGCTGCGAGGGCACACGCAGCGTGACGGTACCCGGAAAGCATTGGAAAACAGGGATTTTCTTGATGCGTCACTGTGCGTGAGGGCGCGCACGGTGACGGTACCCTCGCACAGTGACGCAATAACCCACGCACGGTGACGGCGCACAGCCAAGGCACAGGCGCGGGATATGCGCGAATGGGCCGGTGAACCTCCGACAGCAGCCTTTACCTCGCGTCGAACGCGCGGCGGAGCCAGTCGAAGGCGAGCCGCGGCCAGATCTGCACGGCCGGCACGACGTTGTTGATGTCGCCCTCGCCCGGCGAACCGGCACGTGCGGTGTCCACGGTGGCGAGTGACAGTCCATGCCCGCCCTGCGGGAACAGGTGCGCCTCGACGCTGACGCCGGCGTCACGGCAGGCATGGATCATCAGCAGTGAATTCTCCACAGGAACGGCCTGATCGGTGATGGTGTGCCAGATGAACACCGGCGGCATGGTCGCGTCGACATGCTTCTCGATCGACAGCAGCTCCAGCAGCGACGCATCGTCTTTGCCGTCACCCAGCAGGTTGTCGAAACTGCCGCGGTGCGCGAACCGGCCAGACGTGATTACCGGATAGCACAACAGCAGCGCGTCCGGGCGCACGGCAGCCGGATCATATCCGGCGTCGCGCAGCTCGGCATCGCTGGAAACCGTCGTCAGGTTCGCGGCGAGATGACCACCGGCCGAAAACCCGATGGCCGCCACGCGCCCGGCATCCACATGCCATTCGTCGGCATGCCCGCGAATCATCGACATCGCCTCGGCCATCTCCAGCAACGCCACCGGGTACCGGCTTGGCACGCAGGAGTATTTCAGTACGAACGCCTGATATCCGGCCGCGAGGAATTGCAGCGCGACCGGTTCGGATTCGCGGTCGGATCCGATAGCGTACCCGCCGCCGGGAATGATCAGGATCGCCGGCCGGCGCCGGTCCGGGTCCATCTCCGGACTGTTGTCGATCACATAGCCGACGAGTTCGGCCCGCGAGCCGTCGATGCCGTCGATGACCTGGGTGAAATGCTGCATGGTCTCCCTTCCCTGTCGCCGCTCGGTCTGGCGCGAGCGAGGATTCGCCGCGTCCTCTACCAGCATGATACGCGCACGATACGCGGATGCGACTTATGCGGATTTGCAAATCGTGCTACGGTGACGGCTGTTTCAAAACCGCATGACATTCGTCGAATCGGCTCGCCCGATGCCAGTCATGCGGTTTTTCGTTGCCGTCGCAGGTCCGGACGTTAGGGACTTCTCGACGTGTACGCAGGGCCCGGCCGTGCGCGCCGCTCGCTCGACGGTGACGGGAAGAGTACAAGAGAGGTCATGTTGTCCGCGATCCAGACAACTTCGAAAGAAACAACCCTGCAAGAACACGCGGCCGCAGAACACGGCTCCGCACATGATACTCCCGCCGAATCCCCGAAATTCAGGCATCCGCACAAGGTGATGCTGGGACTGTACATCGGCGCGTTCCTGGGCATGCTGTCGGAAACGTCGATGAACATCGCGCTGCCCGATCTGATGGACGAGTTCTCCGTGCCATCCGGCACCGCCCAATGGATGGTCGTCGGCTATATGCTGGCCATCGGCGTGGCGCTGCCATGCGTCGGCTTCCTGCTCAAATGGGTCAAGGCCAAGACGCTGGTCATGGTGGCGTCAACTGACCGTTAGTTGCGCGCCGCCGAGGGCGTCCGAATGCAGCGTCCAGCGGATGGATGCTGCGCACTCCAGGAATCCCTCGTCGTGAGAGACGAGCAGCAGCGCGCCGGGGTATCCGGCCAGCGCGTGGGCCAGCGCCTGAATCGAATGCAGATCCAGATGGTTGGTCGGCTCGTCCATCACGATCAGATGCGGGTGATCTCGCAATCCCAAGCACAGCAGCAGCTTGCGCAATTCGCCCGGCGACGGGTTGCCACCGGCGAGGAGGCGGCTTGGGTCGACGTTGAGCTGCGCGAATGCCGACAATACATCACCGCGGTCGGTGGGCGTCAACGCCGTGAGCCGGCGCATCGCCTCCCGGGCATCCTGATCCGTCGTGTTCTGCGTGATCGTCAGCCGGGGGAGCGGGATGCCGGAATACTGCTCCCGCATCGCGATCGTGCGCAGCAGCGTGCGGACCAGCGTGGTCTTGCCGGTGCCGTTCGGCCCGCTGATG
>UMFY01047973.1_pt1 | contig 10323 bp, 4 predicted proteins | sample 1965121 | NCBI WGS metagenome assembly UMFY01 (sample SAMEA4836057, study PRJEB28245) | human gut metagenome | biome: gut microbiome; material: fecal sample | place: Denmark | collected 2008
TAGTTTGTGATGACGACAAGGAAATAGTTGAGGCAATTGAGATTTACCTGATGCAGGAGGGCTACGACGTGGAGAAGGCTTACGACGGCATACAGGCGGTTGAAATTATGAAGAATAAAAAAATAGACCTCATGATAATAGATGTCATGATGCCAAAGCTCGACGGAATAAGAGCCACTTTGCAGATACGAAAGGAAAGCAGGGTGCCGATAATCATTCTATCGGCAAAGACAGAGGATGCTGACAAGATTTTAGGCCTCAATGTGGGAGCTGATGATTATGTCACAAAGCCTTTTAATCCGCTTGAGCTTGTGGCAAGGGTAAAGTCACAGCTTCGCAGATATACCACTCTGTCAAGCAATGATGCAGCCGGAGACAAGGTTTATGAAGCCGGAGGCCTTTTGGTAAATGATGATTTAAAAAAGGTGACTGTGGATGGCGAGGAGGTAAAGCTCACACCGATTGAATACAATATACTGCTTTTACTCCTTAAAAATAAGGGAAAGGTCTACTCAATAAACGAAATATATGAGAGCATATGGAACGAGGAGGCGATAGGCGCCGACAATACAGTTGCTGTGCACATCAGACATATCAGGGAAAAAATAGAGATAAATCCTAAGGAGCCACGCTATCTGAAGGTGGTCTGGGGAGTAGGCTATAAGATAGAGGACAACAAATGAAGCAGTATACGATAGGAAAAAAAGCAGCGGTCATAGTCTTACATCAGCTATGCATGATACTTATGGTAACAGGAGTGTTTGCCACAGGCTATGCATTCAGGCACGATGCGCATGAAAATATTGATATATATACACTAATATCTCTTGCGGGCCTGGTAGGCAGCTTTGTGAGCCTTGCATATATGGCAAACGTGGCCGGCAGAAAATCAGAGGATGATTACACAATATACTATTTACCGATTGACAAGGTATACTCTGATGTGATGCTGGTGATATTTACACTGCTCATGGTATTTATGGGAAAAGTGATTTCAGGCGTAAAAAACCAGCATTTTGACTATGCATCACTCATTATGACGGCCGGCACATTTACTTTTTTGTTTGATCTGGCTTTTATTATTTTATACCAGAGCATTGTAAGGAAGATAAAAGGCAATATACTTTGCACACACAGCCTGATGTACAAGGGCTATGAGCTTTTGAAAAGAGTTATTGAGAAAAAGGATATCCACACACAAAAAACCAAAGAGATAATGCGCATACAGGAGGCACTTGAAGCTATCTCGGAAGGAGCGCTTGACACTACACTCAATGTCAATGAGTTTCATGGGCAGCAGAAAAAGGTGGCGGAGGCTGTCAACCATATACGCCAGGGTCTTATGAGCTCGGTGAATGAGAGTCTTAAGAATGAAAAATTAAAGGCAGACTTAATAACAAACGTATCACACGATATAAAGACACCTCTGACATCAATAGTCAACTATGTTGACCTGCTTAAGAGGGAAAATCTGGAAAATGAAAATGCCAAATACTATATACATGTGCTGGAGGAAAAGTCACAGCGCTTAAAGCAGCTTACAGAGGATTTGGTAGAGACATCAAAGATTACCTCGGGAAATGTGAAGCTCAATATGCAAAAGCTTGATCTGGTTGAGCTTTTATACCAGACCGGAGGTGAATTCAATGAGCGCTTTGAGTCGAGAAATCTGACAATAGTTACAAAAATTCCATCAGAACAGATATTTATCTATGCGGATGGGCGTCAGCTTTACCGCTCTATTGAAAATCTGTATACTAATGCCGCAAAATATGCACTGGAAAATACCAGAGTATATGTAGAGCTTGAAAAGGCAGATAAAAAGGCAGTTTTTACAATAAAGAATGTGTCTAAGAACGAGCTTGACATAGTAAGCAACGGAAATGTAGACCTGACAGAGCGTTTTGTGAGGGGAGAGAGGTCGAGAACCACTGAAGGAAGTGGACTTGGACTTTCGATTGCAAAGAATCTGACCCATTTGATGGGAGGAAAATTCGAAATTAAGGTAGATGGTGATTTATTTATTGCCACAATTACCTATAATATTATATAATAGTAAATAAAAGAATTTTGAAATACACATACGGAGGTAGAATAAGTGAAATTATATGAAAATGGTGCTTACCTTTTAAACGGTAAGGAAGTAATAATTGATGGACCAGAGGCTCAGGCAGCTGTCAAAAGCAAGACCGGCATGGACATCGATAAACAGACAGCTAAGCAGGAGACAATTGCTTACGGTATTTTAAAGGAGCACAATACATCTGGCAATATGGACAAGCTTCAGATTAAGTTTGATAAGCTTACATCGCATGATATCACATTTGTAGGTATCATCCAGACAGCACGAGCTTCAGGACTTGAGAAATTCCCTATCCCGTATGTACTTACAAACTGTCACAACAGCCTTTGTGCAGTTGGTGGAACAATCAATGAGGATGACCACATGTTTGGTCTCACATGTGCAAAGAAGTACGGCGGAATCTATGTACCACCTCATCAGGCAGTTATCCATCAGTTTGCACGAGAGATGCTTGCCGGCGGCGGAAAAATGATACTTGGTTCTGATTCACATACACGTTATGGTGCACTTGGTACTATGGCAGTCGGCGAGGGTGGACCTGAGCTTGTTAAGCAGCTTCTTGAACAGACATATGATATTGATATGCCTGAGGTAGTAGGCATTTACCTGACAGGAGAGCCAATCAAGGGCGTTGGACCACAGGATGTCGCACTTGCAATTATCGGAGAGGTATTCGGAAACGGCTTCGTAAAGAACAAAGTTATGGAGTTTGTAGGACCGGGTGTGTCTAATCTGAGCGTTGACTTCCGTATAGGTGTCGATGTTATGACAACAGAGACTACATGTCTTTCTTCTATCTGGAGAACAGATGACCAGGTTAAGGAATTCTTTGAGATTCACGGTAGGGCTGAGGACCACAAGGAGCTTAATCCGGGTGAGGTGGCTTACTACGACAGATTTATTGAGATTGATTTAAGCCAGATCCGCCCAATGATAGCTATGCCATTCCACCCAAGCAATACCTATACTATCGATGAGCTCAATGCAAACCTCATGGATATTCTCGATGACTGTGAGAAGAGAGCTGAGGTAAGCTTTGACGGCAAGGTGAAGCTTGATTTAAAGAGTAAGGTAAGAGACGGAAAACTGTATGTAGACCAGGGAATCATCGCAGGCTGTGCAGGCGGTGGATTTGAGAATATCTGCGATGCGGCTGACATATTAAACGGACATTCAATCGGAGCAGACGAGTTTACACTGAGTGTTTACCCGGCATCTACTCCAATATACATGGAGCTTGTGAAAAACGGAGCTGTAGCAAAGCTTCTTGAGACAGGTGCAATCGTAAAGACTGCTTTCTGCGGACCTTGCTTTGGTGCAGGAGATACACCTGCCAACAACGCATTCTCTATCCGTCATTCAACAAGAAACTTCCCTAACAGAGAGGGTTCTAAGGTACAGAACGGACAGATCAGCTCAGTGGCACTCATGGATGCACGTTCAATCGCTGCAACAGCAGCAAACAAGGGCTTCCTTACATCAGCAGCGGATATTGATGTCAACTTTACAAAGCCAAAATATTTCTTTGACAAGACTATATATGAGAACCGTGTATTTGACAGCCATGGAGTGGCAGATCCTTCAGTTGAAATCCAGTTCGGACCAAACATCAAGGACTGGCCGGCAATGAGCGCGCTTCCTGAGAATATGCTCCTTAAGGTGGTTTCAGAGATTCATGATCCTGTTACTACAACAGATGAGCTCATTCCTTCAGGAGAGACATCTTCATATCGTTCAAACCCTCTTGGACTTGCAGAGTTCGCACTTTCAAGAAAGGATCCTGAGTATGTAGGCAGAGCAAAGGAAATCCAGAAGGCCCAGAAGGCTATAGAGAGTGGTGAGTGCGCAGGAAAGGCTGTTCCTGAGGTTGCTGAAATCATGGGAGTAGTAAAGAAAAAATTCCCTGAGGCAAGCCATGAGAATATGGGCTTCGGAAGCACAATTTTTGCTGTTAAGCCGGGTGACGGCTCAGCAAGAGAGCAGGCTGCCAGCTGCCAGAAGGTACTCGGAGGCTGGGCAAATATCGCAAACGAGTATGCCACAAAGAGATACCGTTCAAACCTTATCAACTGGGGAATGCTTCCATTCATCATCGATGAGGGAGAGCTTCCGTTCCACAACCTCGACTATATCTTCCTTCCGGGAATCAAGAAGGAAATCGAGGATGCAAAGACGGAGTTTGAGGCATATGTTGTCAAGGATGGTGAATTAAAGCCATTTACACTGAAGATGGGTGAGCTCACAGATGATGAAAGAGAGATAATATTAAAGGGATGTCTCATCAACTATAATCGTAAATAAGGAGAGTTTAATCCGATGGAAGAAACCGGAAAAGCTGGTAAAAAATCAAACATTGAGATAAATGCAGATAAGGGTGCGAAGCAGAATTCGCACCCGGGGCGTGAGGAATGGCCACATCTGATCAGAATAGGTGTCATGGTATTTGTCACGTTTGCAGTCAGTATACTGTTTTTCTTTGCACTGTACAGATTTGAGGGCTTTGCAGGCATATGGAGCAAGCTGCTTGCGGCAGCAATGCCTATTATAATGGGACTTGTGCTTGCATACCTGATGAATCCTGTCATGCTGTGGCTGGAAAGATGCTTTAAAAAGCTTCTTTCCAAAAAGATGAAAAGCGAAAGCAAGCTGCGAAAGGTTTCAAGAGCTCTTGCAATCACAGGCTCGGTTATTATTCTGGTAGCGATTATTTCGCTCCTCATTGCGGCTATTGTGCCTTCTGTCATAGCAAGTATATCAGGACTTATGAAGACACTGCCAAATGATGTTGCGGCATTCATCAACATGATAAAGAACGGCAATTTCGGGGACAGCAAAATTGCTGAGCTCGCGAGCACAGGTTTACAGAATGCAACCGACTACATTGAGGATTATGCCACAGAAAAGCTGATTCCTGAGGCACAGAAGTATGTTGCACAGATTACAACCGGTGTGATTTCGGTAGTCAGAGGCTTATTTAATTTTATTATCGGAATAATCGTGATGGTCTATGTGATGAGTATTCAGGAGACTCTCGCAGGACAGAGCAAAAAGATAATATATGCTGTCTGCAAGCCAAAGACAGGCAATATCATCATTGAGACGATCAGAAAGACAAATGAGATTTTTGGAGGCTTCATAAGCGGTAAGATTATAGATTCACTGATTATAGGTGTGATTGCATATTTCGGATGTCTGATTTTAAGGATTCCATCATCGGTGCTCGTTGCAGTGATTATCGGCGTCACAAATGTGATTCCGGTATTCGGACCGTTTATCGGTGCAATTCCATCGTTACTCATAGTAGTAATTCAGAGTCCGTGGCATGCGCTTTATCTTCTGATATTTATTGTCGTGCTGCAGCAGGTGGATGGCAATATAATAGGACCTAAGATACTTGGCTCATCTACCGGTCTTTCGACCTTCTGGGTTATGTTTGCCATACTAATCGGCGGAGGAATGTTTGGTTTTCTTGGAATGTTACTTGGTGTTCCAACCTTTGCTGTGATATACTATATTGTGAAAAGAGTTGTTAATTATGCTCTCAGGAAAAAGAAGCTTCCTGAGGACACAAGGGATTATACAAAGACAACAGGCGTAGATACCAAAAATAATAAGCTTAAATACGAGTAGGTGAAATAAGTGGATAAATACGAATACAATCTCAAGCTGGATCAGATAAAAGCCCTAAGCGCCGAGGAGGGCTATATGAGCGCAGCAGAGATTGCGGATAGCATAAATTGGAACAAAATTAAAAATGTAAATACACTCGTTAAAATCGGCGAAATCTACGAGAAGGCCGAAAGATACCAGGATGCAAGGGACATACTTTTAATGGCCTATGACCGTTCACCAATCGGCAGGATGATTATATACAGACTGGCTGAGGTCGCCATCAAGATGGGTGATTATGATGCTGCTACAGAGTATTATGATGAGTTTGTTGAGATAGCGCCTCATGATGATATGAAGTATGTATTAAGATATGCCATCAAAAAAGGGCAGGGAGCTTCATTTGATGAGCTTATCACTATTCTTGAAGAGTACAAGGATGAAGAATACACTGAGGAGTGGGCATATGAGCTTGCATATCTATACCACAAGGCCGGAAAAGCCGATAAGTGTATAGATGCCTGCGATGAGCTCATTCTGTGGTTCGGAGACGGACCATATGTGGAGCGCGCGCTGGAGCTTAAGATGCTTTATCAGCCACTTACCAAGGCTCAGGAGGAAAAGTACAGACGATTCAAGGCAGAGAAGGAAAAGCCGGCTAAGATAAAGGATGAGGATGAGGTCACAGAGATAGGTGCCATGGAGATGGTAAAGGGCGGAGAGATAGTGCATGATGACGTAACTATTCCGCAGATTACTGTAAATCAGGAGAAGTTCAATACTGTAAATTTACAGCAGGAGATTGCCAAGGGTATGCAGCAGATCATGGAGGCCAAGGGCAAGAATGAAGTTGCTGATACGATGGATACCATCAAAAAGATAGTTGAGGATATTCCTTATCTCAAGCTCGAAAAGGAGCAGGAAGAGTATGTACAGCAGCCGGAAGAGACAGAGCATATCGCTACAGATGAAGAGATAGATGGTTCACTTAAGTTGAATTTCAAGGAGCTTTTGGGTGAAGACGCTGACGGACAGATGTCTATGGTCATGAGTGAAAAGACTCAGCTTGAGCATCAGATTACAGGACAGATGTCTATACAGGATGTGCTTGAAGAATGGGAAAAGACCAGACATGCGGCTGAAATTGCCCTTAAAGAGGCTGAGCAGCAGAAGCTTGAGTCAGCTAAGGCAAGAGCACTTCAGGAGGCAGGAGACATCATGGAGAGACTAAATGATGTCATTCCAAAGCTGGATGCAGGTGTCACTCCGAAGGAACTTCTTGAGGAGGAGTATTTGAAGGTGCCGGTTGATATTATAGAGCAGAAAGCTGCCGTGAAGGAGCCTGAAGAAGAGCAGAAACCGGATATGCAGGAGCTTTATGCAGAGGAGACTGTGGATGAAGTACAGGAGCCGCAGGAAGCACCGGAAGAGGCTATAGACGAAGCACAGGAGCCGCAGGAAGCACCGGAAGAAGCTATAGACGAAGTACAGGAGTCACAGGAAGCACCGGAGGATACTATAGACGAAGTACAGGAGTCACAGGAAGCACCGGAAGAAGCTATAGAAGAAGTGCAGGAGTCACGGGAAGTACCTGAAGATGCTGCAGATGAAGTCAAGGAACCGGTTGGAGAGCCGGAGGATATAATTATGGCAGAGGAGTCTGAGAAAGACGAGATACTCATGCAGCCGACTACCATGATGCCTGAAATAACAGATGATATGTTAAATGTCGATGATGATACATCAGATGATGAGACTTCACAGGAGAAAGAAAACGTTTCTGAGAAGAGAGATTTTGATCATGTGACATCATTTATCGAGCAGGAAATAGCCAAGATGACAGCAAAAAATCCGGGACTGGAGAAGAAGCTGGATATGGCTAAGACAAGAAAAATGCCGGATATTTCATTGCCGGAGGATTTAGACAGCGAAGAAGATGACTCGAAATTGAAAGAAACAAAACATATAAAAGAGCTTACAAGCGAACAGAAAGCTATATTTTCATATTTCATACCGGTAAAGGGTATGGAGGATCAGATCTGCAAGGCATATAATGCAGTGCTTGATCATTTCAACAGGAAAGAAAACGCATCCACAGGCAACCTCATTATACAGGGAGAGCAGGGTTGCGGAAAGACAATGCTTGCTACAAGCTTTATAAAGGTATTACAAAAAGATGGTGAACAGCTTACAGGAAAGATGGGCAAGATTGATGCTGCCGCACTCAATAAAAAGGATGTGCAGCAGGTAGTCAGAAAGATAACAGGAGGCTGTCTCATCATAGAAAGAGCCGGTGATATCGACCGCAGCATAGCTGCCCAGCTATCATTTTTGATGGAGCATGATATTACAGGAACACTCTATATACTTGAGGATACATCAAAGGGTATAAAGAAGGCTCTCTCAATGGATGAGGGCTTTGCATCCAAGTTCACGGAAAAGATATCGGTCCCTATTTTTACAAATGATGAACTCGTATTGTTTGCCAAATCGTACTCTGCAGAGCTTGGGTACAAGATAGATGAGATGGCTATTCTGGCATTGCATAACAGAATCAGCAATATTGAGAGGATAGACCAGGCTACCACTCTGACAGAGGTCAAGGATATAATTGACGAGGCCATAGACAGGGAGGCTCACAGCGGACTTAAGAAGGCTATAAGTATTCTGACAGCCAGGCGATATACAGATGATGACCGAATTGTACTCAAAGAGGATCATTTCAGGGAAAAATAAATACTTATGGGGGGTATATATATGTGTAATTTTACAGCAATGGATTGTTACCTGTTCGGTCAGGCAACACACTATGATATCTACAAGAAGATGGGTGCTCACTTAGCTGAGCGCAAAGGAAAAAAAGGAGTGTGCTTTGACGTCTGGGCGCCACATGCGAGGGAAGTATACGTGTTTGGTGAGTTTAACGACTGGAATGAGACCAGTCATGAGATGAAGCGTGTAGAGCCGGAAACCATGGGAGTGTATGAGCTTTTTGTACCGGGAGCGCAAAAGGGTCAGATGTATAAGTTTATTATAGTCACTGAACAGGGGGATAAGCTGTACAAGGCGGATCCATACGCAAACTACGCAGAGCTTCGTCCGGGAACAGCGTCAATCATCACAGATATCGAGCATTTCACATGGACTGACAAAGAGTGGATGGATAAGAGAGCAGCAAAGTCAGATGCTGATGTATATTCTTCACCTATGGCTATATATGAGTGCCATCCGGGCTCATGGATGAGACATCCGGGCAGGGATGATGAGGGCTTTTATACATACAGGGAGCTTGCAAAATCACTCATATCCTATGTAAAAACTATGGGATATACACATATTGAGCTTATGGGTATTTCAGAGTATCCGTTTGATGGCTCATGGGGATATCAGGTGACAGGCTACTATGCACCTACATCGAGGTATGGAAAGCCTGAGGATTTTGCATACTTTGTTGATCAGTGCCATAAAAATAATATCGGAGTAATCCTCGACTGGGTACCTGCACATTTCCCAAAGGATGCGCATGGACTTGCCAATTTCGACGGAACAGCCACATATGAGTATGCAGACCCAAGAAAGGGAGAGCATCCTGACTGGGGCACAAAGATATTTGACTACGGTAAGAATGAAGTAAAGAACTTCCTTATCGGAAGTGCACTTATGTGGATAGAAAATTACCACGTAGACGGACTCCGTGTGGATGCAGTGGCGTCAATGCTTTATCTTGACTATGGAAAGAGCGACGGACAGTGGGTGCCAAACAAGTTCGGAGGCAATAAGAACCTAGAGGCAGTAGAGTTTTTCAAGCATATCAATACACTCATACTTGGAAGAAATCACGGAACTGTAATGATAGCCGAAGAGTCTACCGCATGGCCAAAGGTAACAGGCAAGGTAGAGGAAGACGGACTGAACTTCAGCTACAAGTGGAACATGGGATGGATGCATGACTTCCTTGATTATATGAAGCTGGATCCATATTTCCGTAAAAATAACCACAACAAGATGACATTTGCGATGAGCTATAATGAGAGTGAGAAATATATTCTGGTACTGTCACATGATGAGGTGGTACATCTGAAGTGTTCTATGCTCAACAAAATGCCGGGCTTAGAAGGGGATAAATTCAAGAACCTCATGGCAGGATATGCATTTATGATGGGACACTGTGGAAAGAAGCTTCTTTTCATGGGACAGGAGTTTGCACAGAAGCAGGAGTGGAGTGAGGAAAGAGAACTCGACTGGTATCTGCTTGAGAATCCGGAGCATAAAAAGATCCAGAACTGGGTAAAGGAGCTGCTTCACCTCTATAGGAGAAACCGCTGTCTGTATGAGCTGGATTCAAGCTGGGAAGGCTTTGAATGGATAAATGCAAACGATGCAGACAGAAGCATCTTCAGCTTTATCAGAAAGAGTAAGGATGGCAAGAATAATATGCTCTTTGTCATCAATTTCACACCGGTAGAGAGACCTGATTACAGAGTCGGAGTGCCAAAGCACAAGACATATCAGCTTGTTTTAGATAGTGAGGATCCTAAGTTTACAGGCAAAACGGTACAAGAGCCTGTAAAGAAGGCTGCAAAGGGCAGAGGCAAGGCAGCAAAACAGTCATATAAGAAGCTGGACTATAA
>UMFY01060016.1_pt1 | contig 10236 bp, 8 predicted proteins | sample 1965121 | NCBI WGS metagenome assembly UMFY01 (sample SAMEA4836057, study PRJEB28245) | human gut metagenome | biome: gut microbiome; material: fecal sample | place: Denmark | collected 2008
CCGCCGCACCGGCAGACGCCGACACGCAGGATGCCGTCGAGAACGATTCCGCAGCCGAGACCGAGCCGGAAGGCGACGCCGAATCCGCAGACGCTTCGCAGAACAACTGAAACCATAGAAAGGGAATGGATAATGACCGACATCACGCCATTGAGCGGTGATGAACTGAACAAGCTCGTCGACGATTTCGAAGCAAGCGAGCACAATCGCATGGCCATGAACGCCGTCACGGCGGCTGGCATCGACAAGGTGGCGCGCAACTACGATCGCGCCCGTCTGATGCAGCGTCGTTTCTCCACCGTCGTGGACAACGGCACCGTCACCCATCAGGACCGTTCCGGCCGTTGCTGGCTGTTCAGCTCGCTGAACGTGGCCCGTTTCGTAGCCAAGCAGAACATGGGTCTCAAGGAGTTCGAGTTCTCCCAGAACTACGCCATGTACTACGACAAGCTCGAACGCGTCAACTACTTCCTGAAGGACGTGGCCAAGCTGGTGCGTGCCGGTGAGCCTGCCGATTCGCGTCTGATGCAGCATCTGCTGTCCGACGTGATGGGCGACGGCGGCCAGTGGACCATGGCCATGAACGTGTACAAGAAGTATGGCGCGGTGCCGAAGGACCTGTTCCCGGAGACCGAATCCTCCAAGAACACCGGTGAGATGAACGTGCAGCTGCGCCGCATGCTGCACACCGCGGTTGCGCATATGTACGCTGATCCGTCCGCGATCGATGCGATCATCGCCGATGCGGTCGCCGCCGGTCACCGTATTCTGACGATTCACTTGGGCGAGCCGCCGAAGAGCTTCGATTGGGAGTGGACCGACAAGGATGGCGAGTTCCACCGCGATGGCGAGATCACGCCTGTCGAGTTCTGGAAGAAGTATGTGGGTTCCGCCGATTTGGAAAGCTATGTCTGCCTGGTGGACGATCCGCGTCAGGAGCACGTCAAGGGCAAGAAGATCGGCATCGAGCATCTGGGCAACGTGGCCGGGGGAGACCCGACCGAGTACCTCAACGTGCCGAACCAGTTCATGAAGGACTGCGTGCGTCAGATTCTTCAGGAACAGGGCATTCCGGTATGGTTCGGCGCTGACTGCCATCCGATGATGGACCGTGAGAACGGCGCGTGGGCCACCGACCTGTTCGAGTATGGCCGCGTGTATGGCGTCGATTTCGATCTGGACAAGGAACAGCGTGTCCGTTTCGGCGATTCCGCGATGAATCACGCGATGGCGTTCGTCGGTGTGGATGTGGATGAGGATGGCCACACCACCCGCCGTTGGCGTGTGGAGAACTCGTGGGGAGACAAGATCGCCGACAAGGGCTACTTCACCATGAGCGACGACTGGTTCACCGAATACGTCTACGAGGTCGCCGTCCCCAAGGCCCTCCTTCCCGCTGAATACCTCAAGGCCCTAGAAGAACCCGCCACCATGCTCCCCGCGTGGGATCCGATGGGCGCATTGGCCAAATAGCGCGCGGAGCGCGCGCTGGCCAATACGCGCCGAGCGAATAGCGGAAGCCCGGTGGGCTTCCGCCGCGAGGGAAAACGCCGACAGGCGTTTTCGAGGCTGCAGGCCTCATCGCCTCAGCCCGGCAGGCCCCATGACGCACGTTTCCCCCAAAAAAAGACCCAACCCGGACTCTCCGTCCGCGTTGGGTCTTTCCTATATCGCTTTCTTCGTCCCACATCGCCCCCCACCCATTCCACCATGCAGTCGCCCATCCCCATATTCCGTCCCCATCCGTTAAGGTAACGACGGTGGCGCTATCGCGCTACGCAAGCATAATGATGCAGGGGAGGAACAGAAGCGATGGCAGGTCTTCGCGGTCCGGATAGTTCGAAGGATGCACAGCTGTTGGATGAGCGCGCCGTGTTTCCGGAGACCGTGGATGTCAATATTCGTCAGCTTGACCCGATTCCCGCTCCCCGATATTTTCTTAAGGAACTTCCGCTCACGAACGAGATGAGCGATCTGGTGTTGAAGTCCCGTCAGGAGATTCGTGACGTGCTGCATGGCCGTGACGATCGTCTGCTGGCCATCGTCGGCCCGTGTTCGATTCATGATCCGAAGGCTGCGCACGAGTATGCGGAGAGGCTTGCCGCCGTCAAGAAGGAGCTTGATGATCGTCTGGTCATCGTCATGCGCGTGTATTTCGAGAAGCCGCGCACCACGATCGGTTGGAAGGGTCTGATCAACGATCCTGATCTTGACGGCCAGTTCAATATTCGCAAGGGCATGTTCATGGCTCGCAAGGTGCTTACCGACGTGCTGGGGCTCGGCTTGCCCGCCGCTACGGAATGGCTTGATCCGATTACCCCGCAGTATATTTGCGATCTGATCAGCTGGGGCGCGATCGGCGCGCGTAATACGGAAAGCCAGGTGCACCGCGAGCTGGCGTCCGGCATGTCCATGCCGATCGGTTTCAAGAACGCTACGGATGGTTCCATCAAGCCGGCGGCCGATTCGTGTTTCGCGGCCGCTTTCGAGCATCATTTCCTCTCCATCAATCTGGATGGTCGTGTGATTTCCGCGGAGACCAAGGGCAATCCCGACTGCCATCTGGTGCTGCGTGGTTCCTCGCATGGTCCGAACTACGATGCCGCTTCCGTGGCCCAAGCGTTGGCGGATCTCAAGGCTTCCAAGGCTTCCGGACCAAGCGAGCATGGTCTGATCATCGATGCCGCGCACGGCAACTGCGGCAAGAACGAGGTGCGCGAGGCCGAAGTGGTCGAAGAAATCGCCGCACGCGTCGCGGCCGGCGAACAGGGCATTCTCGGCATCATGATGGAAAGCTTCCTCAAGGCGGGCAATCAGAAGCCCGCGCCGCTCGACCAGCTGGAATACGGCAAGTCGATCACCGACGCATGCGTGCCGTGGGATCGTACCGAGCAGCTGCTGCACACGCTTGCCGACGCGGTCGACGCGCGTCGCAAGCTTGGCTGATGTTTCTGCACCATCGTTGCTATCCTTGGGAAAGGAAGCGACAAGGAGAGCGAGATCATGCAGCAGCAGCTGAACACGCCTGAGGATTTACGTGCCATTAGGCAGGCCATGGATGAGGGCAAGAATCCGCTGGTGGAGACCGACGTGCCGCGCTGGGAGGACCAGGTGGGCATCAGCCGCATCGTGAACCGCCGCGTGCTGGAATTCGAAGTGTTGCCCACGCCGGCGCAGGTGCTGGGCGACCTGCCGTTGAGCGAGCAGGCGCAGGAGATCGTCGCCTATTCGCGTGATGAGATTCGTGCCTGCCTGTACGGTCAGGACGATCGCCTGCTGGTGGTTGTCGGTCCGTGTTCCGTTCACGATCCGAAGGCCGCGCTCGATTACGCGCGTCGCCTGTCCGCGTTGAAAGGCGAGTTGGATGGCGAGCTGCTGATCGTCATGCGCGTGTATTTCGAGAAGCCGCGCACCACGGTCGGTTGGAAGGGTCTGATCAACGATCCGGATATCGACGGCAGCTGCAATATCAGGAAGGGCTTGCTGTTGGCCCGCCGCACGCTGCTTGGCGTGCTTGACGAGGGTTTGGCGGCGGCCACGGAGTTTTTGGAGCCGACCAGTCCGCAGTATATTTCCGACGCGATTAGCTGGGGTGCGATCGGCGCGCGCAATACGGAAAGCCAGGTGCACCGGCAGTTGGCGTCCGGCCTGTCCATGCCGATCGGCTTCAAGAACGCCACGGACGGTTCCATCAAGGCTCCGGCCGATTCCTGCTTCGCTTCCGCACAACAGCACACGTTCTTCGGCATCGACCATCTCGGCCGCGCCGCCGTGGTCAAAACGCTCGGCAATCCCGACTGCCATGTGGTGTTGCGTGGTTCCTCGCACGGCCCGAATTACGATGCCGCTTCGGTGGCCAAGGCCATGGACACCATCCGCGCCGAAATGCCGGCCGATTCCGCTGCGGCACATGGGCTGATCGTCGACTGCTCGCATGGCAACTCCGGCAAGGACGAGCATCGTCAGGCGCAGGTGGTGCGTGACATCGCGGGCCGTATCGCCAAAGGCGAGCAGGGCATCACCGGCATCATGATGGAAAGCTTCATCGAAGGCGGCAACCAGAAGGCCGCGCCGCTCGACCAGCTCGTCTACGGCAAGTCCATCACCGACAAATGTCTGAGCTGGAACACCACGGAACAGCTGCTACGCGAGCTTGCCCATGCGGTGGCCGTGCGCCGCTGGAAGTGACCGATTCGATTCACTATCCGCGCGATTGCAGAAAATTCGGGAAACGCGAATCGCAATCGCGTAAAACAACACTCAAGACAGCACGTAAGACAGGGAGGGTGCAATGACCGCAATCGCCATCATCGGCGCCATGGATGAGGAAGTCGCCAATATCGCAACGGCACTGAGCAACGTCACCGTCACCGAGGAAGCCGGCGTCAAGGTGACGCGCGGCACCCTCGAAACCAACAAGGGCACCGCCGTCAACGTCGCCGCGACCGTCGGCGGCATGGGCACCGTCAACATCGCCGCCACCACGCAGCATCTGATCGACGCTGACCAGCCGGACGCCGTGATCTTCTCCGGCATCGCGGGCAATCTCAACACGAATCTGCACATCAACGACGTGGTGCTCGGCGGCACCCTGCGCTATCTCGACACCGACATGCGATTGGTGGGCCAATTCAAGCCCGGCACCGCCGACCGGCCCATCGAGGAATACCATAGCGACGACCGTCTGCTCGAACTGGCCGACCAGGCGCTGAACGACTTGAACATTCACCATATCGTCGGCATCATCGCCACCGGCAACTATTTCGTCGATGATCCGCAGAAGGTCGAGCAGGTGATCCGTGAGACCGGCGCGGACGCGGTGGAAATGGAAGGCGCCGCCGTCGCGCATGTCGCCGCCCGCAACGACGTTCCCGCATTGGTGATTCGCGCGCTGAGCGACAACGCGGACACCGACTACGAGGATTTCAAAACGTTCGACATTTCCGAATACGCGGACACCGCCGCGAAACTGACGGTGAACATCGCCAAACGCATGTAGCGTTCATGTGGCGTTGCGAAACGCCTAACGTTGCGAAAAGCCGTTTCCACATCCCGTTTGCCGCATGACCCGTCATCATGCATCGTCATATCGGCAAACGGGACGTCTCATATTCCGATATGCTGCGTTTCGGAAGATGAACGGCAGGAAAACTTCCGGTGGCGTGAGAGAATCGCATACGCGAAAGCCTCTCCGAAACCGCTAGTCTTAAGGAAGAACTGAGGATTATCGGAAGGTGAACGCATGACGTTGGAGCAGATGCTGGCAACGCCGTCGGTGGTTGCGGCATTGGTGGTCGTGGCCGTGGTCGTGTTCGTCGTGGCGTTCCTGCTTGGCCACAGACGAGGCTTCCAGGATGTGCAGGACGGCGTCGACCCCAATGATCCGAGCCTGTTCGGAGCTGCGAAGAACACGTCCCTGTTCGGCCCCCGCGTTCCCGTGCAGTCCACGGAACGCCAGCTGGTGGCCGTCATGCCCGAAGCTTTGGTGGTCGTAGACTCGCTGGCCACGGTCCAATACGCATCCCCGGCCGTGCGGCGCTTCGGCATCATCCACGACCAGGCGATGGCGCTCGCGGAAATCCGCGACATCGTGAAACTGGTCTCCACAGACAGCGTGGTGCGCGAACGCGAACTGACCATCCCCCTGCACGGCCGCACGCGAACGGGCGTGGTGAACACGAACGGCAAAGGCGTCGAAGCCGGCAAGCCGCTGCCCGAAGACACGCTCTACCTGCACGTGCGCGTCGGACAGATCGCCGACAACCTATTTGCGATTTTCATTTCCGACATGAGCGAGCAACGCCGTTTCGAAATCATGCGGCGCGATTTCGTCACCAACGTCTCGCACGAACTGAAAACCCCGGCAGGCGCGATTTCTCTGCTCGCCGAAACGATCGGCGACGCGGCCGACGATCCGGACGCGGTGAAATACTTCTCCGGCCGAATCTCCAAGGAATCCGAACGATTGACGGAACTGGTCCACCGTCTGATCGACCTGCAGAAAGCGCAAAGCGCGGCAGCGATGCTCAACGCGGAACGGCTGTCCGTGCTGTCCGTGGCACGCGAGGCGCTCGCCGAAAACCAGGTCAAGGCCGAATCGAAGCACATCAGCCTGGTCCTGTCCGTGAACGGCCGGCAGGTGCTGGTGCATGCGAACGCCGAGGAACTGGCCAAGGAAGCCGAACAGAACCTGGACGTGTTCGTGGTCGCTGACCATGAGACCATCAAAACTGCGGTGAAGAACCTGGTGGAGAACGCCATCAACTATTCGCCGGAACATACCACGGTGGCCGTCGGCATCGGCATCGAATCCGGCAAGGTGGCGATTCGCGTCGTGGACCAGGGCATCGGCATCCCCGCGGCGTCGCTCAGCAGAATTTTCGAGCGATTCTACCGCGTCGATCCGGCGCGCTCCCGTGAAACCGGCGGCACCGGCCTGGGATTGGCCATCACCAAGCATTGCGTCGAGGATTGCGGCGGCACCATCTCCGTATGGTCGCGTGAGGGGGAGGGATCCACCTTCACCATCACGATGCCGCAGGCTTCGGGCGCTGCGGAACCCGACCATCCGGCGGATTCGGCGAATGATAACACCCGTGAAAAGAAACAGTCCGGCCACTCCACCACAACAGAGAATGAGGAGAACCACTGATGACGCGAATTCTGATCGTCGAGGACGAAGAGTCGTACCGTGAGCCGCTGGTCTACCAGCTCACCCGTGAAGGGTACGACGTGTCCGCCGCGGCCACCGGTGAAGAAGGATTGGAACTGTTCACCAAGGGTGGTATCGATCTGGTGCTGCTCGATCTGATGCTGCCCGGTCTTGACGGCACCGCGCTGTGCCGTCGGATCCGCGAGCAAAGCCGTGTGCCGATCATCATGCTGACCGCGAAAAGCGCGGAAATCGACAAGGTCGTCGGCCTTGAAATCGGCGCGGACGACTACATCACCAAACCGTATTCCTTCCGTGAGCTGCTGGCACGCATCCGCGCGGTGCTGCGCCGCAACCAGATGGTCGCCGAATCCGGAGAAGCCGCCGACGACGATATTCCGCTCGTATGCGGTGACATTTCCATGAGAATCGGCCAGCATGAGGTGACGGTCCGCGGCGAGAACGTGTTCTTCCCGCTGAAGGAATTCGAACTGCTGGAATACCTCATGCAGAACAAGGGCCGCGTGATGACCCGCCACCAGCTGATCGACCGCATCTGGGGCTCCGACTATGTCGGCGACACCAAGACGCTGGACGTGCATGTCAAGCGCGTGCGCGCCAAAATCGAGGAGGACCCGGGCCATCCCAAGTATCTGACCACCGTGCGCGGCCTCGGATACAAGATCGATACGCCAAGCGAATGATGATGAAAGGCTTGGTATAGCGCGCATTCGCATCGTGCTTGCAAAGAACGGTGAACGGAAGGAACGTCGAACGGCGAAGGTGTCGTAGACTGTTCATCTTCCGTTCACCGTTTTTGGTTTGGGGCGAGTGAAACGCCCAATAGGCTGGAGATTGTCATGAAGAACGATGGCGACAACAGAAAATCGAAAAATCAGAAACACACGCCATCTGAATGTTGACAGAGGGAAAAGAATAATGCGTAACTCCATTCTCGTACGCTCCATCGCCGCTGTGTCCGGCATTGTGATGCTGGCTTCCGTCGCGGCTTGCGGTGACAACACCACCGCTTCCACCGATTCTTCGGCCAAGTCCGATACCAAGACCGAAACCGTTTCCGGCAACTTCTCCGGCGCTGGCGCTTCTTCCCAGCAGGCCGCCGTCGAAGCTTGGATCGCCGGCTTCCAGGGCACCAACCCGGACGCCAAGGTCGCTTACAACCCGTCCGGTTCCGGCGCTGGCGTGTCCACCTTCCTGACCGGTGCAACCGCATGGGCCGGCTCCGACGCCTCCCTCGCCGATAACGAGGTCGAGCAGTCCAAGAGCGTGTGCGCTTCCGGCACCGCCTTCGACATCCCGGTCTACATTTCCCCGATCGCCGTCGTCTTCAACCTGCAGGGCGTGTCCGGCAAGGGCAAGACCCTGAACATGGACGCCGAGACCATCGCCAAGATCTTCGACGGCAAGATCACCAAGTGGAACGATGACGCCATCAAGAAGCAGAACCCGAAGGTCGATCTGCCTGACCTCGACATCACCGTGGTGCACCGTTCCGACAAGTCCGGCACCACCAAGAACTTCCTGAGCTACGTCAAGGACGCCGCTGGCGACGCATGGAGCTACGACCTCGGCGAGAACTGGCCGAACGAGGTCGGCCAGGGCGCCAAGGGCACTTCCGGCGTGATCTCCACCGTGCAGCAGGCTGACGGCACCATCGGTTACGCCGATGCCTCCCAGGCCGGCGATCTGGGCACCGTGGCCGTGAAGGTCGGCGACGATTACGTCCCGTTCTCCGCTGAAGCCGCCGCCAAGGTCGTGGACGCCTCCCCGCTCGACGATTCCGCCAAGGGTGACAACCGCGTGGTCGTCAAGCTCGACCACAACACCACCGAGAAGGGCGCCTACCCGATCGTGCTGGTCTCCTACGACGTCGCCTGCCCGGCATACAAGGACGCCAACACCGCCAAGTTCGTCAAGTCCTGGCTCACCTACGTGACCAGCGACGAAGGCCAGCAGACCGCCGCTTCCGCAGCCGGCTCCGCTCCGATGTCCAACACCCTGCGTCAGAAGGTCGTCAAGTCCATCGACGCTATCAAAACCAAGTGAGCCCATCACAGTGGGGCGATCGCTTTCGGTGATCGGTGACTGACCGTAGGTTTCAGGCCGCAGCCGCGTAAAAAACGGCTGCGGCCTGAAACGATACCTACGGACGATACGCAAAACCAGAAAAATCGAAAGCAATCGCAAGCAAACCAAAAGGAGAACCCGTGAGTTCGCAAAGCAAAACGGCACAGCAGCCGGTGAGCGGCAAGAACGCGGATAAGGTGTTCAAGGGCGTGGCCTACGCCTGCGGCATCCTGATCCTCGTCGTGCTCGCCGCGGTCGCGCTGTTCCTGCTGTTCCGCGCGTGGCCGTTGATCGGCGGTGACCAGAAGGCCAACAGCGCGACCATCAGCAACTTCACCGGCGGCAAGGCTTCCAGCTTCTGGGGCTACGTCGGACCGCTGCTGTTCGGTACCGTGCTGATTTCCGCCCTGGCACTGCTGATTTCCTTCTTCGTGTCGGTCGGCATCGCACTGTTCATCTCGCATTACGCGCCGAAGAAGCTCGCCACCGCCCTGAGCTATGTGGTCGATCTGCTCGCCGCCATCCCGTCTGTTATCTACGGTCTGTGGGGCGGTCTGGTGCTGGTGCCCGCCATCTACCCGTTCTGGAATTGGGTGGCCAAATACCTTGGCTGGATTCCGATTTTCGCCGGTCCCGCCGCCAATCCCTCCCGTACCGTGGCCACCGTGTCCGTGGTGCTGGCCGTCATGATCCTGCCGATCATTACCTCCATGTCCCGCGACATCTTCCTGCAGACCCCTCGCCTTCAGGAAGAGGCGGCTCTGGCCCTCGGCGCCACGAAGTGGGAAATGGTCAAGCTCGCGGTCCTGCCGTTCGGCAAGTCCGGCGTCGTGTCCGCCTCCATGCTCGGCCTCGGTCGTGCGCTCGGCGAGACGATGGCCGTGCTCATGATCCTGTCCCCGGGCCTCAACTACTCCGTCAAGCTGCTGCAGGCCTCGCAGAACCAGACCATCGCCGCGAACATCGCCGCGCAGTATCCGGAAGCCAACGATCTGGGTGTTTCCGTGCTGATCGGCACCGGCCTGGTCCTGTTCCTGATTACCTTCGTGGTGAACTTCATCGCTCGTAAGCTCACCGAGAAAGCGAGTGTGTGATGACCGCCGCAAATAACGACGCTTCGCCGATGGACGGCGCTCCCGTCATCGACTTCGACAAGTTCAAGCCGACCCGTTCCTTCACCTCAGCGCGCAAGCGCAAGGACTTCGCCATGAAGGCGCTCATCTCGTGCGCGTTCATCGTGGCGTTGATCCCGCTGTTCTCGGTGCTGCTCACCACCATCATCAACGGCGTCAAGAGGCTGAACCTCAACTTCCTGAGTTACAACATGACCGGCGTGGTCGGCGGCAACCCGACCCCGTCCGGCGGCTACGGCGGCATCCTGCACGCCATCATCGGCACGCTGGAAATCACCTTCGGCGCCATGCTCATCTCCATCCCGATCGGCCTGATGTGCGCCGTGTACCTGGTGGAATATTCCAACCGTGGCAAGCTGGCAC
>UMFY01003380.1_pt1 | contig 10192 bp, 9 predicted proteins | sample 1965121 | NCBI WGS metagenome assembly UMFY01 (sample SAMEA4836057, study PRJEB28245) | human gut metagenome | biome: gut microbiome; material: fecal sample | place: Denmark | collected 2008
CGTCGACGGCAGCCTGAACCTCGGCCTCGTCGGTGGCGTTCATCTTGTAGCCCTCGGCGTGGATGCCAAACTCAGCGGCGAGGTCAGCGGCTGCGGCCTTGACCTTTTCCTCGTCCAGGTCGAGCAGGACGACGTTGGCGCCGTTGCGGGCGAACTCGCGGCAAATCTCGACGCCCATACCGCCGAGTGCACCGGTCACGGCGCAGACATCGCCCTCGAGCTTAAGCCAGTTGCTCATAGGAACTTCCCTTCTTGTGCCTCCCTGTGGGTCGTTCCCATTAATCGACCCACGTGGTTTTCGCAGGTTATCGTATGCTTTGCATTTACGCAGGTGAATTGCATATTTGTTAGAATGGCGTAAACCAATGGTTTATAGCTCGCAAGACAATGTGTCCTTATATTGAGTCTGTGACCTGCCAAAAAGACCCCCTTCGGCAGTGCATGGCCATACGTCTGGAAACGGGAGATTGACGTGTACGATCGACGACTTGAGGCCATATCGGCCGCCGCGGAGCTGGGGAGCTTCTCGCGTGCGGCGGCAAAATTGCGCGTGTCAACTCCGGCGCTCGTCAAACAGGTGTCGGGATTTGAGGCCGAGTTTGGTATCACGTTGTTCGAGCGCTCGCACTCGGGCGTCAAGGTGACGCCGGCGGGTGCTCTGCTGGTGGACGACGCGCGCTCGATCATGCGCCAGTCCGAGGACGCGCTACGCCGTGCCCGACACGCGGCGGGCGATGGCGGTGCCGTGCGCCTGGGCGTGTCTATGATGTGCCCGGGGCGCCAAACGCTGTCGATGTGGTCGGGCATCCACGATCTGGAACCGTCGCTGCGATTTGAGATCGTGCCGGTAAGCGATCTCTATGACGAGCGCGAATCCGTCATGCGCAGCTTGGGCCGCGAGGTGGATGTAGTGCAGTCGAGTTTTTCGACCCCGCGCTGGGGCGACGCCTGCCAAAAGCTCCGCATCGTCAACGTGCCGTTTTATATCGACCTGCCGCGCACGAGCCCGCTGGCGCGCAAGAATCGCATCACGGTTGCCGACCTGGAGGGTATGCGTCTGCGCGTGCTGCGCCACGGCAACGACGCCATGGACAGCCTACGCATCGACCTTTTGGCCGACGGCGGCGTGGACGTGATCGATGTGGATAGCTTCGACTTTGCGCTCTTTAACGAAGCCGAGGAAAAGGGCGACGCGGTGCTCACCTGCGGCGCATGGTCGGGCGTGCACCCTGCCTTTGTGGGCGTGCCGTTCCTGTGCGGCCGCGAGGTGCCGGTCTTTCTGCACTACCCGCTCGAGCCCACCCTTCAAGTCCAAAAATTTGTCAACGCCATGGCTCAGCTTCTCAAATAGCTCATTTGGGACGGGGCTTTTTGACTACTTTTGCCGCCCTTACAAAACGAGGCCCTGGCCAAACGGCCAGGGCCTCACCACTTCTTTTTAGGCTGCGAGAAAAGACTGCGCGTAGGGGCTGTTTTGAGCTACTCCAGCTCAAACGCTCCGGTGTAGAGCTGGTAGTAATACCCGCGCTTGGCGATCAGCTCGTCGTGGTTGCCGCGCTCGATGATGCGGCCGTGGTCCAGGCAGATGATCGCGTCGGAGTTGCGCACGGTGGACAGGCGGTGCGCGATGACAAACGTCGTGCGACCTTCCATGAGCTTATCCATGCCCGCTTGCACGATAGCCTCGGTGCGGGTGTCGATGGAGCTCGTGGCCTCGTCCAGAATCATTGCCGGCGGATCGGCGACGGCAGCGCGTGCGATTGAAATCAGCTGGCGCTGGCCCTGCGACAGCTGCGCGCCGTTGCCGGTGAGCATGGTGTCGTAGCCGTCGGGCAGGCGGGTGATAAAGTCGTCGGCGCCCGCGAGCTTGGCCGCCGCGATGCACTCCTCGTCGGTAGCGTCCAGGTTGCCGTAGCGGATGTTATCCATCACGGTGCCGGTGAACAGGTTCACGTCCTGCAGCACCACGCCCAGCGAGCGGCGCAGATCGGCCTTGCGGATCTTGTTGACGTTGATGCCGTCGTAGCGGATCTTGCCGTCGGCGATGTCATAGAAACGGTTGATGAGGTTGGTGATGGTCGTCTTACCGGCACCGGTGGCGCCGACAAACGCGACCTTCTGGCCCGGCTTGGCAAACACGGACACGCCGTGCAGCACCTCGTGGTCGGGCGTGTAGCCAAAGTCGACGTTGTCCATGACCAGATCGCCACGCAGTGGCACGTACTCGACCTCGCCGGTTGCACGGTGCGGATGTTTCCACGCCCACATGCCGGTGTGGTGGTCGGCCTCCTCGAGCTGCCAGGTATCGGGGTTGACCTGCGCGTTGACGAGCGTCACATAGCCTTCGTCGGCTTCGGGCTCCTCGTCGATGAGCTCAAAGATACGGTCGGCGCCGGCGAGGCCCATGACCACGGCGTTGATCTGCTGCGAGATCTGACCGATCTGTCCGCAGAACTGTTTGGTCATGTTGAGGAACGGCACCACGACGGCGATGGACAGCGCCATGCCCGAGATGCTCAGGTTGGGCACGCCCAGTGCCAGGAAAATGCCGCCGGCAAGGGCCACCAGCACGTAGAGCAGGTTGCCCAGGTTCATAAGGATGGGCATGAGGATGTTGGCGTACATGTTGGCCTTCTGCGAGACCTCGAAGAGCTTTTCGTTGCGCTCGTCAAAATCGGCCTCGGCGGCAGACTCGTGGCAGAATGCCTTGACGACCTTCTGGCCGTTCATGACTTCCTCGATATGGCCCTCGACCACGCCGAGCTCGGTCTGCTGCGCAATGAAGAAGCGCGCGGAGTTGGAGCCGAGCAGCTTGGTCATAAAGGTCATAAAGGCGACGCCGGCCACAATGACCAGGCACATCCACACGCTGTAGTACAGCATGATAAAGAACACCGTGACGATGACGATAGTCGTCATGAGCAGGTTGGGCAGCGACTGGCTGATCATCTGACGCAGCGTGTCGATGTCGTTGGTGTAGTGGCTCATGATGTCGCCGCGCTGGTGCGTGTCGAAGTAGCGAATCGGCAGGTCCTGCATGCGGTTGAACATCTTCTCGCGCAGCTTCTCGAGCGAGCCCTGCGTGACGATGGCCATGGCGCGGTTCCAGAACAGCGAGGATAGGATGCCGACGCCGTAGATGCAGGCGAGGGTGGTCACGAGCTGTGCGATCTTGGGCTGTGCGGCTTCCCAATCGCCCGACTGCCACGATTCGCTAATAATCTGCAGGGCGCTCTGAAGGAAGGTCGCGCCGATGGAGTTGATGATGGCGCAGAGCACCACGCCGGCGACGACGAGGGACAAAAGCACCGGGTAGAAGCCAAAGAGCGTCTTGATGAGGCGCGACATGGTGCCACCCTTGCGGTTGAGAGCGCGCTCGGCGGTCGTTGCCTTACTCATGTGCCTCGCCTCCTTCCTGGGTCTGAGCTTGCGTTGCGGATGCCTCGGTGTCGGCCTCGACGGCTCCTTCGCCCTCGGCAGACATCTTGTTTTGCGAGGTAAAGGTCTCGCGGTAGATCTCGCTTGTCTTAAGCAGCTCGTCATGGTTGCCGATCTGCGCGATGCGGCCACCCTCCATGACGATGATGCGGTCTGCATCCTGCACGGAGCTAATGCGCTGGGCGATGATGAGCTTGGTCGTGTTAGGCAGATAGCTTGCCAGCCCTGCGCGAATCTTGGCGTCGGTCTTGGTGTCGACGGCGCTGGTGGAGTCGTCCAGGATCAAGATCTTGGGGCGACGCAGCAGGGCACGCGCAATGCACAGGCGCTGCTTCTGACCGCCCGAGACATTGGAGCCGCCCTGCTCGATCCAGGTGTCGTAGCCCTTGGGGAAGCCGTCGACAAACTCATCGGCGCAGGCCAGATGTGCCGCCTCGCGGACTTCCTCGTCGGTGGCGTTCGGGTCGCCCCAGCGCAGATTCTCGGCGATGGTGCCGCTAAACAGCACGTTTTTCTGCAGCACCATGGCGACCTGGTGGCGCAGTGCGTCCAGGTCGTAGTCGCGCACGTCCATGCCGCCTACGCGCACGGTGCCCTCGGTGGCGTCGTACAGGCGGGCGATGAGGTTTACGAGCGTGGACTTGGCCGAGCCGGTACCGCCGATGATGCCGATGGTCTCGCCGCTCTTAATGTGCAGGTCGATATCGTCGAGCGCCTGGCGCTTCGCATGCGCGGAATACTTAAAGCTCACGTGGTCAAAGTCGATGGAGCCGTCGGCAACCTCGAGCACGGGCTCGGCGGGATCGGCGATTGTGGGCTCGGCGGCCAGCACCTCGGTAATGCGGTGTGCCGATTCGTCGGCCATGGTCACCATGACAAAGATCATCGACAGCTGCATCAGGCTCATAAGGATCTGGAAGCCATAGGTAAAGATCGAGGAGAGCTGGCCTACGTCGAACAGCGTTCCCTGGCTCGTGATGATGAGCTTGGAGCCCAGGTAGATGATGACGACAAACGCGCCGTTGACGCAGATGTTCATCATGGGGTTGTTAAAGGCGAGCAGCTTCTCGGCGCGGGTGAAGTCCATCTGGACGTCGCGTGCGGCGGTCGCGAACTTCTCCTTCTCAAAGTCTTCGCGCACATAGCTCTTGACCACGCGCATGCCGGTGACGTTTTCCTCGACGGACTCGTTAAGGGCGTCGTACTTGTGGAACACGCGCGAGAAGATGGGGCGCACCTTAAAGATGATAAAGAACAGTCCAAAGCCCAGCAGCGGAATGATGACCAGGTAGACCATGGCGACGCTGCCGCCCATGATAAACGCCATGGTAAAGGCGAAGATCAATACCAGCGGCGCGCGCACGGCGATACGGATGATCATCATAAAGGCCTGCTGAACGTTGTTGATGTCGGTGGTCAGGCGCGTGACGAGCGAGGAGCTCGAGAACTCATCGATGTTAGCAAAGCTGAACGTCTGGATCTTGTAGAACAGGTCGTGACGCAGATTCTTGGCGAAGCCGCAGCTCGCATGGCTGCAGGTAACGCCGGCAGCGGCGCCAAAAGCAAGCGACGTCAGCGCGATGAGCACCAAAAAGCCTGCGGTGGGGAGCATCTCGGCTACGGTGGCGCCGTCTTTGATAGCGTCGATCAGGTTGGCGGTGATAAATGGAATCAGCATCTCGCAGAGCACCTCGCCAAGCACGAGCAATGGCGTGGCAACGGTGACTTTCATATAGTCGCGGATGCTGCCCATGAGGGTTTTAATCATCCAGTTCCTCCCAGGTTACGCGGATTTTATCGAGCATTTCGGCGAGGTCCTCGCGCTCGTCATGGGTGAGCGCGCTAAAGGCCCGTTCTCTAAAGCGGATGCGGGCCGCCTGGTCGATGCGGGCGTTTTCCCGGCCGGTTTCGGTCAGGCGAATGGTGAGTTGCCGTCGATCCTTGGGGTTACGGCTGCGTTCAATGAGGCCGTTGACCTCGAGCTTGGACAGGATCTCGGAAAGCGACCCCGGCTTGAGGTCAAAGTGCATGCCGAGTTCCTGCTGCGACATCTCGCCGCCGGGCTGCTTGGCCAGCAGGCAGATAATGGGCGCCTTGCCGGACACGCCTCCGCCATGAAAATGCATGTAATGGCCGCAAAAACCCAGGCCGCTCAGGATGCGCTTGGCAAGCTTGTCTTCTGAGCTAACCGCTTCGGGTGCATCCGCCGGCTGTGACGGGTCGCCGTCGGGCTCGTGCGAACAAAGGTTAAGAGGTTCATCGCACATGAATTAGTGTTGCTCCTTTCTTTAGTTAGGTAGTGGAATTGTTTTGTGCCTAACCAATCTAGGAGCATGAGAAATGAATGTCAAGGTACCAAACTAGTGGTTACGCGGTTTTACCAAACCGCGTAACGGCTCGACGCTGCAAACGCTCCTAAGCGGCAATCTGACGTTTAATCGTCGGGCATGGCCACAAGGCCTATGCCCCCCATTTCCGAAACCTTTTCGCAACAATGCGCTCTTCGCGACCGTAGCGCCCGCTCACAACGTTCCCTGCGCTACACTTAATCGCACTGTGGCGCTGCTGCGCCGCGCCCGACCCAAGGGAGACACTCATGAAGAACACTCAGCTGCTGCTGATCAACGATATGTGCGGCTACGGCAAGGTCGCGCTTTCCGCCATGCTGCCGGTGCTGTCGCATATGGGCTACCGCATCCACAACCTGCCGACGGCGCTGGTGTCCGATACGCTCAACTATCCCAAGTTCTACATCCATGACACCACCGAGTACGTGCGCCAGAGCCTCGCCATCTGGGAGGAGCTCGGCTTTGAGTTCGACGCCATCTCCACCGGCTTTATCGTGACCGAGGAAGAGACGCGCATCATTTCGGACTTCTGCCACCGTCGCGCGCAAAAGGGCACCAAGGTGTTCGTCGACCCCATCATGGGCGACAACGGCAAGCTCTACGCCGGCGTGCCCGAGTCCACGATCGGTCTCATGCGCAGCCTGCTCGAGTGCGCCGACTATGCGGTGCCAAACTACACCGAGGCGTGCCTACTCACCGATACGCCCATTGCCGAGCAAATCACGCCCGATGAGGGCCGCGCTCTTGTGGATGCCGTGCGTGTCCTGGGCGCCAAGTCGGTGGTCATTACGAGCGCTGTAGTCGACGGTGCGAATGTCGTCATCGGTTACGACCATGTGGCGGGGGAGTACTTCACGATTCCCTTCGACCTGATCCCGGTCTACTTCCCGGGCACGGGCGACACGTTCTCGGCGGTGCTCGTCGGCCGCGTTATGGCCGGTTGGAGCCTGCAGCGTGCGACGAGCGATGCCATGCGCGTGGTAGCGGAGCTTATCGAGCGCAATGCCGACCAGGAGGATAAGTCCGCCGGCCTGCCCATCGAGGCCTGCCTGGATGTGATCGACCATGAGTAGCGCCGGCGAGGGCGGCACCGAGGCAGCGGGCGAGAACAAGCCGCTCGGTGCCCCGCGCGGCAAGCGCCCACGTATTCGCATTAGCTGCGTGGACCAGCTGGGCACATGCCGCTGCCATCACGGGCACAAGCCGGGTGACGTCTTCGACTTCGACCGCGATCGCGGCAAGATGTGCGCCATGGCCTGCCATGTGGGCTTTCCCTATATCGATATCCTGCGCTATGGCGGAACCGTGCCTGGCAACGAGCCTGGTACGGCAAAGTTCTGCTGTCCCGAGGTCGATACGCTGAACGTCTGGCTTGCCGAGATCGTCGACGAGTAGTTGAGCGCAATGTGACAAAGGGACAGTTCCTTTGTCACATTCGCGGGTAGTGTCCCTTCTTTTTTGCTTATAATCTCAAATCTCTGCATTTCATCCGATTTTAGGTTCTTAAAATTCTGCGTTTCATCGATAATCAAGCGTATAAAACGTTGCATTTCATTTGATGACACTGAGGGGAGAGCCTATGCTGCGCAGGAAAATAGCGGCAGAGCTGGAGCGTTGGCTGAAGTCTGCCGAGCAAAAGGCCTTATTCATTACGGGTTCTCGCCAGATCGGCAAAAGCTATTCGATTCGCGCATTTGGCAAAGCCAACCATGCAACCTACATCGAGCTTAACCTCATGGAAAATCGCCAGGCAAAAGATGCTCTTCTCGAGGCGCGGGATGCCGATGATTTCATCAGCAGGGTGACGCTTCTTTCGGGGAAGTCGATTGCACCAGGCAAAACGCTCGTGTTTATCGATGAGGTCCAAGAGGCCCCCGACATCATGACGATGGCAAAGTTCCTTGTTGAGGACGGGAGGTGCCGCTGGGCGTTTTCGGGGTCAATGCTCGGGACTCAGTTCAAGGGCGTCAGGTCCTATCCCGTGGGGTATGTTCACGAGCTTAGGATGTTCCCGCTCGATTTTGAGGAGTTTTGCTGGGCAATCGGGGTGAGCGAGGGGGCTCGCCAAACGATACGTGACGCGTGTATCAGCGAGAGGCCCGTTCCTGATTACATTCATGACGCGATGATGGCAAACTTCAGGACCTATACCGTTGTCGGCGGAATGCCGGAGGTCGTGCAGCGTTTCCTTGACACGCAGGGCGACCTTGCCTCTGTTCGTCAGCTACAGTCAGAGCTCAACGAACAGTACCGGCGGGATGTCTCCAAGTATGCAAGCGGGCGAGCCCTTCAGGTGCAGAGCATCTACGATCAGCTCCCTATTATGCTCGAGGGCGAAAACAAGCGCTTCGTGCTCAATTCCATTGACCCCAAGGCTCACTACGAGAAGTATCAGCGAGATTTTGTATGGCTTGTCGATGCCGGTGTTGCCCTCAAAGCCGATATCGTAACCGAGCCAAAATCGCCCCTGCTCAAGACGGCACGGCCATCGCAGTTCAAGCTATATCAATCGGATACGGGCATGTTGATGGCGCGCTACCCCGTTGGAGTCGCCCAAGCGGCGTATCTTGATAGCAAGGAGCCCAACCTGGGCGGCATTTACGAAAACGTGGTGGCCCAGCAGCTGGCTGCCCAAAATCGCCAGCTTTACTACTATCAGACAAAAAAGCGCGGTGAAGTGGACTTTGTGGTCGATGGACCGGATGGGACGGCTGTTCCGATCGAGGTTAAATCGGGCTCCTATTACCACGCGCACGCTGCGCTCGGTCATGTGCTTGATACGGCTGAATATGGCGTAAGGCTCGGGATTGTTTTCTCGAGAGGCAACGTTGAGCGCAACGGAGCGGTTCTCTATTTGCCGCTATATGCGACCTGGGCCCTTTCGGATGTTTTGGGCGACTCCTGCGCCGAGGGGATAAAGCTGGAGGTCAAGCCGGTCTAGGGCCAGTCCCGGATGTGGCAAAGGGGCAGTCCCTTTGCCACATTCATGAGCGTGGATTTTCTCCCACCGAGATAACGAGCGTGGATTTTCTCCCGTTTAGAGCGCACTCGAACGCTCAAAGTGGGAGATTATCCACGCTCGTTTTTACCGATGGCGTGGCACGTGCGTCCGCGTGCTCGCTTGCCTATAACTGCTCGAGCATAGCGGTACAACCGGCGAGCACGTCGCGGTAGGTGGCATCGAAGTTGCCGGTGTACCAGGGGTCGGCCACGTCGCCGGGGCGCTCGGTCCAATCGAGCAAGCGCGTAATCTTGCCGTCGGGGTCGTCGCCAAAGATGCGACGCAGGCCGCGCGCGTTCTCAGCATCCATATAGACAATGTGGTCCCAGTTGCCATACTCTGCGCGACGCACCTGGCGGGCACGGTGCGCGACGACGGGAATCCCGACCTCGCGTAGCTTGGCAACGGTACCGTGATGTGGCGGGTTGCCAATCTCCTCGGTCGAGGTCGCAGCGGAATCAATGACAAACTCGCCCGCGCGCCCGGCGCGCCGCACCAGCTTGGTAAACACGGACTCAGCCATCGTCGAGCGGCAGATGTTCCCATAACAGATAAACAGTACGCGTTGCATATGCGGTTTCCTTTCAATCGCCATCATCGAGCTCGAGTATCGTATCTGCGCCTACGCCTGCGCCCGCTTGCGCTCCCAACGTGCCAGCTTAATCGTCACCAGCGTGAGCGCCCAGGCCACAAGCGAGAACGCGGCGCCCACTGCGCCCACGTGCGCAATGCCAACGCTGCTTACCACGGCGCCGCCCACTGCGGTGCCAAACGAGATGCCAACGTTAAACGCCATGGGCTCAACCGAACTTGCGAGTACCATCGACTTGGGATGGCGGCTGCGTGCCACGTCCATAAAGTGCGTGATGCACGACACCGAGAACAGGTACATGAGCAACGCCAAGCTAAAGACAAAGACCAGCGCGAGCGGCATGGTGCCGCCCACGGCAAACAGCCCGAGTAACGCCGCAGCCTGCAGTACAAACGTCACAAGCAGCGCCTTCATGCCAAAGCGCGCATCGATCCATCCGCCCAGGATGTTCGAGATCAGGCAGAACACGCCGTAGGCCATAAGCGTGGTGCTGGCTTCGACCGTGCCCATGCCCAGCACCTGCTCAAGATAAGGCGTCACGTAGCCGTAGAACACATAGACCGAGCCCACGCCAAACAAAAAGATAAGCATGCCGGTGATGATACTCGGCTCGCGCAGCAGACTCGCCTGCTCGCGAAAGGTGGCGGGCTCGTCGGTTTGCCCAGCGCGCGGCATAAACGCCACGAGCGCTCCGCAGATCAAAACGGCAAAGGTCAGCGCGCCGTACATGGCAACGTGCCAGTCGAGCGTGTCGGCCACAAACTTACCGATCGGGGGTGCGGACGATTTCTTGGACCGCGCCTAGGCGTATCC
>UMFY01013704.1_pt1 | contig 10183 bp, 6 predicted proteins | sample 1965121 | NCBI WGS metagenome assembly UMFY01 (sample SAMEA4836057, study PRJEB28245) | human gut metagenome | biome: gut microbiome; material: fecal sample | place: Denmark | collected 2008
TCACGGAAAAAAGTCTCGATCTGCGGATCGATATAATTACCATCTGCATCTCTTACCTGATCACCCTCCAACACACCAAAATCGATCTCCTGGATCCGCTTATCCGGTATGATCGGAACATCACGTTTCCCCAGAACATATTCTGCTGTCTGTTTTGCCCTTGAGAGTGGACTTGTAAAACAGATATCAAACTTCACATTACGGAGAGCTTCACCTGTTTTTTCCGCAAGAAGGACCCCCTCCTTCGCAAGAGGTACATCCGCTGCACCCTGAAGCTTTTTTAATTTATTCCACTCAGTCAGGCCATGTCTTACAATGTAGATCAGCATCAGCTTCTCAGCTCGATTCCAAGTCCGTTAAGACCATTCATGATCTTTTTCATTGCTGCGGAGATCTCGTTTTCACCAAGAGTTTTGTCATGGGCACGGAATACCAGAGAATAAGCCATGGATTTGAAACCTTTCTCAATCTGTGCGCCCTCGTAGATATCGAACAGCTGATAACTCTCAAGAATATTTCCGCCTCTCTGATCAAAAATCTCCTCGATCTGTCCTGCGAGAACTGCATGGGGAACTACAAGGCTCAGGTCACGAGTTACAGCCGGATATTTGGCAATTCCTGTATATTTGTGGTTGAAACCAGCAAATTCCAGAACATCCAGAATGTCGATCACTGCGATATATGCCTTTTCTCCGATAGAGTAATTATCTGCAACAGCCGGATGAACCTCACCTAAGTATCCAACTACCTTACCCTCGTAGATCATGTTAGCCTGTCTTCCTGGATGAAGGAATGGTTTTCCGCTGTTTGGATCGTAGGTAACCTTTTTCTTCATTCCGATCTTCTCGAAGAACTCCTCGCATACACCCTTCATATCAAAGAAATCGCCTTTTCCGTACATTCCAAGTGTAAACATGGTACGCTCATCCGGAAGCTCTGTAACCGGAAGGGACTTCGGAAGATAGATATTTCCAAGCTCGTAAAGACGAACATCTTTATTACGTCTGTTATAGTTTGTGGAAAGGGATGCCAGCATACCGTTCAGTGTGCTTGTACGCATGATACTGTAATCCTCTCCAAGAGGATTGCTGATGGTGATGACTTTACGAAGATCACTGTCCTCAGGAATACAAAGCTTGTCAAATACCTTCGGACTTTCGAAAGAATAGGACATTCCCTCTGAGAATCCGCAGTATTCTGCGATATCTCTTGCAACCTCCTGGATACGAAGCTTAAATGGCAGCTTACCTGTAGTAGCCTCTCCTGTAGGAAGTGTCATCGGGATCTTATCATAGCCATAGAATCTTGCAACCTCCTCTGCAACATCTGCATTACAGTGGATATCCTGACGGAATGTCGGTGCAACAATCTCGTCTGTTTTTTCATCATAAGCCAGTTCTACACGTCCAAGATAATCGATCATCTCTTCTTTTGTAAGGCTGGTTCCAAGAAGCTTGTTGATCTTCTCAGGCTCAAATTTTACTCTGGATGGCTCTCTTGTCTCGCTGCAGACATCAACCATTCCGCCTACAACCTCACCTGCACCAAGCTCTTCCATCAGCTGGCATGCACGGTCAATTGCAGCCTGTGCATTGTTCGGGTCAAGACCCTTCTCAAATTTACCGGATGCATCTGTACGAAGTCCGATCCTCTTGGAAGAAAGACGGATGCTGGTTCCATCGAAGCACGCTGCCTCAAAAAGAACCGTTTTTACATCGTCTGTGATCATGGAATTCTCTCCACCCATGATACCTGCGATGCCGACAGCCTTCTCACCGTCACAGATCATCAGAACGTTCTCATCCATGATACGCTCCTGGCCATCCAGTGTGACGAATTTCTCATCTTTTCCTGCACGGCGTACAACGATCTCCTGATTTGCGATGGTATCCAGATCATATGCATGCATTGGCTGTCCAAACTCTTCCATTACATAGTTTGTGATATCAACCAGGTTGTTGATCGGGCGGATTCCATTGGAAGCCAGACATCTCTGCATCCACTTCGGGGACGGACCGATCTTGACATTTTTTACAACTCTTGCACAGTAACGCGGGCAAAGCTCCGGATCCTCTACAGTAACCTTTACATAATCGGAAGCTTTCTCATCATTTTCCTTAACCTCTACAATCGGCGGGCAGAATTTCTTCTGGAAGGTTGCTGCTGCCTCTCTTGCGATTCCAAGAACACCGTAGCAGTCTACACGGTTGGAAGTGATCTCATACTCAAATACCACATCGTCAAGGCCAAGTGCTTTAACAGCGCTCTCACCCACAACTGCGTCCTCAGGGAAAATATAGATTCCGTATTCCGGCGCTTCCGGATACATTTCTCTGGTGCTTCCAAGCTCCTCGATAGAGCACACCATACCAAAGGACTCAACGCCACGGAGTTTGCCTTTTTTGATCTTAATCCCTCCGGGAGTCATTTTTCCATCATGGCCGCCTGCAACACGTCCGCCATCAAGAACAACCGGAACCTTATCTCCTTCTTTTACATTTGGAGCGCCTGTTACGATCTGCACACTCTCAGTTCCGATGTTTACCTGGCAGATGATCAGCTTATCTGCATCCGGATGCTTCTCAATCTTATCGATCTGGCCGATCACGATCTTATCGAGATCTGCATCCAGCTCTGTAAAGCCCTCTACCTTTGTGCCTGTTAAGGTCATGGCATCTGTATATTCCTGTGCCGTTACATCCAGATCCGGCACATATGTTTTAATCCAAGATAATGAAGTATTCATTTTGGTTGTCCCTTCTTTTTTCTATATTTACTGTCAGACGGATACTCATGATCCGTGTTCACTGTTTTAGAACTGTTTCAGGAATCTGCTGTCGTTCTCATAGAGAAGACGCATATCATCGATCTCATATTTCAGAAGTGCGATACGCTCCAGACCTACACCAAAGGCAAATCCTGTATACTCATCCGGATCGATCCCGCACATACGGAGAACATTCGGATGAACCATACCACAGCCAAGGATTTCGATCCAGCCGGAACCTTTACAGAAACGGCAGCCTTTTCCGCCGCATTTGAAGCAGGAAACATCAACCTCAGCGCTCGGCTCTGTGAACGGGAAATGATGCGGACGGAATTTGGTCTTTGTCTCCGGTCCGAACAGCTCTTTTGCAAACTCCTGAAGGGTTCCCTTAAGATCTGCAAACGTAACGTTCTTATCAATAACAAGGCCCTCGATCTGATGGAAGGAAGGTGAATGTGTTGCATCTACCTCGTCAGAACGGAATACACGGCCAGGTGCGATCATACGGATCGGAAGCTTGCCTTTTTCCATCTCACGTGCCTGCACCGGTGATGTCTGGGAACGGAGCAGAATGGAATCATTGATAAAGAATGTATCCTGCTCATCTCTTGCCGGATGATCCTCCGGAATATTCAGCTTTGTAAAGTTGTAGTCCGCATACTCAACCTCCGGACCTTCCACAACCTCATAGCCCATTCCGATGAAAATACGCTCAACTTCTTCCAGAGCGATAGTATTCGGATGGCGATGACCGATCTTCGCTTTCTTTGCAGGAAGTGTTACATCGATCACTTCTGCCTTCATTTTTTCCTCACGGACCTTCTCCTCGAAATCCTTTTTGGAGGCTTCCAGAAGTTCTTCGATCTTAGCTCTTGTCTCATTGACAAGCTGTCCAACCTTCGGACGTTCTTCCGGAGCAACATCCTTCATACCTTTTAAGATTGCAGTAAGCTCACCTTTTTTTCCAAGATATGCAACACGCACATCATTCAGCTTATCCAGGCCCTCGGATTCCTCGATCCGTTTTCTGGCATTTTCAGCCAGTTCCTGAAGTCTTTCTTTCATATCCATGGTCTATTTCTCCTTTAATTAAAATGATCAAATGATCCGCCGCCCACCCCGAAGTTCCAGATATGGGCAATAAAAAAGCCGTCCCTTATAAAAGGGACGGAATATCCGCGGTACCACCCAGTTTCCCATGAAAAGATCACGGGCACCTCTTATCTGCTTAACGCGCAGCTTACGTCATCTCCTACTGTTACTTCAGAGAGGAAGCTCCGGTGGGAAATTCAAGAACCATCTGAACCCGGGGAAGCTTACAGCCGGTGACTTCCCTTCTCTGTGAGAAAATGATCCTCTATAAACACCTTCACAGCTTTTCTGTCTTTTAATACTATGCCACAAGGTCTGCCTTCTGTCAAGCGCAAAGTCAGGATTCTTTGGAACTGTTTTTTTCATTTTCTTTCTTGGAAAAAAGTGTTTTTACAGATCTCTGGGCCTTTCGGAATTCATTTTCGAAGTAGGCATTGATCTCCGCCCCGTAAAGAAGCAGGTTCATACACACATACAGCCACAGCATTACCATGATCAGCGCAGTCAGACTTCCGTACATATTTCCAAAATTCGGAAAAAATTCAAAATACAGGGAAAATCCATAGGAAAATATCATCCATGCCACTGCGATCATAAATGCACCCGGAAGCTGGCTTTTAAAGGTTGCCTTTCGGTTTGGAAGCACTTTATAAAGGACCAGAAACACTGCAAACAGTACGGCAAATACAAGCAATGTCCTGGCCCCTATAACCTTGGCCAGCAGCCTCCCGAGAATCGGAATGGTTCTCTGTGCAGCTACTTGGATTCGATTACCAAGAACCAGGACCAGAAGAGTGACAATGATCGCCAGCACAAACAACAGCATATAAAAAACCGAATAGATTCGGGTCATCAGCCAGTTTCGGGTTTCCTTTACATGATAAATGGTATTTAAGCCATTGGTGATCGCCTGCATTCCCTTTCCGGACGCCCAGAGCGCCATCAACGCAGACAACGGCACGATGGCTGTACTTCTTTTGTATACTTCTACCACAATGCTCAGCACAAAGGTCTGCAGATTTCCGGGCACAAACCCGATGATGGCATCCCTGACAACATTATAGCTTAACGGTGTATAACGGATCAGCGTTGTAAGAAACAGTATAAACGGGATAAAAGACATGATCAGAAAATACGCTGCCTGGGCCGCATATGCACTGACATGATCTCCGTTTGCCCTGCGCACAAATCCCAGCATGAGCTGGATTATATTTTTCTTTTCCTCGTCCATGCTGACCTCCCTCAGGTTTTTTTTCACCAGGAAAAACGTTCAAATCCGATCTTATCCTGGATTTCCGGAAAAAGCTTTACTTCCGGCTGCAGGCTCTTATGTTCGCCTATCATCTTTTCCATCCATACCATATTATACCAGCGGTTAAACTTATAGCCGCATCTGTGGAACTCTCCCACACGCTTATAACCGAAATGCTTATGAAAATCCACACTGGCACTGGTCAGGTATTCATCTTCTTTTGGTGCAACTGCAATGCAGGCGTTCAGGTTCAGAATTCCCATCTCTGCAAGAAGACTCTCCAAGGCTCGATAGAGTCTGCCTCCTGCACCGCTGCCCCGCCGGTCATGTCTCACATAAACAGACATCTCAGCACACCAGCCATAAGCAGCCCTCGGGTGAAACGCCGAACCATAGGCATATCCCAGGATCTCTCCCTTCTCTTCTGCCACAATATACGGATATTTCACCTTTATATCATGGATTCGCTGCGTAAACTCTTCTATGGAAGGTGTTTCGTATTCAAATGTGATCGCAGTTTTTTCTACGTAGTAGGAATAAATCTCTAAAAGTGTTGCTGCATCTCTCTCTTCTGCCACACGTATCTGCATTGCCTTCTCGTACCTCTTTTAATTCTGTTTGTCTGTTATTTCACAAAGAAACGGTAAACCGTTTCAGAGCTGTACTCTTCACCGGGAAGCAGGATCGGAGAATGGAAATCCTCTACATTGACTGCATTTGGCTCCACCTGTGTCTCCAGGCAGAATCCATAACGTTCATGATAAACATGACCGTTCTTTCCCTTCTCATCCTTAACAAAATTGCCTGCATAGAACTGCACACACGGACAGTCGGAGGAAACCTCCATACCGATACCGGATTCCCTGCAGTATGCAGTAGCGATCGAACGGACATTGCCCTTTGCATAATTATCGGTTACATAGTTATGGTCATAACCGCCTGTAAACTTCAGCTGTTCAAAGTCCGCCTCAATGTCTCTGCCGATCGGTTTGGAAACATTGAAATCCATCGGCGTTCCCGCCACCGGTGCATATTCACCGGTAGGAATGGACTGGCTGTCTTTTACCGGAGTAAAATACTTCGCATGAATACATACTTCCTGGTCAAGCACATCTCCGCTGCCTTCTCCGTTCAGATTAAAATAAGAATGGTTGGTCATATTGGCAACGGTAGCTGCATCAGAGCGTCCTCTGTAAAAAATCTTCAGTTCGTTTTCCTCTGTGAATTCATATTTCACAACAATGGAAAATTCTCCCGGAAATCCGTTCTCTCCATCCGGACTGATGCGGAAGAAATCCACGCTGTTCTTCTCCTGGGAAATTTCTTTTACTTCCCACAGCTTTTTCTCAAAGCCATCCGGACCGCTGTGAAGATTGTTATGATTCTCATTCTCTGCAAGAACCACTTCTTTATCGTCAATAAAAAATCTGGAATTCTCGATACGGTTTCCACTTCTTCCAATGATCGCACCGAAAAAGCATCCATTAATCTCATATCCCCGGATATCGTCATATCCAAGGACCACATCCTTCAGATCTCCCTTCTTATCCGGAACACATATCTTCACCAGGATCGCACCATACTGAAGCACTTCAGCATAGGCACCCTTTTTATTCTCAAGATGATAGATCTTTACTTCTTCCCCTGTAGGAAGTGTCCCAAATTTCCTTTCAGAAACACTCATGCTGTAATTCCTCCCATATATGAAAAAAGAGCCATTAACCGGCTCTATGTCTTTAACCGATTAATCCCGGGATGCCGTTCCCTTATTTTTGACGCCTAGCAGATGCTAGGTGGGTATCCTCAACAGTGTCTTCTGCCTACCACGACGTGAGGTCTGACATCCAACCTGCGATTTTGGATTCCCAAAATGTCAATGTAGGTTCAAAAAGAAAAGGGGGATCGAACATTCCAGGATTCGGTTTTCGTTGTTTTTATTATAAACCAGTATTTGTGCTTTTTCAACAGAAAATACATTTTCTTACTGATTTTATTATCAATTATTATTTGATCTTAAGGATATCCTTTACTGCTGCCGGCATATCCACTGCATCTACCACCCTGTCATGAAGAACCGGGGCAGTACGGATTTCTTCAACTGCACGTGGAACAGGTACTCCGGAAAGCGCACTTAATGCGTCTACAAGGCCAAAATCATCCAGATCTTTATGCTCCTCACCAAGTGCTTCCATAACACTTCTTGTGAATTTATACGGACTTGCAGTAGAGGCGATCACTGTCGGAAGATGATCCGCTGTCTCACTTACATACTTCTTATATACGCCGGCTGCAACTGCAGTATGCGTATCGATCACATAATTGCTGTTTTTGTAGATATCACTGATGGCCTGTGCAGTCTCATCTTCACTGCAGAAATTACCATAAAAATCAACAAGCTGTGCTTTCATCTCGTCAGTAATGGTATATTCGCCGCCCTCACTTAAGGATTTCATAAGCTCTGCACATTTTTCAGCATTTTCTCCGGTAAGACGATAGATCAGTCTTTCCAGATTGCTGGAGATCAGGATATCCATGGAAGGAGATGTCGTAAGGATGAAATCTCTCTTTCTGTCATAGGTTCCTGTGCGGAAGAAATCATAAAGAACACGGTTCTCATTCGATGCACAGATCAGCTTGTGGATCGGAAGTCCCATCTGTTTCGCATAGTATGCAGCAAGGATATTTCCGAAGTTTCCGGTAGGAACTACCACATTGATCTCCTGTCCGTCTTTGATCCTGCCGTCGCGTACCAGTGATGCGTAGGCATATACATAATATACGATCTGAGGAACAAGACGACCGATGTTGATAGAGTTTGCAGAAGAAAACTGGAAGCCTGCCTGATCCAGCTCTGCTGCCAGCTCATGATCATTGAACATCTTCTTAACTGCAGTCTGGGCATCATCAAAGTTACCGGTAATACCTACCACATAAGTGTTGGCACCCTTCTGAGTTACCATCTGTTTCTCCTGGATCGGGCTGACACCATGCTTCGGATAAAATACAATGATCTTCGTTCCCGGCACATCTGCAAAGCCTGCCATGGCAGCTTTACCGGTATCTCCTGATGTTGCGGTAAGGATCACGATCTCATTCTTAACATTATTCTTCTTCGCTGCAGTTGTCATCAGATGCGGAAGAATGGAAAGTGCCATATCCTTAAATGCAATGGTCGCGCCATGGAACAGTTCCAGGAAATATGCCCCATCCGCTTCATGAAGAGGCGCGATCTTTTCTGTATCAAATTTGCTGTCGTATGCTTTGTTGATACAGTTCTTAAGCTCATCTTCGGTAAAATCTGTAAGGAAACGGCTCATTACCTCATATGCTGTCTCCTGGTAGGTCATCTGTGCCAGCTTGTCCATTGGTACATCCAGCTGTGGAATGCTTTCAGGCACGAACAGTCCGCCGTCCTCAGAAAGGCCCTTAAGTATGGCCATAGACGCTGTAACTGCCTGCTCTTTTCCTCTGGTGCTCTTGTACAATACCTGCATTGGTGTTCCGCCTTTCTATTGTAAGATATTCGTTTTCTTTTCAACGTTATCACATTATAGCATGGAATTATGGAAAATGCCACCACTTTTAAAAAAGAATCTGTCTTGCCCAATCCCCCCCTGTGATCAGACAGATATTCACAGCTTTCGGATAAAAAGAAACCGCCGGTCTGTTTCTGCCGGCGGTTGGTTCCTTCTGTACTGCATCAGTTCTTCCTATTTATATGTATAAAATTCATGGACCCCGTATTTAAAGAGCCTCTTCAGGTCCTTTTCAAACCATTTCACATTATGTTCCTCTGCTGCAGATTTCTGGATAAAGAACAGTGCACCTTCAGAATAATCAGTACCCTTCAGCGCCTGCTTGACCGCTTCCCTTGTTTCATCGGAAACTGCAACTTCATTGATCCTGCCATCATAGGTCGGTGAAAACTGTGGAACGCCGTCACTGTTATCCCAGACAACCTCTGTCACCGTATTCGGAAAATCTTCGCTTTTTACACGGTTCATGATGACATTGGCCACCAGAACACGGCCCTTGATATCTTCACTTCCTGCTTCTGCCTCCACGATCCTCAGAAGTGTATCATAGTCTTCATCTGACATCAGTGTGGGATTTTCTGCCAGTGTGATCGACCTTGCATCAAGTTCATTTACTTTGTTTTCCATAGAGGAGCTTACATTAAGATCTGCAACAGTATTGGTTACTTTCTGTACTCTCTGGCCTACGATCACCTGCTCACAGGAGCTTCCGATCCTTGTAACCGTGCTTCCGGATAATGGTGTATCCGTAACTCCTGAAACCACACCTGCGATCCCGGTAGGAACAGCAACCTCTTCATAGGGAGAGCCCTCTCCTCCATCTGAAGCTGCATAAACCCTGCCTCCCTCACTTTCTGCAAATGTCCTTGTCCCCAGAGAAATAACCATCGCCAAAACTGCACATAATGTCAGCACTGCAAAACTGCGCGCGGAATTTCCTCCGGTTTTTCCATTTCTACGTTCATCCTGCACTCCGTCAGTCTCACGTAAATCTTTCTCAACTTTCATAATCTCATTCCTTGCGTTTCATTTTCTGTAACAGCCCATAATCCTCCGATGCGATATCACAGCCCCCATTATCATCGCTTCCCGGATAAATACGGATCATTACGATTTCCTTTACATGTTTGTAACATTTTTGTAATGTATGGGAAAATTATATTTAATAATATTGAATATGTCAAGCTTTTTCCCGTATTTAACGCTTCAACGGCGGTATTTGTGTTTTATCCACACCTTATCCACATGTATTCCACATAAAATCCACATAAAATCGCAGAGTTATCCACACTCATGCCATATTTCATTTCAGAAAAAAAAGGCAGATAGCGTTTCCATCTCCGTCCAATGTTGTACACCCACTTTCCGGAAATCGTACTTCTATCTGCCTGTTTATCCTTTTTCAGAACAGTTTTTTCTTCTGTTATTTACAGATTTGATTATAATATTTTGTTTTCAGTCAGTCAAGGATTTTTGCTCGACCAGATCCGACGCCTTATGCAAAACGGCACAATGCCTGCACGAAAAGTGTCGCAT